>Ga0233375_1000035_pt1 | contig 97954 bp, 91 predicted proteins | sample ElkDunMinimDraft_10_FD_191539 | JGI IMG/M metagenome (GOLD analysis project Ga0233375, IMG submission 191539) | Fecal eukaryotic communites from dung pellets of Tule Elk in California, USA - Elk Dung E16 | ecosystem: Host-associated > Mammals > Digestive system > Large intestine > Fecal | place...
CCATTCCGAACCCGGAAGCTCAGCCCTACAGCGCCGATGGTACTGCCCTGGAGACGGGGTGGGAGAGTAGGACGCCGCCGGACAACCATTCCCAGGAGGGGGTGGGACCTGAACCCCCTTGGGGGGGGTCGGGTCCCACCCCCTACCTGCATTCCCCGGACGTTCCCCTGACATTCCCCCTGATCAGCCGCAAGACATTGGTCCTGCCGGCCCGGCCGCCCTGCAGCACCCGGCATCGGCGCCGAGCGCGCCGCGGTTTCCCTACCGCCAGTTCCCTACCGCCAGCAGTGTTTCACCGTGTGGAATGCTATTTCCGTGCGCCGGTAGCTTCCGGCGGTCAAACGGGAGGGTGCTGTGGCAGAACCTGGTGTGCAGTCGGTCGAGCGGGCGCTCGACCTGCTCGAGATCCTGGCGGATGTGGGCGGGGACGCCGGCCTGAGCGAGCTTTCGGAGCAGTCGGGCCTGCCCTTGCCGACGATCCACCGGTTGATGCGCACCCTTGTTGCCCGAGGTTACGCCCGTCGGCTGCCCTCGCGACGGTACGCACTCGGTGCGCGCACGATCCGGCTGGGCGAGGCGGCAGGCCGTCAGCTCGGTGCGGGCGCGCGGCGCCACCTGACGCGGGTCGCGCGCGAGCTCGGCGAGACGGCGAACCTGGCCATGCTCGACGGCGAGATGGCCGTCTACGTGGCGCAGGCGGCGTCGTCGCACTCGATGCGGATGTTCACCGAGGTGGGGCGGCGGGTGCACCTGCACAGCACCGGCGTCGGGAAGGCGCTGTTGAGCGAGCTGCCCGACATCTCGGTGCGTGACATCGTGGCGCGTGCCGGTCTGGCCCCGGCCACCGACCGGACCCTCACCGACCTCGACGCCGTCCTGGCCGCGACCGCAGAGGCGCGTGAGCGCGGATATGCCGTGGACGACGGCGAACAGGAGATCGGAGTGCGCTGCTTCGCCGTGGTCGTGCCGGGTGCCCCCGTGCCGACGGCACTGTCGGTGTCGGGTCCCGCGGCACGGGTGTCGTTCGAGTTCGGGGAGCGGGCCGTGCCGGTGCTGCACGAGGTGGCGCGCGACATCGCCGCGGAGCTGGGCGGCGGCTGAGCACCCGTTGACCCCTCGGCGTGGGGCGCCTAGTGTTTTCGCTAGGAAGTATTTGGTTTCCGTATCGTGGAAGTATGCGATACGGCGCTCACCGTTCGACCGAGGGAAGACACGTGGACACTCCAGACGGCCTCACGATCACCGGCGACATCGCGCCCCGCGCGGAGGAGGTGCTGACCCCTCGCGCGCTGGAGCTGGTCGTCGCCCTGCACCGTGCGCTGGACGACCGGCGGCTCGAGCTCCTCGAGGCCCGGCAGCGCCGGGTCGCGGACCTTGCCGCGGGCGGAACGCTGGACTTCCTCCCGGAGACTCGGCACATCCGCGAGGACCCTGCCTGGCGTGTGGCCCCGCCGGCGCCCGGCATCGAGGACCGCCGGTGCGAGATCACGGGCCCGACGGACCGCAAGATGACCATCAACGCGCTCAACTCGGGCGCCAAGGCGTGGCTTGCCGACCACGAGGACGCCAACACGCCGCAGTGGAGCGCCGTGGTGGGTGGGCAGCTCAACCTGCTCGACGCGATCAACCGCACCATCGACTTCACCGGTGAGAACGGCAAGCACTACGCGCTCAAGCCGGATGACGAGCTGGCCACGATCATCGTGCGCCCGCGCGGCTGGCACCTGCCCGAGAAGCACATGCAGGTCGACGGCCGTCCGGTCTCCGGGAGCCTCGTCGACTTCGCGCTGTACCTCGCCACCGCGGGCCTGCGGCAGATCGAGAAGGGGCAGGGCCCGTACTTCTACCTGCCCAAGATCGAGTCCCACCTCGAGGCGCGGCTCTGGAACGACGCGTTCGTGCTGGCGCAGGACTTTCTCGGCATCCCGCAGGGCACCATCCGCGCCACCGTGCTCATCGAGACGTACCCCGCCGCATTCGAGATGGAAGAGATCCTCTACGAGCTGCGCGACCACAGCTCCGGCCTGAACGCCGGCCGCTGGGACTTCATGTTCTCGGTGATCAAGTCGTTCCGTACCCGCGGCACGGAGTTCATGCTGCCGGACCGCAACGCCGTCACCATGACCGTGCCGTTCATGCGTGCCTACACCGAGCTGCTCGTCAAGACGTGCCACACACGAGGCGCCCACGCCATAGGCGGTATGGCCGCCTTCATCCCGAGCCGCGACGAGGCCGTCAACGAGGCGGCCTTCGCCAAGGTGCGTGACGACAAGACCCGCGAGGCGAACGACGGCTTCGACGGGTCCTGGGTGGCGCACCCCGGCATGGTGGAGCTCTGCACGGAGGTGTTCACGTCGGTGCTGGGCGACCGTCCGCACCAGATCGAGCGCACGCGCGAGGAGGTGGACGTCACCGCCGAGCAGCTGCTCGACGTCGCCGGCACCCCGGGGGACGTCACCGAGGCAGGCCTGCGGAACAACATCTCCGTGGGTATCCAGTACCTCAAGGCGTGGCTTGGTGGGCTCGGCGCCGTCGCCATCTTCAACCTCATGGAGGACGCCGCGACCGCGGAGATCTCCCGGTCGCAGGTGTGGCAGTGGCTGCACAACGACGTGACACTCGCGGACACGGGCCGTCGGGTCACGCGGGAGCTGATCGACCAGATCGTCGACGAGGAGATCGCCGCGCTGCCGGGCGACGCGGCGGACTACGAGGAGGCGAAGCAGACCTTCCTCGAGGTCGCGGTGGCGGACGACTACGCGGACTTCCTCACACTGCCGGCATACGCCCGCATGCCCTGACCAACTCGTTGAGTGCTGGGTATCGCGGTTCAGGCGGAACCTGGAGCGCAACCACCCAGCACTCAGCGAGGTAGAGGTGGCCCGCGACGGAGGGGGTGCTCGTGACAGGTTCTCTGGCGGCGTTGGACGTCGTGATCGGTGAGCTCATTGCCGAGCTGGGTGATGAGCGGGTGATCAGGGACCGGCAGCGGCGTCGCACGTACGAGTGCGACGGGCTGGCGGCGTACCGGGTGGTGCCAGGCGTGGTGGTGCTCGCGCACGGCGCGGACGACGTCGCGACCGCGGTGCGGGCCTGCGCGCGGCACGGTGTGCCGTTCGTGGCGCGCGGATCGGGCACCGGACTGTCGGGCGGCGCGCTGCCGCACTCCGAGGGCGTGCTCGTGGTCATGTCGCAGATGCGGTCGATCCGGGAGGCCGACGTCGACAACCAGCGTGCCGTGGTCGACCCCGGGGTGATCAACCTGCAGCTCACCGCCGCGACCAGCCCCGACGGGTACTACTTCGCACCCGACCCCTCCAGCCAGTCGGTGTGCTCGATCGGCGGCAACGTGGCCGAGAACTCGGGCGGCGCGCACTGCCTCAAGTACGGCTTCACCACCAACCACGTCACCGGCGTGGACCTGGTCACGCCCGCCGGGGAACAGGTGGAGATCGGGGGCAAGGCACCAGACCCGCCCGGGTACGACCTGCTCGGTGCGCTGGTGGGGAGCGAGGGCACCCTCGGCATCGTCACCTCGGCCACGGTGCGTCTGACCCGGCTGCCGCAGGAGGTCCGCACGCTGCTCGCGGCCTTCCGGTCGATGGACGACGCCGGCGCCGCGACCTCCGCGATCATCGCCGCCGGGGTGATCCCGGCCGCGATCGAGATGATGGACGCACTCGCGATCGAGGCCGCCGAGGCGGCGGTGCACTGCGACTACCCGGCCGGCGCCGGTGCCGTGCTCGTGGTCGAGCTGGACGGACCGTCCCCCGACGTCGCGGGCGAGTTCGACGCCGTCGTGCGCCTGTGTGAGGCGGCGGGATCCTTCGAGGTGCGTGTCGCGGCCGACGACGCCGAGCGCGCCCTCATCTGGAAGGGCCGCAAGTCCGCGTTCGCGGCAGTGGGCCGGATCAGCCCTGACTACATCGTCCAGGACGGGGTGATCCCGCGGACGGTGCTGCCGCTCGTGCTGCGGCAGATCGCCGAGCTCGGGGAGCGCGCCGGCGTACGGGTGGCGAACGTGTTCCACGCGGGCGACGGCAACCTGCACCCGCTCGTGCTGTTCGACGGTGCGGTCGAGGGCGCCGTCGACCGGGCGGAGGCCGTGGCCGGCGGGATCCTCGACCTGTGCCTGGAGCACGGCGGCTCCATCACGGGTGAGCACGGCGTGGGCGCCGACAAGGCGAAGCACATGCCTCGCATGTTCAGTGCCGACGACCTCGAGACCATGCAGGCGGTGCGCTGTGCGTTCGACCCCGAGGGCATCGCCAACCCGGGCAAGGTGTTCCCCACGCCGCGGCTGTGCGGCGAGCAGCCGGGGCGGCACCGGGGCGCGCACCCGCTCGCGGAGTCCGGTGTGGCGGAGATCTTCTGATGGCGGACCTGCAGCGCGTGGCGGACGTGCTCGGGCCGACCGGCGGGGAGGTCCGGGAGGCCGGCCCCGGCGACAGGGTGGACGGCGTGCCCGCCGCGGCGGTCGCACGGCCGACGTCGGTGGACGGGGTGGCGGCCGTGCTGCGGGAGGCGACCGCCCAGGGGCTGGCCACCGTGGCGCGCGGAGCCGGGACCGCCCTGGACTGGGGCGCGCCGCCCGAACGGGCCGACCTGATCCTGGACACCACGGGCCTGGACCGGCTGGTGGAGCACGGCGCGGGCGACCTCGTGGTGGTGGCCGAGGCCGGTCTGCCCGTGGCGTCGCTGTCCGAGACGGTGGGGTCGGCCGCGCAGGAGTTCGTGGTGGACCTGCCGCCCGCCCGGCTGGCGGGCGGTTCCACCGTGGGCGGCGCGCTGTCGACGGGGGCGTCCGGGCCGCGCCGTCTGCAGCGCGGCGGGATCCGCGACCTCGTGCTCGGGGCTACCGTGGTGCTCGCCGACGGCACGGTCGCCTCCTCCGGGGGCAAGGTGGTCAAGAACGTCGCCGGGTACGACCTGGCCAAGCTGCTGACCGGCGCGTACGGCACTCTCGGCATAGTGGTCCAGGCGGCCTTCCGGCTGCACCCCGCTCGTCCCGACCGGGCGTTCGTCGTCGCCTCGGGCGCGTCGGCCGACGTCGCCGCGCGCGCCCGCGAGGTCGTCGTCTCGCAGCTGGCGCCTGCCGCGGTGGAGATCGACCGGCCCGCCGGGAGCGACGTCGCGGAGGTGGCGGTGCTGCTGGAGGGGACCGGTGGCGCCGTCGGACAGCGGGCTGCGGCCGTCGCGGACCTGGTGGGCGGGGAGGTCCGTGGCGAGGCGCCGGGGTGGTGGGCGGTGTTGCCGGGTGTCTCGGCAGGCTCGACCAGCGAGAGAGCGACCTACGCCAAGGCGACCGCGACCCTCACCGGCGTGACCCTGCTGCTGGAGGCGGCGCGGGACGCCGAGCAGCGGTACGGCGTCGGCGTGGCACTGCGTGGGACCGCCGCCGGGGTGCTGCACGCGGCGGTGACGGGGCCACCCGAGGCGACCGCGTCCGCCGTCGGGCACCTGAGGGCGGCCGCACCCAGCCCGCGGGACGGGACGGTGACCGTGCTGCGCGCGTCGCGGGAGGTGCGCGCGGTGCTCGACGCCTGGGGACCCGTGGGCGGGCTCGACCTCATGCGTGCGATCAAGCGACAGCTCGATCCCGGGCGCCGTCTTGCGCCGGGCCGATTCGTGGGAGGCATCTGATGACCGAGGCGAAGCCCGACCTGCTGGGTTCCTTCGACGGGCAGGGTTCCGTCGACGGGCAGGGTGCCTTCGACGAGCACCACCCGCCGGCGCGTGAGCTCGTGGACGACTGCGTGCACTGCGGCTTCTGCCTGCCGGCCTGCCCCACGTACTCGCTGTGGGGCGAGGAGATGGACTCCCCGCGCGGGCGGATCTACCTCATGAAGGAAGGGCTCGAGGGAGAGCCCATGTCGCCGTCGCTGGTGCAGCACGTCGACGCGTGCCTCGGCTGCATGGCGTGCGTGACGGCGTGCCCGTCGGGCGTGCAGTACGACAAGCTCGTCGAGGCGACCCGTCAGCAGGTCGAGCGGCGGGGCGCCGAGCACCGCACCCGGGGGCAACGGCTGCTGCGTTCGGCGATCTTCGCGCTGTTCCCGCACCCGGAGCGGCTACGGCTGGTGCGGCCGTTCCTGGCGCTGTACCAGCGGTCGGGCCTGTCGCGGCTGGTGCGGCCCGTGCTGGGGCGGGTGTCGCCGACGCTGGCGACGATGGAGGCGATCGCACCACCGGTGGGTCCGCGCGTCCAGGTGCCCGAGCTGGTGCCCGCTGTCGGCGAGAAGCGGATGACCGTCGGCATGCTGCTGGGCTGCGTGCAGCGGGAGTTCTACCCGGGTGTCAACGCGGCGACGGCGCGGGTGCTGGCCGCCGAGGGGTGCGAGGTCGTGGTGCCGCCCGACCAGGGCTGCTGTGGTGCGCTGTCCGTGCACGCGGGGCGGGAGGCCGAAGGGCTGGGCTACGCGCGGGCGCTGATCGACACGTTCTCGGCGGCGGGGGTGGAACGCATCGTGGTCAACTCGGCGGGGTGCGGGTCCACCATGAAGGACTACGCGCACCTGCTCGCCGACGACCCGGCGTACGCGCAACGGGCGGCCGAGCTCGCGGGCACGACCCGAGACGTCTCGGAGGTCCTGGCGGAGCTGGAACCCGTGGCGCCGCGGCATCCGTTGCCTCTGACCGTCGCGTACCACGACGCCTGCCACCTGCGGCACGCGCAGGGCGTGAAGGCGCAGCCGCGGACCGTGCTCGCGACGATCCCGGGACTGACGGTCAAGGAGATCGCCGACGGCGACATGTGCTGCGGGTCGGCGGGCATCTACAACCTGACCAACCCCGAACCCGCGCGCGAGCTGGGGGACCGGAAGGCCGCGAACGTTGCGGCCACGGGCGCGGAGCTGCTGGTCACCTCGAACCCCGGGTGCCTGCTGCAGATCACGGACGCGCTGCGCCGGCGGGGCCAGGAGGTGCCGACGGCGCACCTGGTGCAGGTGCTGGACGCGTCGCTGCGGGGCGCGGGGCCGGAGGAACTGACCGGGTGAGTTCCGGGTATTCCCGCTCAGGTGAGGTAACTGCTACGTTTGTCGGCAAGTGGAGTGATAGTTCCGACATGCGAAATTAGCACCCTACCCGGCAACGTGGCCGGACTGGAGTCACCATGGACAACCTTGGCGTCCTTGCACTGCTCGCTCTCCTCCCGATCCTCGTCGTGGGCGCCCTGCTGCTGGGGCTCCGCTGGCCGGCCCGGACGGCGATGCCCGTCGGCCTCGCGGTGGTCGTGGTCATCGCCCTGTTCGCGTGGAAGATGTCGCTGGTCGCGGTCGGCGCCTCCGTCGTGCAGGGGCTGCTGATCGCGATCGGCCTGCTGTGGATCATCTTCGGCGCCCTGCTCATGCTGGAGACCCTGACCAAGAGCGGCGCGCTGCAGACGATCCGCGCCGGCTTCACCACGATCAGCCCTGACCGGCGGGTCCAGGTGATCATCGTCGCCTGGCTGTTCGGCTCGTTCATCGAGGGCGCCGCCGGGTTCGGTACGCCCGCCGCCGTCGTCGCGCCGCTGCTGCTGGCCCTCGGGTTCCCCGCCGCGGCCGCCGTGACCGCTGGGCTCATCATCCAGTCCACGCCCGTGAGCTTCGGCGCCGTCGGCACGCCGATGCTGACCGGGCTCGGGACCGGGCTGGCCGACACCTCGGGCGCGCTCGCCCCCGAGGTGCAGGCGCGGGCCGACGTGCTCGGGCTGGACCACCTCGGCTTCGTCGCGCACACCGCCACTCAGGTGGCGACCGTCCACGCGATCGTCGGCATCCTGGTGCCGCTGATCCTGGTGACTCTCATGTGCGGGTTCTACGGCGAGAAGCGGTCGTTCCGCGCGGGACTCGCCGTGGCGCCCTTCGCGGTCTACGCGGCGCTCGCGATGATCGTGCCGTACGTGACCGTCGCCTACGTGCTCGGGCCGGAGTTCCCGTCGCTGCTGGGCGGCTTCGTCGGGCTGGTGCTCGTCATGTTCACGTCGTCGAAGGGCTTCCTCATGCCCCGGGACGTCTGGGACTTCCCGCCGCGTGATCGCTGGAGCGACCGTTGGATGGGCACGGTCGACCCGACCAAGGAGGCGGCGACGCTGACCCGGACGATGTCGATGGCACGCGCCTGGTCGCCGTACGTCATCGTGGCCGCCCTGCTGCTGATCACCCGCAACGTGCCCGTGATCAAGGACTTCCTGACCGGCGACGCCGTCCTCGAGGTGTCGAACATCTTCGGCACCGGCATCAGCCAGAACATGGACCTCCTGTACTCGCCGGGCGCGATCTTCCTGCTCGCGTGCCTGATCACCTATGTGCTGCACGGCATGAAGGGAGAGCAGATCAAGGCCTCGTGGCGGGTCGCCGGGGGGCAGCTCGGCGGGGCGGCGTTCGCGCTGCTGTGCGCGGTGCCGCTGGTGCGGATCTTCATCAACTCCGGGCCCGACTTCAACACGGCGGGGCTCGACTCGATGCCGATCACGCTGGCGCAGGCCGCCGCCGACGTGGCAGGACAGGGCTGGCCGCTCGTGTCGCCGTTCATCGGGGCACTGGGTGCGTTCGTGGCGGGCTCGAACACCGTCTCCAACATGATGTTCTCGCTGTTCCAGTTCAACACCGGGCTCGGTATCGGGGCGGCGTCGCCCGAGACCGTGGCGGCGCTGCAGGCCGTGGGTGGCGCGGCGGGCAACATGGTGGCGGTGCACAACGTGGTGGCCGCTGCCGCGACCGTCGGCCTGCTCGGACGAGAGGGCGACCTGATCCGCAAGACCATCCTGCCGATGACGTACTACTGCCTCACCGCAGGTGCCGTGGGCTACCTGTGGATCTACGGGTTCGCGTTCAACGCGGGTCTGGTCGTGGCGCTCCTGGTCGTGGCGGCACTGGTGGCGACGGCGGTCTGGATGCTGCGCAAGGACGACGCCTACAACCCTGAGGTGGTGCCGGCGCGGGTGTGAGCTGGGCTGGTTGCGCCGGCGCCGGCGTGAGCTGGGCTGGTTGTGCCGGCGCCCGCGTGAGTTCGGTCGGTTGCCATGAGATCGGTCGTTTGAAGGACCGATCTCATGGCAACCGACCGAACTCAGGCTGGTCGGGTGTGCAGGTGACCGAATCCAGCGGACTCTCGCGAGCACGTCACAGTCGTTCGACCCCGGGAGACGGCTGCCCGCATGGGAGAATGGGCGGGCATCTGTCATCGAAGGGAACACCGTGAACGAAACGCCCCGTGACCAGGGGAACGACCGCGAGGGCGACCGCCGCGGCGAGCGCAGGAGCGGCAATCGCAACGAGGGCCGGGGGCCGCGTCGCGAGGACCGCGGCGGAGAGCGCGGTGGTGACCGGGCGCGCCGGTTCGACGGCCCCCGTGGTGGCGACGCTCCTCGGCGCGACGGCGACCGCCCGCGCCGGCCGTACGAAGACCGTGGGACCGACCGTCCGCGCCGCGACGACCGCGGTACCGACCGTCCCCGGCAGGACGACAGGGGCGCCGGCGACCGCGCGCCTCGTCGCAACGATGATGACCGCCCCCGCCGCTCGTACGGTGACCGTGACAACCGGTCGGCCGGGAGCCGTGAGAACCGGTCCTTCGGTGACCGGGACAACCGCTCGTACGGGAGCCGGGACAACCGCTCCTCCGCGGACCGGGACAGCCGCGCCGGCCGCGACGCACGTACCGACCGCCCGTACCGCGGGAACGACGGTGACCGTCCGCGCAGGTCGTTCGACGACCGCGGAGACCGTCCCGTGCGCCGGGACGGCGACCGGCCCGTGCGCCGTGAGCACGACCGTCCGGCACGCCGCGAGGACGACCGCCGCGACGGGCCGCGCCGCAGCTTCGACCGGGACGACCGTCCCCGCCGCTCGTTCGGCGACCGCGACGACCGTCCGCGGCGTAGCTTCGAGGACCGGGGTGCGAGCCGTCCGGCGCGTCGGGACGACGACCGTCCCGCCCGCCGCGACGACGACCGTCCGCGCCGTTCGTTCGAGGACCGCGGCGGTGACCGCCCGGCCCGTCGTGACGACCGGGGTACCGACCGGCCGTTCCGCCGTCAGGACGACGACCGTCCCCGTCGGTCGTTCGGCGACCGCGACGACCGCCCACGCCGTTCGTTCGAGGACCGCGGTGGTGACCGCCCGGCACGCCGGAGCGACGACGACCGTCCGGGTCGCACGTTCGGCGACCGGGACGCCCGGGGCGCGCGCGACACCCGCGGTCGGGACGACCGTCCGCGGCGTGACGACCGGCCCCGCACCGGCGACGGTCCCCGCCGGTCCTTCGAGGACCGGGGCGACCGTCCGGCACGCCGAGACGACCGGAGCACCGACCGTCCGGCACGCCGAGACGACCGGAGCACCGACCGTCCGGCACGCCGCGACGACGACCGGCCCCGCCGTTCGTTCGGCGACCGGGACGACCGGGACGACCGGGGTGCCCGCGACAGCCGTGGCCGCGACGACCGTGGCGCCCGCCCGGTCCGTGCGAACGAGGACATCCGGTCCCGGCGCGACGACCGCGGTGGCGACCGTTCTCACCGACCGTCCGGCGGCCGCGACGATCGTCCGCGCCAGGGAGTCCGGGAGGAGCGCGAGGAGCGCGCCCCCCGCGCCCCCGAGCCGGAGATCGCCGAGGACGCCTCGTTCAGCCAGCTCGACCGCGACGTCCGCGGCCGTCTGCGCGGGCTGAGCAAGGAGCATGCCGAGTACGTGAGCCTGCACCTCGTGATGGCCGGCCGGCTGCTCGACGTCGACCCTGAGCGTGCCTACGAGCACACCCAGGCCGCCGTGCGCGGAGCAGGCCGGATCGACATCGTGCGCGAGGCCGCAGGCCTGGCCGCGTACCACACCAACCGTTTCGCGGAGGCGCTGCGCGAGCTGCGCACGGTACGACGGCTGAACGGATCGTCCGAGCACCTGCCGATCATGGCCGACGCCGAGCGCGGCCTCGGCCGCCCGGAGCGCGCACTGGCGCTCGCGGCGTCGGACGAGGCTGCCACGCTCGACGCGACGGGACGGGTCGAGCTCGCGATCGTCGCCAGCGGCGCCCGCTCCGACCTGGGCGAGCACGACGCCGCCCTGGCTGTGCTCGACAAGGTCGCGGCCGAGGACGCCACGGGCGACCTGGGCCTGCGCGTGCTCCAGGCGCGTGCCGTGGCCCTCGAGGCTGCCGGCCGCGCCGACGAGGCGGCAGCACTGCTCGCCTCGGTGGACAGCGAGGCGCTCGAGCGGGCGATCGGCGCCCAGACACCGGACGAGGACATCACGGTGTTCGACGTCGAGGAGGACGCGGCGCTCGCCGAGGAGGAGTACGTCGCCGAGCACCCGGAGGAACCCGCCGCGGACGAGTCCGACGAGGACGACGAGAGCGGCGAGCCGGACGACGAGGACTCGGCTGACTCGGCGGATTCTGCTGACTCGGCTGACTCGGCGGATTCTGCTGACTCGGCTGACTCGGCTGACTCGGCGGATTCTGCTGACTCGGCTGACTCGGCGGACTCGGCGGACTCTGCGGACTCTGCGGACGATGACGACGACTCGGACGACGGGTCCACCAACACCGCGGACACCGATGCGTCCGACCAGGACGAGCCCGAGGCGGACGCCGTCGACGAGCCGAGCGATCCTGCGGAGCCTGACGAGCAGCCGACGGCCGAGGCCGTCGACGAGCTGCCCACCACGGACGACACGCCCGTGGCACCCGTCGCGCCCGAGGCGCGTGACACCGAGGGGGAGCTGGTCGCGGAGAGCGACGGGAACGACGTCGGGCAGGAGAAGGCGTGACGGCAGCCGCCGGCCTGCTGGCGAGCGACGTCCCGCTCGCCACGGCCTACGACCTCGCGCTAGTCGACCTGGACGGGGTGGCATACAAGGGGCACCTGCCCATCGAGCACGCGTCGGAGAGCCTGGGTGCGGCGCGCGCGGCCGGGATGCGTCTGGTGTTCGTGACGAACAACGCGTCTCGTGAACCGGAGGACGTCGCCGGGCAGCTCACCGGCCTGGACATCCCGACGGACCCGGACGAGGTGATGACGGCGGCGCAGGCCTGCGCCGCGCTGCTCACCACCCGGTTGGAGCCCGGTGCGAAGGTCCTGGTCGTGGGCGGCAAGGGGCTGGTCACGGCAGTGCTGGCGGCGGGTTACACCGTGGTGGACTCGGCGGACGACGACCCCGACGCCGTCGCGCAGGGCTACGCGCCGGAGGTGGGCTGGGCACAGCTCGCCGAGGCCGCCTACGCGGTGGGTCGTGGTGCGTGGCACGTCGCGAGCAACCTGGACCTGTCGCTGCCGACGGCTCGCGGGTTCGCGCCGGGCAACGGTGCGCTGGTCGGCGCCGTCCGCGCGGCCACGGGGGTCACCCCCGACAGCGCGGGCAAGCCGTCGCCCACGATGTACCGGCTGGCCGTCGAGCGGGCCGGGGCGAGCAGGCCGCTGGTGATCGGTGACCGTCTCGACACCGATCTTGCCGGGGCGCGTGGCGGCGGGTACCCGGGTCTGCACGTGCTGACGGGTGTCTCGTCGGCGCGTGACGCCGTGCTCGCCGTCCCGGGGGAGCGCCCGTCGTTCCTGGGGGTCGATCTGCGCGCCCTGCTGGAGCCGCACCCGGCGCCGGCCCTGACCGACGGCTGGTACGTGTGCGGTGCCGCGGCCGCCCAGGTGGCCGACGGTGACCTGCGGCTCGACGGCTCCGGGATCGACCTGGCCCGTGCGGCGTGCGCCGCGGCGTGGTCGGCGGTCGACGCGGGGCAGAGCCTGGACGAGAAGACGGTGCCGGACCTCGCTGTCGCCGCCTGAGCCCCGCGCCGACCCAGCGATCCGGCCCGGATATCGCACGAATTCCGGGCCGGATCGCTGGGTCGGCGGGGGCCTGTCAGAAGTGGCGGGTACCGTGTGGGACAGCAGGCATGCGGCTCGCGGCAGACGTGGTGGGTGGCCGACGAGCACAGTCGAGCACGGACGAGCACAGTGGAGCGTTGACGCACGATGGACGAGTTCTACGAGACCGAGGAACCCTCGACCGGCCCGGCCGATCCTGGCCCGGCCGATCCCGACATGGGCATCCGGACCGCCCTGGGCGCGCTCGACGGGCTCGACGACCTGCCGCCGGCCGACCACGTCGCCCGGTTCGAGGCCGTGCATGACGCCTTGCGCGCGCACCTGAGCGGTGACGCCTGACGGTGATGACGATGACTGCGAGCACGCGGGTGGACGCGGAGCTGGTCCGCCGTGGGCTGGCCAGGTCCCGGCGGCACGCCGCGGAGCTTGTCGTGTCCGGCAGGGTCCGGGTCGCGGACCGGCCGGTGGCCAAGCCGTCGTCGGCTGTCGCCGACGGCGACGAGGTGACCGTGACGCCCGGGCCCGACCTGGAGCACCGGTTCGCGTCCCGTGCCGCGCTCAAGCTGGCCGGCGCGCTGGACGCCCTGGCGCACGTGCCGGGCGGGCCACAGGTCGCCGGCGCGTTCTGCGCCGACCTCGGCGCGTCCACCGGCGGGTTCACCGACGTGCTGCTGCGCCGCGAGGCCGCGCACGTGGTCGCCGTCGACGTGGGCCACGACCAGCTCGTGCCCGCGCTGCGCACCGACGACCGGGTGACGGTGGTCGAGGGCTTCAACGTCCGCGACCTGACGCCCGCGGACCTCGCACAGGCGCCCGACCTCGTGGTCGCCGACCTCTCGTTCATCTCCCTGACCCTCGTGCTGCCCGCCGTGGCGAGCGTGCTGGGGCCGGGGTCGCAGGCGCTGCTCATGGTCAAGCCGCAGTTCGAGGTGGGACGCGAGCGGCTGGGCAGCGGCGGCGTGGTGCGCGACCCGGCGCTGCACGCCGAGGCCGTGCGGACCGTTGCACGGGCCGCGGACACGGTGGGCCTGCGGACGCGCGCCGTGGTGCCGAGCCCGTTGCCCGGCCCGAGCGGCAACCGTGAGTTCTTCCTGTGGCTGGTCCCGGCGGCAGCGGCCGGCGGGCCTACCCACGAGCTGGCCGTGACCGCGGCCGTCGACACGGCCGTGGCCTGGATCCCGGCGCCGGGCGGAACCGCCGCCCGGCACAGCGACCCGCCCGAGCCGCCGGCCGTCGTCGTGCAGGACGGGCACGTGGGCGTACCGGACGGACAGCCTGGAGCGCAGCCGGCCGAGCAGGACGGGCGTGCGCCGGACGACCGGTCCGGCGAGCACGCCGACGAGCAGAAGGAGCTGGAACCGTGACGCGGCACGTCCTGATCGTGACCCATGGCGGCCGCCCCACGGCGGTCGCCGCACTGGCCGAGGCCCTGCGCGAGCTGAAGGCGGCGGGGTTCGAGTACACGCTGCACGACGACGCGCTCGCGGAGGAGTTCGGCGACCACATGGCGGCCAAGCGCGTCGCCGAGGGTGTGCACAACGCCGAGGCAGTGATGGTGCTCGGCGGCGACGGCACCATCCTGCGTGCCGCGGAGCTGACCCGCGGCACGGACGTGCCGCTGCTCGGCGTGAACCTGGGCCACGTGGGCTTCCTCGCGGAGTCGGAGCGCGAGGACCTGCGCGCCGCGGTCCAGCGCCTCGCGGCACGCGACTACGAGGTCGAGGAGCGCGCGACGGTCGAGGTCACCGTGCACCTGCCCGGCACGGCGGAGCCCGTGGTCGGCTGGGCGCTGAACGAGGCGACCGTCGAGAAGGCCAGCCGCGACCGCATGCTCGAGGTCGCGATCGGGGTGGACGGCCGCCCGCTGCTGTCGTTCGGCTGCGACGGTGTGGTGATGTCCACCGCGACCGGCTCCACGGCGCACGCCTTCTCCGGCGGCGGCCCGGTGATCTGGCCCGACGTCGACGCCGTGCTCATGGTGCCGCTCTCCGCGCACGCGCTGTTCGCACGGCCGCTCGTGATCGGTCCGCGCTCGCGGTACACGGTCGACGTGCTGCCGCAGTCGACGGTCGAGGGTGTGCTCACCTGTGACGGCCGGCGGGAGATCCGCCTGCCCCGCGGTTCTCGCGTCGTGGTGCGTCAGGGCGGTACGGTGCGCCTCGCACGGTTGTCGAACGCGCCGTTCGCCGACCGGCTCGTGTCGAAGTTCAACCTGCCCGTGTCCGGCTGGCGTGACCGTGTCGGGTCGGGGCACTCGACCGGGCAGGATGTACCTTCTGACCCAGCCGACACCACACCACCAGCCGACACCACAGCAGAGGATTAAGGAGTCAGGTGCTCGAGGAGATCGCGATCGAGAACCTGGGCGTCATCCGCTCGGCCCGGGTCCCCCTGTCGGACGGCCTGACCGTCATCACGGGTGAGACCGGCGCGGGCAAGACGATGGTGCTCACGGGGCTCAACCTGCTCATGGGTGCCAAGGCGGACCCGCAGTCGGTGCGGCCCGGTGCGTCGTCGGCCGCGGTCGAGGGCCGGGTGCGCGTCTCCGGCCGCGACGCGGTGCTCAGCCGGGTGGACGAGGCGGGCGGCGAGGTGGAGGACGACGGCACCGTCGTGATCCTGCGCACCATCGCCGACGGTCGCTCGCGGGCCCACCTCGGTGGCCGTGCCGTGCCGCAGGGTGTGCTGGCCGAGATCGCCGAGGACCTGTTCACGGTGCACGGTCAGTCCGACCAGCTCCGGCTGCGCACGTCGGCCAAGCAGCGCGACGCCCTCGACACGTTCGTGGGTCCCGCGCACCAGCGCGTGCTCGCCGCGTACCGCGCGGCGTGGACCGAGCGCAGCGGCCTGCTGGCCGAGATCGCGGACCTCGAGGCCCGCGGCGCCGAGCGGGCGCGCGAGGTCGAGCTGCTGCGCATCGGTCTGGAGGAGATCGAGCGGGTGGACCCGCAGACGGGGGAGGACGCCGAGCTGCAGGCCCTGATCGAGCGCCTGTCGAACGCGGAAGGCCTGCGCACCGCGGCCACCGAGGCCCACGAGGCCGTGGCCGGCGAGGACGCCGACGGCGCCCGCGAGAACGCCATCGCCCTCGTCGAGCGGGCCCGCCGCGCGCTGGACGCGGCCGCGCACTCCGACGCGGCGCTCGGCGTGCTCGCCACGCGGTTCGCCGAGGTGGGCTACCTGCTCTCGGACGTCGCGACCGATGTCGCCGCGTACGTGGACGACCTGCAGGCGGACCCCGCCGGGCTCGAGACGGCGCACAACCGCATGGCGGAGCTGAACGCCCTGACGCGGTCGTACGGCGAGAGCATCGACGAGGTGCTCCAGTGGGCGAGCGACGCGGGCCTGCGCCTGCTCGACCTGGACGACGGCGGCGACCGCCTCACCTCCATGCGGGACCGTGTGGCCCAGCTGGACGGCGAGCTCGACCGGCTGGCCGAGATCCTCACGGCCGAGCGCACCCGCGGCGCGTCCCAGCTGGCCGACGCGGTGACCAGTGAGCTGCACGGCCTCGCGATGGGCGGCGCCCATCTCGTGGTCTCGGTGGAGCCGCTCGACCAGCCCGGCCCGTTCGGTGCGGACCAGGTGACCTTCCTGCTGGTGCCCCACCCGGGCGCCCCGGAACGGCCGCTGGGCAAGGGTGCGTCCGGCGGTGAGCTCTCGCGCGTGATGCTCGCGCTCGAGGTGGCCCTGGCCACGTCGGGCGGGGCCGCCGCGGAGCGCACCGCGGACACCCCGCGCAGCACGTTCGTGTTCGACGAGGTCGACGCCGGCGTGGGCGGGCGGGCCGCCGTCGAGGTGGGCCGCCGGCTGGCGCAGCTCGGCCGCAGCACCCAGGTGGTCGTCGTGACCCACCTGGCGCAGGTCGCGGCCTTCGCCGACGCGCACCTCGTGGTCACCAAGAGCTCCGACGGCGACGCCGGGTCGGACGACGCGGACGGCGGCATGATCACGGTGACGGGCGTGCGCGAGGTGACCGCCGACGCGAGGGTGCGGGAGCTCGCGCGCATGCTGTCCGGCCAGGACGACTCGGAGACCGCGCGCACCCACGCGCTGGAGCTCCTCGAGTCCTCGGTCGTGGGACGATAGGCCGGATGAAACTGATCTCCCGACCCGAGAAGCGCGCTGACAAGAGCGCCGCGAAGAGTGCCGCCGACCGCGAGACAGCTCAGGCGCGCGCCGCCGTGCGCGGACCCGCGCGGATCGGTGCGCGGACCAAGGAGCTCACGTCCCGGCTGAACAGCGGTGACATCGCCGTGATCGACCACGTGGACATCGACCGTGTCGCCGCCGACGCCCTCGTCTCCGCGGGGCCGGTCGCGGTGCTGAACGCCGCCCCGTCGACCTCGGGCCGGTACCCGAACACGGGGCCGAACATCCTGGTGGAGGCGGGGATCGTCCTGGTGGACGACCTCGGCCCCGCGGTCATGGCCATCGACGAGCGGGCCGAGGTCGAGATCGACGGCGGTCGGATCCTCGTGGACGGCGTCGTCGTGGCCACCGGCACGTACCAGACGCCGCAGACGGTGGCCGACAGCATGGCCGCCGCGCGCGAAGGCCTCTCGGCCGAGATCGAGCGGTTCGCCGAGAACACCATGACCTACCTGCGCCGCGAGCGGGACCTCCTGCTCGACGGCGTCGGCGTACCCGACATCCGCACCACCATCGAGGGCCGCCACGTGCTGATCGTGGTGCGCGGGTACCACTACCGGGAGGACCTGGCACAGCTGCGGTCCTACATCCGGGAGAACCGGCCGGTCCTGATCGGGGTCGACGGCGGCGCGGACGCGATCCTCGACGCCGGCTGGCAGCCCGACATGATCGTGGGCGACATGGACTCCGTCTCGGACCGGGCCCTGGCCTGCGGCGCGGAGATCGTCGTCCACGCCTACCGCGACGGAAAGGCGCCCGGCCTCGAGCGCGTCAAGGCGCTCGGTGTGGACCCGGTGGTGTTCCCCGCGACGGGTACCAGCGAGGACATCACGATGCTCCTGGCCGACGACAAGGGTGCCGAGCTCATCGTCGCCGTCGGCACGCACGCGACGCTCGTCGAGTTCCTGGACAAGGGACGTGCCGGCATGGCCTCGACGTTCCTGACCCGGCTCCGTGTGGGGGGCAAGCTCGTCGACGCCAAGGGCGTGTCGCGGCTGTACCGCACGCGGATCTCGAACATCCAGCTCACCCTGCTGTCGGGTGCGGGCGTCGCCGCGGTGCTCGCCGCGCTCGCGTCGACGTCGGCGGGCCAGACCTTCTTCGGACTGATCGGGGCACGCTTCGACGACGTCGTGTCGTGGATCAGTAACCTCTTCGGCGGCTGACCGGTCCGGAGCCCGCTCCTGGACCCTTTGCCGCCCCCGACCTGATGCCGGGCTCTGACCGCCCGGAACATGCTTAAGGACTCTTCCGTACCGTGATCGACTTTCGATACCACCTCGTCTCGCTCATCTCCGTCTTCCTGGCCCTCTCCGTCGGCATCATCCTCGGTGCGGGGCCGCTGCAGGGAGCGATCGGGGAGACCCTGACGGAACAGGTGGACGCGCTGCGCGCCGAGCGCACCGACCTGCGCACCGAGCTCGACGCCACCCAGAGCGCACTGGACGGCGACGAGCGGTTCATCGAGGCGGCGGGCACGCAGCTCGTCGCCGGCACGCTCGAGGGCGACCGGGTCGCGATCGTGCAGCTCGGCGAGGTTCCCGAGGACGTGTCCGACGGCGTGCTGAAGCAGCTCACCACGGCGGGCGCCGACATCGTGTCGACCTCCGTGCTGACCGAGGCGTGGACCGCGGCGGACGAGGAGTCGTCCCGCGTGACCGTGGCCGAGGGCCTGCGCGCCAACCTGGGCGAGGCCGCACCCGAGGGCGACGACCCGAGCGCGACGCTCGGTGCCGCGCTGGCGCTCGCGCTCACCGGCAGCGAGGGGGGCACCGGGCGCAGCGCGCAGGCGACCGACCTCGAGGCGCAGCTGGAGCACTTCGGCTTCATCGAGCCGGGCGACGAGCAGACCGAGGCCGCGCAGGCGCTCGTGCTGCTCGTGGGCTCGGCCGGACAGCCGCAGGAGACGGCCGACGGCGCCACCGAGGCGGCCGAGCCGACCCCCGACGTGTGGACCGCCGTGACGCGTGCCGCACAGGACGTCTCGGGCGCGGCGGTGCTCGCCGGCCCGACCGACGAGCCCGGCGACACCGTGCAGGCCGTGCGTGACGACGAGGAGATCGCCGCCGAGGTCTCCACCGTCAGCGGCATCGGCCGGCTCGTGGGACGCATCAACGTGCCGCTCGCGGTCGCGGCCCGGCTGGACGGCGTCGTCGGCCAGTACGGTCTCGAGGACGACGCCACGGCGGTCGTCCCGCCCGTGACAGGCGCCGAGTAGCGCCGGAGACGGGCACGCGCTCTACCGAACCACGGACCGAAGTACCGACACAGACCGAGGGGTTTTCTCATGGGTGCAGGCAGGTTCCTCGCCGCTGGCATCGTCGCCGGAGTCGCGACGGTGCTCGCGCGCCGCAAGCTCGACCAGAAGGTGGCGGACGGCGGCCTCGGCGGCGCCGACCGGTGGACACGGACCAACCACCGCGGCGAGCCCATCAGCCTGCTGGAGGGCCCCGCGGTCGCCGCGGGACTCGTCGCGGGCGCCGCGGTCGGGGGTGGCACGGCACCTGGTGCGACGGCGTTCGCCACGGCCGCCGCGGGTGCGTTCGGGCTGGTCGACGACCTGGCCGAGGACACCACCGAACGCACCAAGGGCCTGCGGGGCCACCTCGGGGCGCTCCTGGAGGGCCGGCTCACCACCGGCGGGCTCAAGGTGCTCGGCATCTCCGGCACCGCGCTGGTGGCGTCCGCGGTCGGCACGCCGCGCACGGCACGCACCGCGTTCGGCCACGTGGTCGACATCGGTCTCAACGGTGCCCTCATCGGGGGCACCGCCAACCTGATCAACCTCTTCGACCTGCGCCCGGGCCGGGCGTTCAAGGCCGGGGCTGCGGCGAGCCTGCCGTTCGCGCTCGGCGGCGCGGGGGCCACGGGCGCGATCGTCGGGGCTGCCGCCGCGGCCGCACCCGGCGACCTGGGCGAGAAGGACATGCTGGGCGACGGTGGCGCCAACGCCCTCGGTGCCCTGGTCGGCAGCCAGATCGCGTTCACCGCGCCCCGCGCGGTGCGGTGGACGGCGCTCGCGGGCGTGGTCGGGCTCATGCTCGCGTCGGAGAAGGTCAGCTTCTCGAAGGTCATCGCGGGCAACGAGCTGCTGAACACGGTGGACATGCTCGGGCGGCGGCCTGCGGAGCCCGTGGCAGAGCCCGGGGAGCTCGCCGCGGAGAGCGGGGGCGTCGGCTCGACCAGCGGTGTCGGCCCGATCAGCGGAATGGGTCCGTCCAGCGGACCCGTGGCTTCACCGGGCGCGTGAGCCGCACCCAGTCCCTGGCGAGCGCGGCGCTGCTCGTCACCGTCGTCACCCTGGCCAGCCGTCTGGTCGGTTTCGGCCGCTGGTTCGCACAAGGGGCCTGGCTCGGGTCCGACGGCGTCGGCACGGTCTTCAACTCCGCCAACCAGCTACCCAACCTGTTGTTCGAGGTCGCGGCCGGCGGTGCGCTCGCGGGCGCCGTCGTGCCGCTGCTGGCGGGGCCGCTCGCGCGGGCCGCGTTCACCGCCGACGGTACCGCCGCCTCGAAGGAGCAGGCGTCCCGGATCGCGTCGGCGCTGCTCGGCTGGACGCTGGTCGTGCTGGTGCCGCTGGCGGGCCTCATGGCGCTCCTGGCTCGCCCGGTCATCGGTCTGACCGGCCTGGACGACCCGGCCCAGGTCGACGTCGCCACGTCGTTCCTGCGGGTCTTCGCGGTGCAGGTGCCGCTCTACGGCGTGGCGGTCGTGCTGGGCGGCATCCTCCAGGCCCACAAGCGGTTCTTCTGGCAGGCGTTCGCGCCGCTGGTCTCCAGCCTCGTCGTGATCGTGGTCTACGGGGTCTTCTACGCGCTGGCCGACGGCGACCAGCAGGACGTCGCCGCCCTCTCCTCGCAGGCTCTGGAGTGGCTGGCCTGGGGCACCACGGTCGGCGTGCTGTTCCTCGCGCTGCCGCTCGTGGTGCCGGTGTGGCGCACCGGCCTGCGGCTGCGGCCCACGCTGCGCTTCCCGGCCGGCGAGGGGCCCCGCGCTGCCCGGCTGGCGTTCGCGGGTGTAGGCGCGCTGGTGGCGCAGCAGCTCTCGGTGTTCCTGACGCTGCGCGCGGCCAACGCGGCCGGTGGCGACGGCACGCTCTCGGTGTACCTGTACGCCCAGCAGGTCTACCTGCTGCCGTACGCGGTGCTCGCGTTCCCGATCGCCACGAGCGCCTTCCCGCACTTCGCGGAGCACGCCTCGGCGGGGCGGCTGGGCGAGCTGCGGGCGCTGGTGGCGCGCACCACGCGCACGCTGCTGCTCGTCACCGCCCTCGGCACGGCCGCGCTGATCGCGGCCGCCCCGTTCGTGGAGCGGGTCTTCGACCTCATCGTGCGGGGTGACGCCCCGGGCCTGGCCGCCGGGCTCGTGACGATGGCGCCCGGGCTGATCGGGTTCGCGTTGATCCTGCACCTGTCCCGCGCGCTGTACGCCGTCGACCACGGCCGGGCCGCGGTGACCGCGACCGCGAGCGGGTGGGGCGTCGCGGCCGTCGGCGCGGCTCTGGTCCCGCTGCTGTTCGCCGGCCGCGCACCGGACCCGGCCTGCGCCGCGGTGTCCTGCGTGGACCTTGCACTGCGGACCGATGTCATGGCGGCTCTGGGCGCGGTGGGCACGGCGGGCATGGCCGTGGCCGGGCTGGGCCTGCTGCTCGCCGTCCGCCGGCACCTCGGACCGTCCGCGCTGGACGGTGTGTGGCGTGCGCTGCTCGTGGTGCTCGTGGCGGCCGCCGCCGGTGCCGCGGCGGGTCTCTGGCTGCCCTGGCGGGCCGGTCTCACCACGACCTCGTTCCTCTCCTTCTCGCACCCGGAGCTGAACGAGGTGGACTTCGACGGGGTCGCGCTCGTGACCGAGCTGGGACTCGGGCTCGGCTTCGGGCTGCTGGCCGCGCTCGTCATGCTGGTGATCGCCGTGCTGCTCGACCGGGACCTGCGCGGCGCCGTCGGGCCGCTGTTCGGAAAGCTGGGAAAGAAGTTCTCGAGGAAGGCCTGACTGAGCGAGCGCCGCCGTAGCAGCAGGAGCAGACTCGACCGGAAACGGTCGATAGTTCCTACGCGGCGAGCACGTGTGCCGGGTGTTACACCACCAGCACGCCGTACCTCGTTTAGGATGGAGTTCCGTGGTCGAACACCGAAGCAGTCTCCAGTCCCGTCAGCGGTCCGGCGCCTCCACGCCGACCAAGCACATCTTCGTCACCGGTGGTGTGGCGTCCTCTCTCGGCAAGGGGCTGACGGCGTCGTCACTCGGCCGCCTGCTCCGTTCACGTGGCCTCCGCGTCACGATGCAGAAGCTGGATCCGTACCTCAACGTGGATCCCGGCACCATGAACCCGTTCCAGCACGGTGAGGTCTTCGTCACCGAGGACGGCGCCGAGACCGACCTGGACATCGGGCACTACGAGCGGTTCCTCGACATCGAGCTGCCCGCCTCGTCCAACGTGACCACCGGTCAGGTGTACTCCCGCGTCATCGCCAAGGAGCGCCGGGGCGAGTACCTCGGTGACACCGTGCAGGTCATCCCGCACATCACCGACGAGATCAAGCTCCGGATGCGCGAGCAGGCCTCCGACGACGTCGACGTGATCATCACCGAGATCGGCGGCACCGTCGGCGACATCGAGTCGCAGCCGTTCCTCGAGTCCGCGCGCCAGGTGCGCCACGAGCTGGGCCGGGACAACGTGTTCTTCCTGCACGTCTCGCTCGTGCCGTACATCGGCCCGTCGGGCGAGCTCAAGACCAAGCCCACGCAGCACTCCGTCGCCGCGCTGCGCACCGTCGGCATCCAGCCCGACGCGATCGTGCTGCGGTCCGACCGCGTGGTGCCCGAGGGCATCAAGAACAAGATCGCGCTCATGTGCGACGTGGACAACGAGGCAGTGATCAACTGCGCCGACGCCCCGTCGATCTACGACATCCCGCGCGTCATCCACGCCGAGGGCCTGGACGCCTACGTGGTGCGCCGCCTGGGCGTGCCGTTCCACGACGTCGACTGGGACGGCTGGAGCCGCCTCCTGGAGCGCGTGCACGAGCCCGAGCACAACGTCGAGGTCGCCCTGGTGGGCAAGTACATCGACCTGCCCGACGCCTACCTGTCCGTCACGGAGGCGCTCCGCGCCGGCGGGTTCGCCAACGACGCGAAGGTCGGCATCCGCTGGGTCGCGGCCGACGACTGCCAGACGCCGGAGGGCGCGCAGGCGTCGCTCGAGGGCGTCGACGCCGTGCTGGTGCCGGGCGGCTTCGGCGTGCGCGGCATCGACGGCAAGGTCGGGGCGCTGCGCTGGGCGCGCGAGAACCTGGTGCCGACCCTCGGCATCTGCCTGGGCCTGCAGTCGATGGTCATCGAGTACGCGCGCAACGTGCTGGGCTGGGCGGACGCGTCGTCCACGGAGTTCCACCCGACCAGCAGCCACCCCGTCGTGGCGACCATGGCCGAGCAGAAGTCGATCGTGGACGGTGAGGGCGACATGGGTGGCACCATGCGCCTGGGCGCGTACGAGGCGCAGCTCACCGCGGGCTCCGTGGTGGCCAAGGCGTACGGCGACGAGAAGGTGACCGAGCGGCACCGGCACCGGTACGAGGTGAACAACTCCTACCGCGCCGAGCTGGAGGAGGCTGGCCTGCTGATCTGTGGCACGTCGCCCGACTCGTCGCTCGTCGAGTTCGTCGAGCTGCCGGCCGAGACCCACCCGTACTACGTGTCCACGCAGGCGCACCCCGAGTTCAAGTCGCGGCCCACGCGCGCGCACCCGCTGTTCGCGGGCCTCATCGCGGCAGCGCTCGAGAAGCAGGTCACGGGAGCATGAGCGTCGACGAGGTCACCGACGTCATCGATCCCCGCCCGGCGCGCCGGCTCGACGTGCCGTTCCAGGGTTTCGTGGTCGACATGGTCTCCGACGAGGTCGACCTGGGCCAGGCCGGCGGCATCGTCCGCCGCGAGTACGTGGACCACCCGGGTGCGGTGGTCGTCGTGGCCCTGACCGACGACGGTGACGTGCTGCTGCTGCGGCAGTACCGGCACCCGGTCGGCGCGTTCCTCTGGGAGGCGCCCGCCGGCCTGCTCGACCTGGACGGTGAGGACCCGCACGTCGCGGCCGCCCGTGAGCTGGCCGAGGAGGCGGACATGAACGCCGCCTCCTGGGACGTGCTGCTCGACCTGCTGCCCACCCCGGGCGGCAGCAACGAGGCGGTGCGCGTCTATCTGGCGCGAGACCTCAGCCCGGTGCCCGACGACGAACGGCACACCCGGGAGGCCGAGGAGGCCGACATGGTCGTGGTGCCCGTACCGCTGGAGGAGGCGGCCGCGCTCGCGCTCGCGGGCAAGCTCCACAACGCCGCGACCATCGCCGGCGTGCTGGCGGCGGCGATCGGCCGGGCGTCCGACTGGGAGACGCTGCGCCCGGTGGACAGCCCGTGGGAGTACCGCAAGAACTGACGGGTGCCGGCTGCTGGTCTGAACTGTTTGAGTTCGGTCGGTTGCAGGTGCGGATTGTTTGAGTTCGGTCGGTTGTCATGAGTTCGGTCCGTTGATGGACCGAACTCATGACAACCGACCGAACTCGTTGGTGGGTCCGACCGGCGAGTGTCAGAGGGTGGCGCTAGCGTATGAGCCCACGAGATATCTGGACATATCTCCCGAAGGGGGCGGTTGCGATGGCCGGCACCAACACCGACACCGAGCAGGTGCGCATGCAGGCAGTGCCGGCCGAGCCGCCGTCGGGCACAGGGAGCGACGGGGTGACCGCCCCGCGCCGCCGCATGCCGTCCTGGCTGGCGGGGGTCATCGGGTTCCTCGTCGGCCTGGCCCTCGCTGCCGGAGCGGTCCTCGGCGTGCTGTCCGCGCTGCGCGAGGAGTTCCGCGATGCGTTCTGGCGGGTGCTGGTCGAAGGGCTCAACCCGTTCACCACGAGCGAGGTCGACCGGTCGGAGCGACCCGTGCTGCTCAGCATGAGGGACCTGGCGCGGTTCGTGGCCGGCGAGGCGCAGTACGAGGTGCTCGTCGACCTGGAGCGAGACGTCAAGTACGTGCCCGGTTGGGTGGCGGGGGAGCGCACGGTGCTCGTGGTGAACGGCTCCGTCGAGGCGTACGTCGACTTCGCGGACCTCACCGAGGACTCGGTCGAGATCTCCGACGACGGCAGGACGGTCTCGGTGACACTCCCCGAGCCGGAGCTGGCCGAACCGCGCATCGACCTGGACACCAGCCGTGCCCTGACGGAGGACCGCGGCCTGGTCGACCGGGTGGGTGACTTCTTCGACACCGACACCGACGCCCGCCAGGAGGCGCTCGCCGCGGCGCAGGACCAGATCGCGGACGTCGCGCAGGACTCCGACCTGGACGAACGAGCCCGTGCCAACACGGTCAAGACCCTTGAGGTGATGTTGTCCTCGTCGGGGTTCGACCAGGTGGTGGTCGAGTTCCGGTAAGTCCCGAAGGTCGCTTACCGGGCGTGTCATAACGGGGACACCCGGCTGCGCTATTCTCCCCGCGTGACCAGCGAACCCGACATGCTTCCCAACGTATCGTCCCTCCCGGCGTGGCTCGTTCCGTCCGTCTACCTCAACTGGTCCGAGGACTGGCTGGGCGAGGCGGTCGCCATCGCGAGCCGCAGCCACGAGCACCGCCTCCCCGGCGGCGCCGACGGCCCGCAGCGCGGTGACGTCGTCGTCACCGTCGTGGGCTCAGAGCCCGGCATCGTGGCCGCGGTCGAGCTCATGGGCGCCAGCCAGGGCGAGGACTGGGTCAGCGACGAGGTCTTCGGCCCGGACAAGCCCGTGGTCTGGGACGACCTCTTCAACGGCGCCGCCGCCTACGCGCGGTCGTCCGGCTGGCTGCCCCAGGAGCACGCCCGTCTGGTGCTCGACGGCATCGCCCACCAGTACAAGCACGGCGCCACCGGCACGCTCGACGCCGGCAACTGCGAGACCGACGAGCTGTCGCCCAACCTGCACGTGCTGCGCCTGCTCGGGCACAAGCAGGTGGCCGGCATCGACCTGCGCCGTGAGGAGCGCTGCGCGTCGTGCGAGCGCTTCGTCGACGTGATGCAGCTGTTGCCGCACGACGACGGCGCCCACACCGGCGAGACCGGTGAGCGTCCGCTGGCGGAGCTCATCGAGCAGACGTTCCTCGTGTGCCGCCCGTGCCACGCCCTGCTGCACCCGCACGCCGTGCTCTCGCAGCGTGCCCAGATGCGCCCGTCGTGCCCGTCGTGCGGCCAGCGCGGCGCCACCAAGCGCATCGTGTGGGGCCAGGCCATGCAGGACAGCATGAAGCTCGAGCCCGACGTCGTGTACGGCGGCTTCGACACCCCCGTGCCGACGCCGGACTGGTACTGCCCGGAGTGCTACGCGAACTTCTCGTCCGGTACCGTGGCCCAGCGCCCGCTGGGTGACGTGCCGGAGGCCGCTCCGATGCCCGTCGCGGTCGGGGCGGTCGGTACGCCTGCCAACGGCGAGGACCTCTGGGTCCCGGAGGTCTGACCCACCCCGGACGACCCCGCCGAAGTAGAACCCTGGCGAAGTAGAACCCTGGCGAGATAGAACGGCAGCACGCACTGCGGTTCTATCTCGCCGGGGTTCTACTTCGCCGGGGTTCTACTTCGCCGGGGTTCTACTTCGCCGGGGTTCTACTTCGCCAGGGGTCTATCTCGCCAGGGTTCTATCTCGCGGGGGGGGGTGCGGCCTGGGTTGCGGACGCCTGGGCTCCCGGAGCGGCTCATGCTCGACGGCATGTCACGGTTCGCCGGCTGGACGCCGCCCGCGCTGCCCGTGGGGTGACGGCTCAGCGCACCCGCGTGGTGAGCCATACGCGCGTGGTGCCCGCGATGAGTACCGCCGAGCCGACCATGTGCAGACCCACCAGCAGCTCGGGCAGGTCGGTGAAGTACTGCACGTACCCGATCAGGCCCTGCGCCAGCGTGATGCCGAGCAGGATCAGCGCGGCGCGGCGGACGGCGGCGGGGGCCCCTCGCGTGGCCACGAGATAGGCCACCAGGGCCACGAGGAACATCCACACCGCGGCCGCGTGCCACTTGGTCAGCAGCGCCGGGTCGACGGCGATCCGGTAGCCCACCTCGGCGTCGCCGCTGTGCGGGCCTGCCCCTGTGGTGAGCACGCCGAGCACCACCACGACGGCGGTCAGGCCGGCGAGCGCCCAGGCGAGGGTGCGCACGCGCGGCCCGACCACACGGGTCGGGGCGCCGTCGCCCTCGCCGTGCCGGTGCAGCAGGTACAGGGACGCGGCGACCAGGGCACCCGAGACAACGAAGTGCAGGGAGACCCAGCCCGGGTGCAGGTGCAGCAGCACCACGACGCCACCGATCAGCGCCTGCGCCAGGACGCCGACCACCGGCACGAAGCCGAGCGCGCGGTACGAGGCCGACCGCTTCAGGTCCGTCCAGACCAGCACCGCCACCAGCACCCCGATCACCCCGAGCACACCGGTCAGCGTGCGGTTCCCGAACTCGATGTAGGGGTGCAGGGTCGTGGCCTCGTGGAACTGCGGGGTGAAGCTGCCCGGCTCGCACTGGGGCCAGGTGGAGCAACCGAGACCGGACTTCGTCAGGCGCACGGCGCCGCCAGTACCGATGATGCCGATCTGGCCCACGAGGTTCGCGACGAGGACCACCCGGGTCCAGCTGCGGAACCGGTCGAGACGCCCGGCGAGCGCGGTGAACCAGGTGGCGGGTGCGGCGGTTGCGGTCACGGCACCACGGTAGTGCCCGACGGCGACGCCCCGCCCCGCGCGGGGTGTGATCTGCGCCCGCGCGGGGCCGACGGCGCCGTTACGGCACGAACGCGCCGAGGAGCTCGTCCAGCCAGGGGTAGAGCACCTCCGCCGGCTCGCCCATGCGGGACCTCAGGTCGCGGGTCGGCTCGTCGGCGAGCACCTCGAGCAGGCCCGCCGCGATCCCGTCGTACGCCTGGGTGACGACGCTGTCAGGGCTGACCTTCGGCACGTCCCACCGCGCGCCCATCGGCGTGTCGACCATGCCGACGAGCAGACCCATGACGTGCGTACCCTGCGGGCGCAGCTCGTTCCGCAGCCCGTTGGTCGCGGACCACATCGCGGCTTTCGACGCTCCGTAGGCGGTCGGGACGGGGGTCCAGGCGGCGGCCGAGAGGATGTTCAGGAGGGTCCCGCCGCCGTTGGCCGCGAGCACGGGGGCGAACGCGTTCGCGACGCGCAGCGTGCCGAAGAAGTTGGTCTCGAAGGTCTGGCGCAGCTCCTCCTCGGGCCCGGTGAGGTGCTCGCCGGCCAGCGCGATGCCCGCGTTGTTGACCAGCAGGTCGACATCGGGGGCCGCGGCGGCCGCGCGAGCGGCGTCGTCGGGCACCGTGAGGTCGAGCGTCAGTGGCCGGATCCGTGCGCCGTCCCACTCCCGCGGGGTGCGGGTCGCGGCGTACACCGCGCGGGCCCCGCGCTCGAGCGCCTGCTGCACGAACTGCTGTCCGAGGCCGCCGTTCGCGCCCGTGACGAGCACGGTCCGGCCGACGAGTGTCTGGTTCATCTATACTCCTCGATCATATGGGGAGTGTCCCCGGATCAAGTATGTGGGGACACTCCCCGTTTATGTCAAGGAGGGTTCGCCATGCCTGCCACCCCAGGGGCCACCGCCCCGACGTCGCGACCCCTGCGGGCCGACGCCCGGCGCAACCGCGACGCGATCCTGCGTGCCGCGCGCGAGACGTTCGAGGCCGAGGGCGTGTTCGCGCCGCTCGACGGCATCGCACTGCGGGCGGGGGTGGGCAACGCGACGCTCTACCGCAACTTCCCCACCCGGAACGACCTGCTCGCGGCCGTGATGGAAGAGTTCATCGGCCGGGCGCTCGCCGACGGCGAGGAGCTGGCGCGGACGCGCCCGGCGCGAGAGGCGCTGGCGGAGTGGCTCGTGCTGATCACATGGCAGCTGCGCATCTGGCACGACCTGCCGCACTGCGTCGCCACCGGGTACGACGACCCGGCCTCGCCGTTGTACACGGCGTGCAACCCGGTTCTGGTGCAGACCGGTGTGCTGCTGGACGCCGCGAAGGCCTCGGGGGACGCGGTCGACCGGATCACTCGCGACGAGGTGTTCGAACTGGTGACGACGCTGTCGTGGGGCGTGGACCGGTACGGTGACGACGCGGCGGCAGCGCGCCGACGGGTCGAGATGGCGACGGCGGGCCTTTTCACCTGAGGCCCGAGTCGTCCCGGGAGCGGCAGAGGGACCCCGGCAGATTGCCGAGGTCCCTCCGTCCGTGCACGGGGTCCGTCAGAAGCCGCTGACGTTCAGCAGCAGGTTGGGCGAGCCTGTGCCCGGGTCGCTCACGGCGCCCTGGACCGCAGCGCCGGTCAGTGCGTCGCCGACCTCGGCCGGCGTCGCGCTCGGGTTGCCGGCCAGTACGAGCGCGGCGGCGCCCGCGACGTGCGGCGTGGCCATCGAGGTACCGCTGATGGTGTTGGTCGCGGTGTCGCCGGTGTGCCAGGCCGACGTGATGTCGCTGCCCGGCGCGAAGATGTCCACGCAGGACCCGATGTTGGAGTACGCGGCGCGTGCGTCCGTGTCCTCCGTGGCGCCGACCGTGAGGGCCTCGGGGGTCGAGCCCGGGGAGCCGTCGCACGCGTCGGCGGCGTACTCGTTGCCGGCGGCCAGGGCGAACGTCACGCCGTCCTCGACGGCCGCGGCGACCGCGTCGTTCACGGCCTGCGAGAACCCGCCGCCCAGCGACATGTTGGCCACCGCCGGCTCACCGGCGGCGTGGTCGGCGGTCACCCAGTCGATGCCCGCGATGACGCCGTCGTAGGTGCCCGAGCCGCCGCAGTCCAGGACGCGGACCGCGACGAGCGAGACGTCCTTGGCCACGCCGTGCTCCGCACCGCCCACGGTGCCTGCGACGTGGGTGCCGTGTCCGGCGCAGTCGGTGGCGTCGTCGTCGCCGTCGACCGTGTCGGTGCCGCTGACCGCGCGGCCGCCGAAGTCCTGGTGGGTGGTGAGGATGCCCGTGTCGACGATGTATGCCGTCACGCCGGAGCCAGTGTTCCCGTACGTGTACGAGTCGTCGAGGGGCAGGGCCTCCTGGTCGATGCGGTCGAGACCCCAGGAGGGGACGGGCGACTGCGTGTCGGTCGCCGTCATCACGCGGTTCGGCTCCACGTACGCGACCGACGGGTCGGCCTCGAGCTGCTTGGCCTGGTCCGGCGACATCGACGCCGAGAAGCCGCGGACCGCGTGCGTGTACGAGTGCCGTACCTCGCCGCCGTACTCCTGCACGAGGCTCTTGGCCGTGCTCCGGACCTGCGCCTTGGTGACGTCGGAGTCCTTGAGGACCACGATGTACGAGTCCTCGACGAGTGCGCCGGCAATGGGCGCCGGTGCGTCGTCCGGCGTCGCCGACGCCATGGCCGCCGCTGCCGGGGCCGCCGCGAGGGCGATCGCGATACCGGCGCCGACCACGAGCCGACGACGGTTGCTGTGAGTGGAAGTCACGCTGCCTCCCTGGGGAATGTAGGTGAAGTGGACCCTAAATGGGTAAATTTCACCCGCATACCCTTCAAAAGGGTTATACCGCCGAGATATGGGTGGGGTCCCTACTTATCCGCGTGACCGGAGCTCGCGCGCGGTGTCCGCGCTCAGTGCCAGCGGAAGAGGCGTGCCGCTCCCGCGCCCAGCGCAGCGGTCCAGGCCAGCAGGACGACCACCGAGAACGGCGGCACGGCACCCTCCAGGAGGGCGCCCCGCATGGCCTCGCCCAGCGCACCCGACGGCAGCAGCACCGCGGCGTGCGCGAGCGGGCCGGCGAGCTGTTCGGCCGGTAGCAGCACGCCGCCGCCCACGGTGAGCAGCACGAGCACGAGGTTGGCCACGGCGAGCACGCCCTCGGCGCGCAGGGTCCCGGCCAGCAGCAGGGCCAGGGCCGTGAAGGCGGCGGTGCCCAGCAGTGCGGCCCCGGCGACGGCGGGCAGCGCGCCCAGGTCGGGACGCCACCCGAGGGCCACCGCGACGCCCGAGATCACGACCACCTGGACCACCTCGACGGCGAGCACGCCGAGCACCTTGCCCGCGAGCAGCCCGGTGCGGCCCAGCGGCGTGGTGGCCATGAGGCGCAGCACACCGTTGCGCCGGTCGAATGCGGTGGCGATCGCCTGGGACGTGAACGCCGTGGACATGACGGCGAGTGCCAGCACGCCCGGCGTCACGAAGTCGATGCGGGTGTACCCCTGGGTGTCGAGGTCCAGGAAGGACGTGCGCACGAGGCCCACCAGCACCAGGACCGGCAGCACGAGGGTGACGAGCAGCTGCTCGCCGTTGCGCAGGATCGCGCGGGTCTCGAACGCGGCCTGGGCGGCGATGCGGCGTCGGGCGGGTGCTGCGGCCGGGGCCTCGGCGCGTGCGGTCGGCGAGCTGCTCATCGCAGGTTTCTCCCGGTGAGGTCGAGGAAGACGTCCTCGAGGGTGCGGCGGCCGGTGGTGACCGACCGGGCGAGCGCGCCCTGGTCCGCGAGCCAGCGGGTCACGGCGGCGACCGCCGCGGGGTCCACGGCTCCGGTCACGGTGTAGACGCCGGACTCGCCCTCGCCGACCACCCAGCTGCCGGCGCCGCGCGTGGGCAGGGTGGTGCGGAGGGGGGCGAGGTTCAGGCCGGGGGTGGCCTCGACGCGGATCGTGCCCGGGCCCGCGTCGCCGCCGTCGGTCAACTCGCGGACGCTGCCGGAGGCGATCACACGTCCGTGGTCCACGACGTGCACGTGATCGGCCAGGCCCGCGGCCTCGTCCATCAGGTGGGTGGTCAGCACGATGGCGACGCCGTCGGCGCGCAGCTCGCGGACCAGGTCCCACACGGCGCGCCGGCTCTGCGGGTCCATGCCGGCGCTGGGCTCGTCGAGGAAGACGACGTCGGGCCGCCCCACGACCGCCGCGGCGAGGGCCACCCGCTGCCGCTGCCCGCCGGACAGGCGCCGTACCGTGGTGCGCGCGAAGCCGTGCAGGCCGAGGCGCTCGGCGAGCTCGTCCACGGGGCGCGGCGTGGCGTACATGGCGGCCACGTGGCGTAGCAGCTCCAGGGCGCGGACGCCGGTGGGCAGGCCGCCGTCCTGCAGCATGACGCCGACGCGGGGGCGTAGCCGGCGCGCGTCGGCCACGGGGTCGTGGCCCAGCACGCGGACGGTGCCACCGTCGGGGGAGCGCAGGCCCTCGCAGCACTCGATGGTGGTCGTCTTGCCCGCGCCGTTGGGGCCCAGGACGGCGGTGACGGCGCCGGGGCGGGCCGTGAGGTCCAGGCCGTCGACCACGGCGCGGCCGTCGTACCGCTTGACGAGGCCGCGCACCTCGACGGCGACCTCGGCGTCACCGCCGGCGGCGCCGGCCGTGCCGGACCTCCCGGGGGCCGCCTGGACGGGTTCGAGCGCGGGCGCGTCGGACAGGGGCACCGCACAATCGTAGGTGGCGGTGCGCGGACCGTCGTCGCACGGGGTGTATCCGATGTGGACCGGACGTGTGAGATGTGTCGCGATCGGGCCCAACTGAGGCTCGCCTTCCTTGCGCATCTTGAATTAGGGAACAAGGATGTTCTCAAAAGCGTGAACGTGCGGACCCGGGGTGAGGTGTGTCTCGGACCCGGGCAGGGCACGAGAGCAGGGCACGAGACCGACGCAGGACCACTGAGCAGAACGACTGACGGGAGGTGACCAGCATGAGCGCACCGACACAGATGCCAGTCGGGCACGTGGCGACCCACGAGACCGACGGCACCACGCGCCGTCGCGTGCTCGAGCTCGTCGCGTCCCGCGGCCCGGTCACCGCGGGTGCCCTCGCCGCCGTGCTGGGGCTGACCGCCCCGGCCGTGCGCAGGCACCTGACGCTGCTGGAGGAGGACGGCAAGATCGGCGTCCACGAGGCCTCGCGGTCGGGTACCCCCCGCCGCGGGCGTCCGGCCCGCCGGTACGTCGTCACGGGCGGCGGCCAGTCCGAGCTGGCAGGTGGCTACCAGGAGATCGCGCGCCAGGTGCTGCGGTTCCTGCGGGACACCGGCGGGAGCGAGGCCGTGGCCGGCTTCGCCAGGGACCGGTTCGACGCCGTCGCCCGCAGCTACGCGCCGCACCTCACCGCCCAGACCGCGGAAGGGCGTGCCGCACAGCTGGTCCAGCTGCTGTCGGCCGACGGCTACGCGGCCTCGATCCGGCCCGTACCCGCGCCGCTGACCGGCCCCACGGCCGGTGTCGTGGCGCCCGCGGTCCAGCTCTGTCAGGGGCACTGCCCGGTCCAGCACGTGGCCGAGGAGTTCCCCGAGCTGTGCGAGCAGGAGGCCCGCGCGTTCAGCGAGCTGCTGGGCTCGCACGTCCAGCGCCTCGCGACCATCGCGGGCGGCGCGCACGCCTGCACCACGAACATCCCCGTGAACATTCCTGTGAACACTCCTGTGAACATCCCCGTGAACGCCCCCGCGACGAATGCCGCCCCCGCGACGGACATCCCCGCGACGACCCCCACCGAAGGAAAGTGATGAGCGCAGAAACGCAAGCGCCAGAGCAGCGCTCCGACGATGAGATCATCGCCAGCATCGGCTCGTACGAGTACGGCTGGCACGACAGCGACGCAGCGGGCATGTCCGCCCAGCGGGGCCTGAGCGAGGAGGTGGTGCGCAACATCTCGGCTCTGAAGAAGGAGCCCGAGTGGATGCTGAACCAGCGTCTCAAGGCGCTGCGCCTCTTCGGCAAGAAGCCCATGCCGAGCTGGGGATCCGACCTGTCGGGCATCCACTTCGACGACATCAAGTACTTCGTGCGCTCCACGGAGAAGCAGGCCACCTCCTGGGAGGACCTGCCCGAGGACATCAAGGCCACGTACGACAAGCTCGGCATCCCCGAGGCGGAGAAGCAGCGCCTCGTCGCGGGTGTCGCGGCCCAGTACGAGTCCGAGGTCGTCTACCACCAGATCCGTGAGGACCTGGAGGAGCAGGGCGTCATCTTCGTCGACACCGACACCGGTCTGCGCGACTACCCGGAGCTGTTCCAGGAGTACTTCGGCACGGTCATCCCGGCCGGCGACAACAAGTTCTCCGCGCTGAACTCGGCCGTGTGGTCGGGTGGCTCGTTCGTCTACGTGCCGCCGGGCGTGCACGTCGAGATCCCGCTGCAGGCCTACTTCCGGATCAACACTGAGAACATGGGTCAGTTCGAGCGCACGCTGATCATCGCCGACGAGGGCAGCTACGTGCACTACGTCGAGGGCTGCACGGCGCCGATCTACACGTCGGACTCGCTGCACTCCGCGGTGGTCGAGATCATCGTGAAGAAGAACGCCCGCGTGCGCTACACGACCATCCAGAACTGGTCGAACAACGTGTACAACCTGGTCACCAAGCGCGCCACCGCCGCTGAGGGTGCCCAGATGGAGTGGGTCGACGGCAACATCGGCTCCAAGGTCACCATGAAGTACCCGGCGATCTACCTGCTGGGCGAGCACGCCCGGGGCGAGACGCTGTCCATCGCCTTCGCGGGCGAGGGTCAGCACCAGGACGCCGGCGCCAAGATGGTGCACGCGGCGCCGAACACCTCGTCGTCGATCGTGAGCAAGTCCGTGGCGCGTGGCGGCGGCCGCACGTCCTACCGCGGGCTGGTGCAGGTGCTCGAGGGCGCCTCCCACTCCGCGTCCAACGTCCTCTGCGACGCGCTGCTGGTGGACCAGATCTCCCGGAGCGACACCTACCCGTACGTGGACGTCCGCGAGGACGACGTGTCCATGGGGCACGAGGCCACGGTCTCGCGGGTGAGCGAGGACCAGCTGTTCTACCTCATGTCCCGGGGTATGGAGGAGACCGAGGCCATGGCCATGATCGTGCGCGGGTTCGTCGAGCCCATCGCGCGCGAGCTGCCCATGGAGTACGCACTCGAGCTCAACCGCCTCATCGAGCTGCAGATGGAAGGGTCCGTCGGCTGACATGACTCTCACTACCGATCACTCGCGCGCTGTTGCCGACGGCGCCCACACCCACGGCGCCGTCAAGCCCCAGGGCTCACGAGCCGAGCGCCGCACGTCCTTCTCGCTGGACGACATCCCGATCCCCAACGGCCGCGAGGAGGAGTGGCGCTTCTCCCCGGCGAACCGCCTCCAGCCGCTGTTCCAGGCCGACCTGGGTGCGTCGGGCGTCACGGTCCAGGTCACCCCGGCCCCCGAGGTGACTGTCGAGACCGTCGGTCGTGACGACGCCCGCCTGGGCACCGCCGGTGAGCCCGGCGACCGCACGGCCGTCACCGCGTGGAACGCGTTCGCGCAGGCCACCATCGTGACCGTGCCCAAGGAGGCGGTGGCCTCCGACGTCACCTCCGTGCGCCTCGACGGCGTGTCCCAGGACCCGACGGCGGCCCACGTGCAGATCCGCGCCGAGCGGCACTCCGAGGCCGTGGTGGTCCTGGACCACGCCGGCAACGGGCTGCTCAGCGAGACCGTCGAGATCGTCGTCGAGGACGGCGCGCACCTCACCGTCGTCAGCGTCCAGGACTGGGCCGCCGGCGCAGTGCACGCCTCGTCGCACCGCGCCCGCCTGGGCCGCGACGCGAAGCTCAAGCACGTGGTGGTCACGTTCGGCGGCGACGTCGTGCGCATCACGCCGGACGCCGAGTTCACCGCCGAGGGTGGTGAGGTCGAGATGGTGGGCCTCTACTTCGCGGACACGGACCAGCACCAGGAGCACCGCCTCTTCGTGGACCACGCGGTGCCGGACTGCAAGTCCCGCGTGACCTACAAGGGCGCCCTGCAGGGTTCCGGCGCGCACACCGTGTGGGTGGGCGACGTGCTGATCCGCGCCAACGCCGAGAACACCGACACCTACGAGCTCAACCGCAACCTGGTCCTGTCGGACGGTGCGCGCGCGGACTCGGTGCCGAACCTCGAGATCGAGACCGGCGAGATCGCCGGGGCAGGCCACGCCAGCGCGACCGGCCGGTTCGACGACGAGCAGCTCTTCTACCTCCAGGCCCGGGGCATCCCCGAGATCGAGGCCCGTCGCCTCGTGGTGCGCGGCTTCTTCGCCGAGCTCATCCACGAGATCGGCGTGCCGTCGGTCGAGGAGCGCCTGCTCGCCTCCATCGAGGCCGAGCTGGAGAAGTCGATGAGCGTGATCACCGGGGCGCCGACCGCATGACCGCACAGCTGGCCTGCATGACCGACGACCTGGGTCCGGAGGAGGCGATGCTCGTGGAGCTCGACGGCGCCGACGGCGCCCCGGTCCCGGTCGCGGTAGCCCGTGACGCGGACGGCACCTTCCATGCCGTCTCGGACATCTGCTCCCACGGTGCCGTCTCGCTGTCCGACGGCGAGGTGGAGGGCTGCCTGGTCGAGTGCTGGCTGCACGGCTCCCAGTTCGACCTGCGGACCGGTCAGCCCGTCCAGCTTCCGGCGGTGCGCCCCGTGCCCGTCTACCCGGTCACGGTCGACGGCGACAAGGTGCTCGTCGACATCGACGTCACCGTGCCCGTCTCCTGACCTCTTGAACCCGAAGACTTCGCAACCCTGGAGTAACTGATATGCCCACCCTCGAGATCCGCGACCTGCACGTCAGCGTCGAGACCAAGGAAGGCCCCAAGCCGATCCTGCGCGGTGTCGACCTGACCATCGCCAGCGGCGAGACCCACGCCATCATGGGCCCCAACGGCTCGGGCAAGTCCACCCTGGCCTCCGCGCTCGCCGGCCACCCCAAGTACACCGTCACCTCGGGTACCGCCACGCTCGACGGCGAGAACCTGCTGGAGATGACCGTCGACCAGCGCGCCCGCGCCGGCCTGTTCCTCGCCATGCAGTACCCGGTCGAGGTCTCCGGCGTCTCGGTCGCCAACTTCCTGCGTACCGCCAAGACGGCCATCGCCGGCGAGGCCCCTGCCCTGCGTACGTGGGGCAAGGAGGTCAAGGGTGCGATGGAGAACCTCCGCATGGACCCGGCCTTCGCCGAGCGTTCCGTGAACGAGGGCTTCTCCGGTGGTGAGAAGAAGCGCCACGAGATCCTGCAGATGGAGCTCTTCAAGCCCCGCTTCGCGATCCTCGACGAGACCGACTCGGGCCTCGACGTCGACGCGCTGCGCATCGTGTCCGAGGGCGTGAACCGGGCCAAGGAGCAGACCGACATCGGCATCCTGCTCATCACGCACTACACGCGCATCCTGCGCTACATCAAGCCTGACTTCGTGCACGTCTTCGTCGACGGCAAGATCGCCGAGGAGGGCGGCCCCGAGCTCGCCGAGCGGCTCGAGGAAGAGGGCTACGACAAGTACCTCGTCGCGAACAAGACGGTCTCGGCCTGATTCACCGCTGACGTACCGCGAGAGGACATCATGACCACCACCACCGTGCGTCCGGACGACCAGGAGCCGCAGGCCCACGCCGCCTCGGCGGCCGAGTCCGCCGAGGCGGAGATCTCGACGACCGAGCTGGCCGCCGTCCGTGCGGACTTCCCGCTGCTCGAGCGCACGGTGCGGGGCGGTCAACCCCTCGTGTACCTGGACTCCGCCGCGACGTCCCAGAAACCGCAGGTGGTGCTCGACACCGAGGTGGACTTCTACGAGCAGCGCAACGCCGCGGTCCACCGCGGTGCGCACCAGCTCGCCGAGGAGGCCACCGAGGCGTTCGAGCAGGCGCGCACGGCGGTCGCCGCGTTCGTCGGGGCGGACGAGGGCGAGATCGTGTGGCAGCCGGGCGCGACCGCCGCGATCAACGTCGTGGCCTACGCCTTCTCCAACGTGACCCTCGGGCGCGGGGGAGAGGCGGCCGAGCGGTTCCGGCTGGCCCCGGGCGACGAGATCGTCGTCACCGAGGCGGAGCACCACGCCAACCTCGTCCCGTGGCAGGAGCTGTGCGCCCGTACCGGCGCCGTCCTGCGCTGGATCCCGGTGGGCGACGACGGCCGGCTCGACCTGTCGGACCTCGACGCAGTCGTCACCGAGCGCACCAAGGTGCTGGCCTTCGGGCACGTGTCGAACGTGACCGGGGCCGTGGCGCCCGTCGCCACGCTCGTCGCGGCCGCCCGGCGGGTCGGTGCCCTCACGGTGCTCGACGCCTGCCAGTCCGTGCCCAACATGCCCGTGAACCTCCACGAGCTCGGCGTCGACTTCGCCGCGTTCAGCGGGCACAAGATGCTCGGCCCCACCGGCGTCGGCGCCCTGTACGGGCGGCGCGAGCTGCTCGAGGCCATGCCACCCACCGTCACCGGTGGGTCCATGGTCGAGGTGGTGACCATGGAGAGCACCACCTACGCGCCGCCCCCGCAGCGGTTCGAGGCGGGCACCCAGATGGTCGCGCAGGCGGTCGGCATGGGGTGCGCGGCGGAGTACCTCGGCGAGCTCGGCATGGCGGGCGTGGCCCGGCACGAGACGGAGCTCGCCGCCGAGATGCTCAAGATCGCCGACATCCCGGGCGTTCGGGTGATCGGCCCGCTCGACACCGCGGACCGGCTCGCGGTGGTCTCGTTCGTGGTGGACGGCGTGCACGCGCACGACGTCGGCCAGGTGCTGGACGACAAGGGCATCGCCGTGCGGGTGGGCCACCACTGCGCACAGCCGCTGCACCGCCGGTTCGGCGTGGCGGCGACGGCACGTGCGTCGGCGTCGGTCTACACCACCGTCGAAGAAGTTGTGGCGTTCCGGGAAGCGCTGGCGGGGGTCCGCGCGTTCTTCGGAGCAGAGTGATTTCCACGGGATCGAGAGAGGCAGCGTCGTGAGCACGCTCGAGCAGATGTACCAGCAGGTGATCCTGGACCACGCGAAGCGTCCCGTGGGCCGTGGCCTCGTCGACCTTCCGTCGGCGGACCAGGGGCACCCCGCGGGGGAGTCGCACCAGGTGAACCCGACGTGCGGGGACGAGGTGACCCTCCGGGTCGACGTCACGCCGGAGGGCGCGGTCGCAGGTGTCTCGTGGGAGGGACAGGGCTGCTCCATCTCGCAGGCGTCGGTGTCCGTGATGACGTCGCTGGTGGAGGGAGTACCGCTGGCCGAGGTCGCGCGGCTCGACGGACTGTTCCACGACCTGATGTCGTCCCGCGGCAAGGGTCTGGGCGACGACGACGCGGAGGACGCCCTCGGGGACGCGACAGCGTTCACCGGTGTGTCGCAGTACCCCGCGCGGATCAAGTGTGCGCTGCTCGGCTGGGCGGCGCTCAAGGACTCGCTGGCGCGCAGCGGCGCGCTGGCAACGAACTGAGGAGAGACCGATGACTGAGGCGAGCACCGACGTCGGGCAGGATGCCCCGGCCGCTCCCGCCCAGGGAGTGGGCCCGTCGCCGACCACCGCGGTGGACGTCGAGGAGGCCATGCGCGACGTGATCGACCCCGAGCTGGGCATCAATGTCGTGGACCTGGGCCTCGTGTACGGCATCCAGGTGGACCAGAACAACCACGCGACGATCGACATGACGCTGACGTCGGCGGCCTGCCCGCTGACCGACGTGATCGAGGACCAGAGCGCCCAGGCGCTCGAGGGCATCGTCGACGGGTTCCGCGTGAACTGGGTCTGGATGCCGCCGTGGGGTCCGGAGAAGATCACGGACGACGGCAAGGAGCAGCTCCGGATGCTCGGGTTCAACGTCTGAGGTTCTGATCGGTCGGGCCGCAACTCCCCAGGGAGATGCGGCCCGACCTGCTGTTGCTGGTTCAGGCCGAGAGGCGAAGGTGGACGGTGGTGGCCTCGGGAGGCCATCCGATGTCCCACGGGACCGGGGATGATGACTCCGCAGTCGTGGGACCCGGGCCGCCGCGCCCGCCTGTCAGACTTGTCCGCATGTATGACTTCATCGTGTGTGGATCCGGGTCGGCCGGCTCGGCAGTGGCTGGGCGGCTGGCCGAAGATCCGACGGTATCCGTACTCCTCGTCGAGGCCGGCGGAACGGATGAACGAGACAAGATTCGCGATCCGAGGCGCTGGCAGGAGAACTTGCAGTCAGACACGGTCTGGAACTTCACCGCCGAACCCGATCCGGCGGTTGGCGGCCGGGCACTCGACTATGCGATGGGTCGGGTGCTCGGCGGTGGCGGCAGCGTGAACGCGAGCAACTGGCTGCACGGCCATCGTGATGACTGGGATTCGATCGCTCGGGCTAATGATGACCCGGCCTGGAGCCATCAGTCGATCAGCGAGGTGTTCAGGCGCATCGAGAGCGGGCCGATGGACGTGCAGAGCGTTCAGCTGAATCAGTTCGGCCGGACGATTCTGGCCGCAGCCGCGGATGCGGGATTGCCGGAGTATCCGAGTCCGAACGGCGCGCTCACCGAGGCGCCCGAGGGCTCCGCGACCTCTCAACGGATCACGGTCGACGGTCGCCGACTGTCGCCGTACAGCGCCTATGTGGCCGGCCGCTCGTTCCCGAATCTCACCGTCATGCCGAAGACCGAAGTACAGCGTGTGTTGATCGAGCGCGGCCGGGCTGTCGGTGTGCGCGTACTGACCGGAGGTCGCACCCAGGACATCCGCGCGAACTCGGAAGTGGTTCTCTCGCTGGGCGCCATCAATACACCGAAGGTTCTGATGCTGTCTGGGCTGGGTAACGCCGATGAACTACGCCGTCACTCGATTCCGGTCGTGGAGCACCTGCCCGGCGTCGGACGCAACTTGCGCGACCACGCGTTGCTTCCTTTGATGTATAACGCCCAGCCGGACGTCGAGCTTCCACCAGTGGGCGATACCGGTGCCGTGTCCTTCTGGAACCTCACGACGGCACCTGTCTTCATGTACGCGACGGCGCTTCCCGGGTCGGTGATGTTCATGATCGGCATGTCGATGACCGACACCGGCCAGGTCCGGTTGGCCTCGGCCGCGCCGGAGCAGAACCCGTTGATCCGAACCGGCTACTTCACGAACTCGATCGACATCACCAGGGCACTGGATGCATTGGATATCGCGAGATCCGTGGCGGAAGCATCCGCTCTGCGTGACTACATCAAGGACGAGCGGGCCCCCAGCGATTCCGACCCCGCCGCGTACGTGCGGTCCGCGGTAACGACGTTCTGGCACCAGAGCGGGACGGCGCGGATCGGAACCGATGATATGGCCGTCGTCGATTCCCGTCTCCGCGTCCGTGGGTGCGAGGCGCTCCGCGTCGCGGACGCCTCGGTCCTTCCCCACGGGATGATGGCCAACACGATGGGGCCGACAGTTGCGGTCGGCGAACAGGCCGCGTCCTTCATTCGCGCGCAGTGAGGTTTCTCGCCTCGTTCGACCAAGAACTATCGCGCCGGTCAAGGACGTCACCGAGCTGCGCATCCGGGCGACCAGCGCGGGGATCAGCATCGTGACCGCCTACCGGTGCCTGCACGCGGGACCATGCCGACAACCGCGTCCCTCGCACCGCCGCGGCACATGCGCTCGCACCTCGTTCCGTGCCGCCGCGGCGGGCGGCGCCTCAGGGTTCCCGCGTCCTGTGCACAGCGGTCATCGCAGCAGACGGGTACGGCTGGCCGAGGTAGGCGGTGAGCAGGATCATCAGCTGCGTCAGTCCGTCGTCGTCCACACCGTTGCGGCGCGCGAGACCGAGGTAGACGTCGAGGCGTTCGTCGATCACGTGGGACGCGACGAGCGCCGAGACGACGGCGAGGCTCCGGTCCCGGTCCGTGAGCGCGGAGCCCTGCCATCCCGGGCCACCCGCCGCCTCGTAGGCCTCTGCGGTGTACTCGGGCCCGGCCCGCTCGGTCATGATCCGCTGCGCGGTGTCCTCGTCGACGCCGAAGTTGAGCGCGTACCGCGCCCGCCCGGCGCGGCCGCGCGTCGTGGACGGTGCTGCGTGTGCCCCGGCGTCGCTCATCAGTTCGCCCCCGCTCGTGAACCTGGTGCGAGGAGCGGGATGCCTTCGTAGGCGCGTGCGTCGTGCGCGGGCACGATCTGGAGGTCCGCTGTGAGGGCAGCGATTCGGTCGAGGTCGCGCCGCACCTGCCCCGGGTCGCTGTCCGCGAGCAGGCGCATGAGCAGCGGACGCTGCGTGCCGGGTGCGAGGCCGTCGAGCTGCCAGGCGAGGTCGCCGACGAAGGCGAGACGCTGTCCGCCACCGACGGTGACGAGAACGACAACCGATCCGGTGGTGTGGCCTGGTGCGGGGACGATCACGACAGAGCCGTCTCCGTGGAGGTCGTGGCTGGCAGGGAAGCCCAGGTGCGGAGGGCCGTCGAAGCCGTACCGCCGGACGCGGCGGCCGGCAGTCACCTGCTCGAACACCCGGTCGGCGCGGTTGCGTCGTGCGTACCGTAGTTCTTCGTCGTTCACGATGGCCGGTACGTCGAGCGAGTCCAACCCGCTGACGTGATCCCAGTGCGAGTGGGTCAGGATCACGCCGATCAGGCGGGAGTGGTCGTACTCTGCCGCGTCCAGCTGTTCGCGCGCGGTCGCGCCGAGAGAGTGCGGCGATCGTCGGTACGGGGGCAGCATCCGGATGTGTTCCTCGGCCTGTGCGCCGAACCCCGCGTCGACGAGAACGTCGCCCAGCGGGTGCTGGACCAGGAGGGCCGTGGCGGCGAACTGCCGGCGGTCCCGAAACTTGCCTCCTTGGAAGGCCAGGGCTGCAGGTGTCTCGTACGTCCCCGTTGGGAGCTGGAAGACCCGCGTGTGCGACGGCGAGGTGACACCAAGGGCGTTGAGCTCGTTTCTAATGGGCATGGCGATCAGTATTGGACACGATGTCCAACAGTGTCAATGGTGTCCAAGGGCTCCTAGGATCGGCAGCATGACGAGCGATGCTGCAGAGGCGCTTGATCCACGGGTTGCCCGGACCCGGCGCGACGTCGTCGGCGCGACCAGCACGTTGTTGCTGGAGGAAGGCTGGGACGCCGTCACGCACGCCGCGGTGGCTCGTCGCGCCGGCTATTCCAGGGCGACCGTCTACTCCCACTGGCCGACGCGGCTCGACCTGATCCGAGCCTCGATCGAGCAGATCTGCGACGCGGCGGACCATCCGAGCCCGACCGGTGATCTGCGCGCCGACCTCCGCGCCGCGCTCGCCGACTTCGCCGACGACCTCACGCACGGTCATCTCGACCGCCTCCTGGCGGGCGTCGTCGAGCGGGCGAACGACAACGACGTCGTCGGTCGGCTCCGCGCCCGGCTGTACGAGACGGGGACCAGCGCGATGCGTGAGGTCCTCGCGTCCCATGTCGCACCACACGATGTCGAGCCTGCGCTCGCCCTCCTGACGGGTGCCGTCCTTGTGCTCGTCACGTTCGAGGGTGCGTCGATGAGCCCAGTGGTGCTCGACGACGTCATCGATCGGGTGCTGGCCTCGACGACGCCGCTCGCCGGCTAGGAGTGCAGCCCGGGGGTGTCGCGCATCCGGCCCTCGGGTCCGGGGTTCACCACGGTGGCCGTTCGCCGATCACGGCAAGGGCCGGGCCGAGGTCCGGCCTCTCGTCTCGCACGCCGCGGGACCTCACGTTCCGCGTCGAGTCGCCGTCGGCCTGACCGCCGCGGGTGTCGCCGAGATCGCCGCCTGGATCCGCGCCCTGCCCGAGGAAACCTTTGGCCGCACCTCGCCGTAGAGGAGGGCATGAGCCAGGAGTACGGAGTGACCACGAACGACGGCCCCGGCCCCGGGGTGCGCGTCGAGGTGTCGCGCGACCGCGACGCGGAGTTCACCGCGTTCGTCCGCGACTCCGCGGCTACCTGCACCGCACCGCCTACCTGCTGTGCGGGGACGGGCACCGGGCCGGGGAGCTGGTCCAGAACGCGCTATGGACCCACGGGCCGACCGGGAACCGGCTGTCCGCCACGACGCTCGAAGGCTACGGCACGCCGACGGAACTCGCGGTCGGCGCCACCGCGGTCGCCGCCGCCGACGAGGCGGCGGTCTCCGCGACCCTGACACCCGGTGCGGACGGCCCGAGCACCACGGCGATCGTGCAGTTCCGCGACCTGGCCCGGTACTCGGGCTGGTCGGTGACGGCGAGCCTGTCCGGCGACCGCACCGCCTGGCTCGAGGACGGGGGGCCACGCCGGTGGCTCGTCGAGGCCGCCGTCGTCCCTGCCCTGGACCGCTGACGAGGCGAAGCGGGCGGCCGCCGTCAGGCGCGGGGGATTAGCTCCCGTTCCCGCCCTGTGGCGACGTCGCGGACGTCCCCTTCGCCGTGAGCTCGGCGAGGAAACGGTGGCACTGCTGCGCGCGCTCCGAGTCCTCGGCCATCACCTTCTCGAAGAACTGCGCGATCTCGTCGACGCCGGCGTTACGTGCGTCGCGCACGTACTGCCCGTAGTCGTGCCCCGCTTTGAGCGAGTGGTACTGCAAGGAGATGAGGTCGAACGTGACGTCATCGAATCCGGTTTCGCCAGTTGCCATGGTTTTCCTCCGAATGCTGGTCTCGTCGGCAGGCCTGTCAGACACCGCGCGACGGGTGGGGCGGCCCGCCTCTGGACCATTTCCACCATCCGCAGGGTCGTTCCGGCTCGCAACCCGCGGGCACGGCCCGGAGCGCCGTGGGCTGGCATGGTCCGGCCGACGTTGCGAGGCCTGGCCTCCCTGGTGGGCGAAGCTCGGCTCCGCAGCCTCCAGCCGTGGTGCCGCGATGCCCAGCCGCCGCGCTTCCGCCAGGGCGTCCCGGCCTACCGCCCGCGGCTCCTCGGCCTCGGGGTCGGAGTGCGCATCGAGACTCAGGCGAGGCGAGCATCGCGGCTGCCGTACGGCACGGTGCTCCCCGACGACCACTGATCCCCAACGAGACCGAGGCTGCTTCGCTTTCGGCCCCCGCAAAGCGAAGCAGCCTCGGTCTCGTTGGGGAGTGGGGGTGGGGGTGGGGGTTGGGAGTGGGAGTGGGGAGTGGGTGGCGGGCGTGCCCCGGCTGCGGCTTCGTGTTCCTCGACGTGACCAAGAACGGAAGCCGGCGGTGGTGCTGCCGCGTCCCGACTGCCGCACCCCGGGCTACCGCATCCCGGGGCGGAGCAGGATCTTCCCCACGTGCTGTCGGCGAGCGAGCTCCTCCTGCGCCCTGGCGGCCTGGTCCAGCGGGTAGGTCGCGGCGATCACCGGCTGGATCTCGCCGCGGCGCGCCAGGTCCATGAGGAGCGCGAAGTGGGTGGGCGTGTGCATCGCGGAGCCGATCACCTGGGCGTTGTGCAGGTAGAGACGCCGCACGTCGAACGCCACGTCGTACCCGCCGAGCGCGCCGGCGACGACCCATCGTCCGCCCTCGCGCAGGAGCGGCAGGCCGTCGCGGACCAGGTCGCCGGCGACGACGTCGAGCGCGACGTCGATTCCTTCCGGGGCGGCAGCGCGCAGCTCTTCCACGACGTCCCGCGCCCGGTCGACGACGTCGTGGGCGCCCGCCTCGCGGACCGTGTCGATCTTGGACCCGCTGCTGATGGCGACGACGCGCGCACCGCGCGCACGGGCGATCTGCACCAGCGCGAGGCCGACGCCGCCGGACGCGCCGGAGACCAGGACCGTCTCTCCGCTCCGGAGCCGGCCGCGCTCGATCATGCCCAGGGCGGTGCCATAGGCCGTCGGCAGTGTCGCGAGCTGGTCGTCCGTGAGTGGAGAGTCCGTGACGTCGTGCACCTGTGCGGCCGGCGCGGTGACGTACTCGGCATACCCGCCGTCCCGCTCGCTCCCCATCAGTCCCACCGGATTGGCGTCCGGGCCGTCCGCGTCGTAGATCGCGGGGTCGACGACCACCCGGCGGCCGACAAGGTCGGTGTCCGCCTCGGGCCCGACGGCGACGACCCGGCCGGCGACGTCGGCGCCCTGGACGCGGGGGAAGTCGATCGGGCCGCGCCAGCCGGACAGAGCGCCCGGGTCGTCCGGACGGCCGTAGGCACCCTCGCGGGTCCAGAGGTCCGTGTTGTTCAACGCCACGGCGCTGACCCGCACCAGCACCTCTCCCGCCTGCGGCTCCGGAACGGCGGTCTCGGCCTGCTCGAGCACCTCCGTACCTCCGTGCCGGGTGATCCGCACTGCTCGCATGGTCGTCGGCATGCCCATCGTCGTCGCCTCCTCCTGGGTATACTGATCGGTGAAGTTATCTCGACGGTACACCGATCGGTAAAGGAATGCAGCATGCAAGGAGCGCGGCCCGTGTCGCCGGCCGGCCGTCGCATCGTGGCCGCCGCCGAGGAGCTGTTCTACGCCCGCGGGATCACCGCGGTCGGCGTCGACCTGATCGCCGAGCGTTCCGGGGTCACCAAGAGGACGCTCTACAACCAGTTCGGATCGAAGGACGCCCTCGTGGCGGCCTACCTCACCGAGCGTGACCGGCGCTGGCGCTCCCTGGTGGACGCGACCATCGAGTCCAGCGACGACGCCATGAGCGCCGTGACCGCACCCTTCGTCGCCCTGCGGGCCTGGACCGGCAGCAACGCCCGGGGGTGCGCGTTCATCAACGCTCTCGCGGAGCTGCCGGACCCGAACCACCCCGCGCACCGCATCGCCGCGGACCAGAAGCAGTGGCTGCTGCACCGGTTCGAGGAGCTTGCCGCGACGGCCGGATGTGCGGCTCCGTGCTCGCTGGCCAAGCGCCTGCTGGTGCTCCACGAGGGGGCGCTCGCGATGCAGCCGCTCGCGCTCGACGTGCTGGAGGAGAGCACCGGGCTGGCGCGATCGCTCGTCACGGCCGCCCGTGACGCCCTGCACCACTGATCGCCTCGACTATTCGCCTCGACCGACGGTTCACGGCCCGGGTCCGGAGCTGTCAGGCGATCCTGGCGGCCCCTCCCGTGGTGCCCTGTCGTGCCTGCTGGGTCGGCCGCTAGGGTCTGCCCCGTGAAACGCTTCCTCCTGGGCGCTGCCTCCGGCGTGCTCGTCGCACTGGTCGGGGTCGGCCTCTGGGCCGTGGTCGCCGACCACCTCGAACCGCGCCTGGTCCAGGAGGTGTGCGACCCCGCCGCCGTCGTCGCGCCGCTGTGCGTCCAGCTGCGCGACGACGGCACGCCGGGCGGTGTGCTCTGGGTCGCGCCCAAGGACCCGGACCTCGGCCCGCGGATCACCTATGCCGCCAGCCCGTTCACCGACCTCGAGTTCGGCACCTCCGAGCGCATCGAGGTGACGTTCGAGCCCGACCGCGTGGTGGTGCACGGGAACGAGGGCTCGCAGCTGGTCCTCACCGAGGACTTCTACGCGAACGACTGACCGATCGTCGCGCGGCCGTCGAGGCGTTCGGCTGCCGCGGGGTCGTGGGAGGTCAGACGGCGTCCACTCCCGCGAGGAACGGCAGCATCGCCTCGGCGAGCGCGTCGGGCGCCTCCAGGGCGGCATGGTGCCCGACGCCGTCCAGCTGCGCCGTCGTGACCGGCGCCGCGGTCACCTGTGCCAGGGTGTCCGCCGTGAACGAGCCGCCGCCCGCGCCCACGGCGAGCACGGGCACCCGCACGGGCGTGGTCGCGACGATCTTCCGCAGCTCGTCGCCCTCCGCCAGCACCGAGCGGTAGAGGCCGGCGGCTCCTCTCCACGCGCCGGGACGGGCGTAGGTGCGCGTGAGCTCGGCGACGTCCTGCTCGGTGACCGCGCCGGGGGCGGCCGTCATCGCCGAGAACAGGGTGTCGAGAAAGGCGTGCTCCCGGCCGGCGAGCAGCACCTCCGGAACGCCGGGCGTGACGAGGGTGCCGACGTGCCAGGCACCGCCCCGGGTGACGTCCATGAGCGCCTCCAGCCCGAAGCCGGCCAGACCGGCCTCGACGGCGGTCAGGCTGAGCAGGTCGTCCGGGTGGGCCGTCGCCAGGCGCAGGGCGGTGCCTCCGGAGATGTCCTGTGCCGCGAGGTGCACTGGCCCGAGGCCGAGGTGTGCGACGAGGCGGTGCAGGTCGTCCGCGGCGACGGCGCTGGTGTGGTCGTCGCCGGCCACGCCGGAGTCGCCGAACCCGCGCAGGTCGACCGCCACGACGCGGTGCGTCGCGGCGAGGCGGGGGATGAGCCGGTGGAACGCCCACCAGGTCTCGGGGAAGCCGTGGACGAGCAGTACCGGAGACCCGCTGGTGCCGGCGGTCACGTAGTGCAGGTCGACGCCGTCGAGCGTCGCCACACCGTGGGTGGCTCCCTCGATGGTCGCTCCGGGGGTCGTGGTCGTGGTCGTTGTCATGGCGGGTCTCCTTATGGACAACTGGGTTGTCCATTCAATATAGACAACCCAGTTGTCGAAATCAAGACCGTATCCTGAGGCCATGTCTCGATCGGGTGCCGACCTCGCCCTCCTGCTCCTGGGTGGCTACCGGACCCTTGTCGATTCGGTGGTCGTGGAGCTGGCCGCGCGCGGGCACGACGACGTGCGTCCCGTGCACGACTTCGCCATGCGGGCGATCGCCGACGGCGCGGACAACGCGTCAGAGCTGGGCCGCCGGCTGGAGGTCTCCAAGCAGGCCGCCGCGAAGACCATCACGGTGCTGCTGGAGCGTGGCTACGTACGCCGCGGCGCGGACCCCGAGGACGCGCGGCGCAAGCGCATCGAGGTCACCACCCTCGGATGGGACGTCATGCGGCAGGGTGAGGAGATCTTCGACTCCCTGCGCGGCGACTGGGCCCGCCGGATCGGCGCCGAGGAGCTCGCGACCCTCGAGCGGCACCTCGCGGCACTGGTGGGCGACGATGCCGTCCGCCCGGACGCCGCCGGCCGGGCCGCGCACGACTGACGTTCGCACCGGGCAGGGGTGGGCCGCGCCGCCCTGTCTCAGCTCCATGCGGTCGTCAGCGCCGCCCAGACGACGGGGGAGTACGCGGGGTCACCGGTGCGGTCCCAGGCGTCGGCCTGGTCCCGTTGCCACGCACCCAGCGTGGCCACCGGATCGGTCGACTCGTGTGCCGCGTCCACGGCGACGACGGCGCGTGCGAGATTCTGCGCCGGCGTCGCGTCCGGGTCGGGCCCGGACGCCGTCGCGAGCATCTCCACGCCGGCGTCCGTCGGGAGGGTCCAGCGGGCCGCCGTCACGTACTCGGCACCGCGCATCGTGAACGCGGCGACCAGACCTGCCGGGTCGGCGTACGCGGCGTCACCGCCTGACGCGCACGCGAGGAGCGCGACCCGAGAGGGCACCACCCACGACCCGTCGAGCGCGATGTCGGCCGCGGTCAGCGGGCGGTGCAGGCCACCGACGAGAGGCGCGCGCCCCTGTGCCTCCGGCCCGTCCGTGAGGTGCAGGCTCGTGGCCAGCGCGTACGCGCCGCTGCGGGCGTGCCCCACGTACAGGTACCGGGCGGCGGTCGCCAGCATCTCGCGCAGCTGCTCGCGGTTCACGTGCGAGCGCACGGGGCCCTCGGCAGGCCCCCGGAGCCGGTCCCCGAGGGCGGCCAGCATCGACTCCAGCAGCGGCTCGGAACGCCGCGTCACCGGCCCGAGACCGTCGATCTCGCCGGGCACGACAGGGTTCACGGTGGCCACCACGGTCCCGCCCGGCCGCGGCGGAGTCACCAGCCGGGCGGCCGAACCACGGACCGACGCCGGCAGCAGCCCGGACACGTCGCAGCTCTGGACCAGACGCCCTCCGTCGTCGGCACGCAGGGCCTCCCACGGCACGGCGGCGAGCGCCGGGGATGCCTGGATCCGCAGGTGCGGGCGCTTGCCGCGCAGCAGGAACTGGTCGAGCTCGGCGCCCAGGGGCGCCGGGACGAGCGCTGCCGCGAGGGCTCCGGACACCTGCCGCTCACGCATGGCGTCGCCGAGCACGCGCCACGAGCGTCGCAGCGCGTCACGGACGGTCTCCCCGGAACCGGGTGTGGGCAGCGCCTGCCGGAACGCGTCGAGCGCGCCCGCGACCTGCGGTGGTTGGATGCCCCAGATCCGCGGCCGGTCGAGCGCGTGCTCCCAGCGCCACGTGACCCAGAGCCCGCCGTCGTTCGTGTCGACGTACTTGACCTGCACGGTCGGGCGGGGGCCGTCGTGGTCGGCGACCTCGCCCGCGTCCGGTACCTCCAGGTTCACCATGCGTCCACCACCTCGTCCGTGCGGGCCGCGAAGCCGTAGCGTTCCCGGGCGGCGTCGATCGCCCAGCCGACGGCGCTCGCGGCGCCGGGCGTCGACCGCACCCGGGGCGGGGCGGCGAGCAGGTCCCGCCCGGGGGTGAACCCGGTGTGGCCGACGTCGTCCTGGACGGGTTCGAGGGCGACGCCCGCGGCCACGTGCTCCAGCAGGTCCAGGATCTCGTCGGCGCGGCCCGCGACCGTGAGCATCTGCAGTGCGGCGTCGACGATCCGGGCCGAGACCTCGCGGGTCCACGTCTCGCGCAGCTCGCCGGGCGGCAGACCGAAGCGGAGCGCGTCGGCGGCCAGGGCGCACGGCACGGCGATGTCGACGGCCTTGTCGAGCTCCTCGGTCGCGAGCACCCCGGCGTCACCCGCGCCGGCGTCACCCGCTCCGGACCGGAGCTCGTTGGTCCGGCGCACGGCCGTGTTGAAGGCCGCGACGGCGCGCCGCACGTCGACGCGGACCAGCTCGGCAGGTTCGGTGACGAGCGCGCGGGCCCGGTCGTGCGCGGCCAGGGCGTCGTCACCGCGCCCGAGGTCGTCGAGCGCGAGCCCGAGCGCCGTGTACGCCTCGGCCTCGCCCGTGGGGTTGTGGGCGGCGCGGCTCCGGTCCGCGGCGCTGAGGGCCTCCCGGACCGCTCCGGCGGCGTCGCCCCGCAGCCGGAGCACCTCGGCACGTGCGGCGGCCAGGCCGGCGGCCTGAGCCTCGTTCCCGATCTCCAGGTATGCCCGTTCCGCCTCGTCGAGGTGGCGTCCGGCGGCGTCGGCGTCCCCCTGTTCGAGGGCGAGCGAGGCCGCATGCCGGGCCCGCTCGGCACGCCGGGCGGCGTCGAGCGGCTGGGTCGCCCCGACCGCCTCGGCGGCCGTGGCGAGCTGTTCGGCGTCGGACGTGCCGACCAGGCGGCGGAGCATCGCGAGCCGGTCCAGGCACAGCGACACCAGACGCGGTTCGTGCTCGGAGGCGATCGTGAGGGCGGCGCGGGCGTCGTCCTCGGCCCGATCGAGGGCGCCCTGCTGCTGCAGCGCCCACCCGCGGCCGAGGCGCAGGTGCACCTGCGCCTCCCACCACATCGGGTGGCCGAGCCGATCCTCGACGTGCGCGGCGGCGTCGTAGTCCGCCAGCGCGGACGCGCCGTCGCCGGCCTCGAGGTGCAGCTCGGCCAGCGCGACCAGGAGCATGACGGTCTCGAACGCGATGCGCTCGTCGCGCAGGCGGCTTGCCCGGGCAGCGGCCTTCAGGCCGTCGGCGACGTGCCTGCGGGCCGTGGCATGGTCGCCGCGGTCGCCGGCCGCCTGTGACAGGACGTGCCGCACGCGGGCACGCAGGTAGAGGGCGTCGGGGTGCGTGCGCAGGTACCACCGGTCGACCTGTGCCAGGACCTGTTCGGCATACGGTTCGGCCGCGGTGTAGCCACCGCGTGCGTAGGCCTCGGACATGCGCGCCGCCAGCGTGTTCACGTCGGTGCTCACGGCGTCATCCCCCGGGCGATCTCCACGAGCAGGTGGGCGTCGACCCCGGCGACGCGCGGGAATCCGGGCGCCTCCAGACGGAACGTGGCCTGCCCGGCCAGAAGCGCAGGGTGGGCGAGGGCCGTGCCCTGCCAGAGGCCACCCGTGCGGTGGAGGGGCACCGTCAGGCGGTCTGTTGCGCCGTCCGCCACGGCGTGCAGACGGGCCGGGTGCGGATCGCCCACCACGGGCGCGGCGGGCACCGTGACCTCGACGGTCATCGGCAGCACGATGCGCCAGGCGACCAGGCCCAGCGGGTCGACGACACCTTGCGGCACAGCCCCGGGGTCGACCGGCTCGGTCCCCTCCCGGAGGACGGAGCCGCCACTCCCGGTGCCGCCCGCCGCGAGCTCGTAATCCTCCTGCCGGGCAGCGGGAGCGGGCGCGTCCACCGGACCCAACCGGGCGACGTGCGCCGCCAGCTCGCGCAGCGCACGCTCGGCCGCCTCGTCGTCGTCGGTGATCCCGTCGAGCGCGGCGAGCGCGGACGCCCGTCGGGCCGCGAGCACGCGCGGGTCGAGCGGCTCCACGCCCGCGACTCGCGACGCGGGCCACCACGCCTCCTGCCAGGCGGTGACCGCGGCCTCACGCATGAGGTCGCGCGGGGCGTCGAGCCAGCCCGCCGCGATCGCCGCGTCCCACACGTCGGCGCCGCTCTCGCCCGTGGTGAGGTCCCACCAGAGCAGGGCCCCCGCACCCTCGAAGACGGCGGTACGCCACGGCTGGTTCACGACGCGCCACCCTGTGCCGGCCCACCCTGTGTCAGCCCGGCCTGCGTCAGCCCACCCTGTGTCAGCCCGGCCTTCACCCGGTCGCGCCGGTCCAGGATCGTCGAGCGCATGACGCCGTCGAGCAGATCCCACACGCCATGGGCGGCAAGCGGTGTGCCGCGCAGCTCGCGGCCCTGCAGCCGCACCCAGAGGCGGCGCAGGAACGCCTCGCGCGCGCCGTCGGTGGGGCCCGACCCGTCGGGCAGGCGCAGCGCCTGGCGGACGAAGGACTCCCGTCGCCAGCGTCCCTCGAGCCGGCGGGCCGCGTCGGTGGTGCCGTCGAGGCGCGCGGCGGCGGCACCGGCGGTCAGGACGGCCCGGCCGGCCTCGTCGGCGAGCTGCCACGGCTCGGCGCTGCGCCGCGCCTCGGCCTCGACGACGTGCGCCAGCTCCTCCGCCCCGTCGAGCTCGAGCGTCGTGACCGCGCCGAACAGGCGCTCCAGGATCGACCGGTCGAACGGTGCGGGCAGGTCGGACTTCGACGCCCGGGCACCGACCTCAGGCGGGGACACGGTCTCGTGCGCCGTCATACCCGCGGACCGCGCCGTGCCGGGAGCCGTCAGCGCGACACCGGCCGCCGTCCCGTCGCCGGCCGCGACCAGGTCGGCGAGCTCGGTCCGCCCGTCCGTGGCGCAGGCGTCGAGCAGGGCGGCGACCCGCTCGGCATCCGGTCCGCGGGCCAGGGCCTGCTCGTGCGCCGCGGCGGTCTCGGCCCACGCCGCGGCGATCGCCTGCCGCAGGGACTCGGCCACGTCCGCGGTCGTCAGGTAGGCCCGGAGGTCCGCGGTGGTGACGCGGCCGTCGTCGTGCACGTCGCCGACCTCCTTGGCCGCGAGGGGAGCGGCGCCGTCCCCGGGGGGCCCGTGCCGGAGCGCCAGCTCGTACGCGCGCTGGAAGTACAGGTCCTGCGGGTTGCCCGCCGTGATCCCTCGGGCACGGCGCTCACCCTTCATCAGGACGAACCAGGCAGCGGTGGCCACGAGATCGTCGCGTGCCTCCAGGAGCAGGTCGTGCAGCTCCGCCGCGGCGTCGGCGTCGAGCAGGGCCCGGCCCAGGTGCGGGTGGAGCACGGGACGCACGACCAGGGGGTCGACGATCAGCTTGACGGTCCGGGCGAGCGGGAGGCCGAGCGCGTTGCTGAGCGGCGCCACGCCGTCCCCGAGCTCACGCCACACCTCCGCGAGCACCTGGGCCCGCGCCGCGGTCTGAGCCGTCACACCGGAAACCATACCGGCGTCACCCGGGCGCCCCGGCGCGGACCGGATCGGCGTGGGCGTGGCTCTCGCGCGCGAACCTGTGACCGGGAGGACCGGGCCGGCCTCTACGTTCTTCCTGACCGAGAGCTTCCGACCGGCACGAGGGGACCGCAGGGTCCCGACCAGGAGGTGGACGATGACATCGAACCCGGCAAAGGCTCCCCGGCCCCGGTGGCGGGCGAGCGTGGCGATCACGGTGTGCGTCGTCTGCCCGCTGGTGGTCGCCTTCGGCGCGTTCACCGCGGCGATGTTCGACTCCGGCATCTCCAGCCAGGTCGACGAGCCCCTCGTGTTCGGTGAGGGGGACAGCGGCGAGGTCGTCGTCGTCACCTACGAGAAGCGGGGCGACCGCAACCTCCTCGCGCTGCCGCACTGGCTCGTGTCCGGCTACGACCTGCGGGCGAGCGCCGTCTCGACCGCCACCGGCGAGCAGCTGTGGGACGTGAGCGTCGAGGCCTGGTGGCCGTCCGGTGACGCGGGCCCGCTCGCCGCCGGCGGTGGCCGGGCCTATGTGGTGGGCCCGATGGGACTGGTTGTCCTCGACCTGGCGGACGGTTCGCAGGTCGCTACGTCCGAGGAGATCGACGGGTTGGGCTCCCCGGTGCTCCGGGCGCAGGGAGCGTACGCGTACGACGCCGCGTCCGACCAGGTGGTGGCGCTCACCGCCGAGGGCGACGTGCGGGGCATCCCCGTCGGCTCGGACTCCGCGGGTCCGGTCGCGGACGACGTCGTCGAGCGGTGGGCACAGCGGTTGGACACCTCCCAGTTCCTGCACGACCCCGACCGGGGCGCCCTCACGGACGGGTCCGGAGGACCGCTCGGGGGAGAGGACCCCTGCGCGGACGCTGGCCTGTGTGCGGTGTCGCCCGGCGGCCGGGTGGTCGAGGTGGACCCGTACGAGGTGCTCGACGGCGACGACCTGGCGGGCCTGCTCGTGGCCGGCGTGCGCGTCGAGCTCGGCAGGCAGGGTCTGCCGTGGTGACGCGCCGAGCACGTGCGGTCGAGCACGCCGTCGTCGAGGACGCGGTCGCGGAGCTGCCGTCGTCGCGCTGGTACGGCGTGGCGGCCTTCTGGGGTGTCCTGGCGGTGCTCGGGATCGTCGCGTACCTCCTGGCCGCGCCGCTGAGCGGCCTGTTCGGCAGCGGCTCCGTCTGGCCGCGCACGGCGGTAGCGGTCGGCACGCTCGACGGGCACGACGTCGCCGTCGTCGCCTACGACCTGCTCGGTGATGCCGAGGTCGCGGCCTACGACACCGTGACGGGGGAGCGGCTGTGGCACCGCGACGCCGGGTGGCAGCCGCGTCCGCTGGGTGCGGGCACGGCGCACGTGATCGTGCGGGACGACCAGCAGCTGAGCATCCTCGACCTGCGCGACGGCGCAGTCGTGGTCGAGGGCGCGGACATCGCCGGGCTCGACCTCCCGCACGGCGAGCTCAACTGGTGGGAGGAGGGCGACGTCGTGGACCCGGCCGAGGGCGTCGTCTACGTCTCGACGCACGACGGGTTCCCCGAGACGCGGCCCGACCTCGTCCGGGCGCTCCCGCTGGGCGGGACCGAGGCGGTGCCGCTCACGGAGCGGCAGGCGAAGCGGTGGGGCTGCTACATCGAGTCCGCCGACGCCCACGCGGACCGGACCCCCGAGCCGGTGCCCGGAGTCACGGTCGGCGGGGTCGAACGCGTCCTCTCGGTGCCGGCAGGCAAGCCCGCCGGCACGCCGCGGCGACAGCTGCTGGTCGACGGCGTGCCACGCGGCATGGTCTACCCGTTGGGCTCGCGGCCCGCCGGGGTGCTCACAAGCACTGCCTCGGGCACCGTGGCACGCGACGTGTGCGACATCGAGTGGCCCGGTTCGGCGGACGCGGTGCTCGCCCCCGACAGCGGCGTCGTCGCCGCGGTGGTCGGCATGGACGTCGAGAGCAGGCTGTCCCGCATCGTGCTGCTCGACGCGGACACGGGTGTCGAGCGGCACCGGGTCGACGACGTGCGCGAGGTCACGGCCGCGCGCACCACGCCGTCGGGCGGCGCGGTGCTCCTGGTCGAGATCGAGTCGTCCCGCCTGTTCGGGCTCACGAGCGGGGCCGGCGCGCGTCTGGTGCTCGTCTCGCCGGTGGGTGAGGTGACCGAGGTGTCCCTCTGAGCCGTCCGCGCCACGCCGTCCGCGCCGCATCCGTTCCACCGCGAGAGGAGACCACCATGGAGACCGCTTGGCCCGGCGAGCCGAGGGGCGCCTGGAACGTCGCCACCGACGACCCCGGGCTGTGGGTGCCCGGGCCCGACGCGCTCCCGGCCTGGGAGTCGCTCGAGGATCTGCACCGCCACTACGTGGTCGTGCCGCACTGGTGGCGGCGGGCGCTCCTGCTCCTCCTCGTGCTCTTCGCCGACGCTTTGGTCCTGCTGTCCAAGGGCGCCGTGCTGACCTCCGCCGGCAGGGCGGACACCGGCCCGGCGGCACTGACGTTCACCATCGCGGTGCTGGTCGTCCTGGCCGTCGTCACCCTCGCCGTGGCCGTCAGCTTCGTGCGGTGGGAGGTGATCTGGGCGCGTGCGCGGCGGGCGGTGCTGGAGCGGGTGGCGGAGAATCTCCGGCGCGAGCACATCCCCGTCTGGGGCCTGCTGGTGAGGAAGGTCCGACTGGGCGACCTGTCGCCCGGCCCGAACGACGTGCCCGACGACTTCCAGTTCCTGTTCGACCTGCGCGTGCCGCGGGAGACCCTGCGGCGCCAGCGTGCGGCGGCAGAGGTCTGGGTCGACACGCTCGCGCAGGGCCCCGACAACGTGCCCCAGGAGCTCGGCAAGGCGTTCGCCGGACGGTTCTCCGTGCACTGCGCCGACGTGTTCGGTGAGGAGATGCGGGGCGTATGGCTGTGGCGCAAGGGCAGCGTGCTGCCCCACGAGGTGCTCGGCCTCGCCCTCACCGACCCTCGCGAGGTCACCGAGCTCACCCGGCTCGACGTGCTGTTCGTCCGCCGTACGCCGCGCGAGCTGCGCCACCGGTCGAGGATGGCCTGACCCTGAGGGAGGCCGGGCGGCGTCAGCCGTCCGCCGCCGGGTCCTGCGTCAGGGGACCCGCGGGTGCCAGGCCGAGGTACGGCCCCAGTACCCGGCGCAGGGGGGCCAGCGCTGCCTCGCGCTCCGCCGCGGTGCTCTCCCGCTGACGCGCGCGGATCGGCTGGGTGGCGCGCAGCAGCATCGCGTCCACGATGTCCGCCATGGTCTCGGGGTCGGGATCGCCGAGAGCCTCCAACGACCGCCGCAACGGCTCCTGGAGCGCCTCGTGGAACTCCTGCATCGGCCCGCGCAGCACCGCAGGGTCCACCACGCTGCCCAGCGCGCGGGCGACCGTCTGTTCGGAGCCGCCGAAGTACGCGACGTTGCTCACCACGTAGGCCCAGACCTTCTCGCCCGGCGTGGGCGCCGCGTCGATCGCGCCGCGGATCCGCTGGGCCCAGTCCGGGAACACGTCCGCGACCACGGCGGCCAGCAGGTCCTCCCGGGACCGGGCGTACTCGTAGACGCTCGTGCGTGCGAGACCGGCCCGCCTGCCCACCTCGGCGAGAGAGGGTGCCTGGCCGGTCTCGGCGAGGAGATCCCGTGCCGCGTCCAGCACCGCCTTGCGCTGCAGCCGGCGATGCTCGGCGACAGTCGGTGCGTTGATGCGCGGCACGGTACCTCCGTCGTGTTCAGTCGGTCGCGGCTTCCAGAGTGCCGTCCATCATCCGGTAGACCTTGTCGCAGTGCTCGAGTACGTCGTGGTCGTGGGTCACCATAACCGTCGCGACGCCGTTGCTGTGCGCCTCGTGGGCCAGCAGCGCCACGACCTCCTGGCTCCGGTGGCGGTCCAGGGCGGCCGTCGGCTCGTCGACCAGGAGCAGGTCCGGCCGGGTGACCAGCGCACGGGCGATACCGACCCGCTGGCGCTCACCGCCCGACAGCTTGTCCGGGCGGTGCCGGGCGCGGTGCGTCATACCGACGTCGGCCAGCAGCTCCATCGGGTCGCGCGGGTGCGCGACCCCGCCCAGGGCGAGCGGCAGGCGGAGCTGGTCCACGGCGGTCAGCGACGGGATGAGGTTGCCGCTCTGGAACACGAACCCGATCCGGGTGCGGCGCAGCTCGGTCAGCCGCCGCGGCGACAGGCCGACGAGGTCGGTGTCCCCGATGCGCACCTGGCCCGAGTCGGGGGTGATCAGACCACCGGCGACGGCGAGCAGGCTCGACTTGCCGGAGCCCGAGGGGCCCACGACGGCGACGAACTCGCCCGCTTCGACCGTCAGCGAGACGTCGTCCAGCGCGGTGACGGTGCTCTCGCCGTCACCATGGACCAGCGTGACCCCGGAGACGTGCAGACCCGTGCGGGTCGCGGTAGGAGTCGTGATGCTCATCGGTTTCCTCCAAGGGCGGTCAGGGGATCCACCCGCGTGATGCGTAGGACGGCGATCGCGGCGCCGATCATGCCCAGGACGATCAGCAGCACGGCGGCCAGGGCCACGGGCGCGGCCTCGAGCGCGAACGGCATGGGGGAGGCGGACAGGCTGGCGCCCAGCAGCAGGCCGACGCCGACACCCACCACCGTGGAGCCGACCAGCAGCACCGCGGACTGCGTCAGGCTGTCGCGCAGCAGGTAGCGGGTACTGGCGCCCATCGCGCGCAGCACCGCGATCTCGTGCTTGCGCTGGATGGTCACGACCGTGAAGAACGCGCCGACCACGAGTGCGGAGATCACGTACAGGAACCACTGGATCATCTGCAGCGTCGAGATCTCGGCCGTGTAGCCGGGCGAGGCCCCGAACGACTCGTCGAGGGTCATGGACGTGGTGCCGGCGGCGGCGTCGCCCGCCGCGAGGTCCACGTCGGCGCCGTCCGCGTACCGGACCGCGACGGCGGTGGCGTCCTCGTAGACGTGGTCGGGCACCGGCTCGCCCGGGCGGGCGCCGGAGCGGATCTCCTGCCAGGTGCGCAGGTCCACGTAGCCGACGTCGACGTGCCCGTAGGTGTGCTGCCCGTCGAGGAAGCCCACGACCTCCAGCTCGGTGCCGATCTGGTCGACCGTCAGCACGTCACCGACCGAGACGCCCTCGTCCTGCAGCGTGCCCGCCACGACGACCTGGCCGGGTGCGCTCAGCGCGGCGCCCGTGGTGGCCTCGGGGGAGAGCCACGAGCCCTCCTCGACCCCGAACAGCGCCATGTCGATGTCGACGTCCTTGTCGCTGCTGGTGTTGACCAGGGTGTTGCCGAACGGCGTCGCCTCCGCGACCCCGTCCTGGTCCGCCCAGGTCTGCGCGGCCTCGACGTCGACCACCGACCGGGAGAACGCGGAGGTCTTGTCGACCCCGGACTGGAACGCGAAGGACGAGACCGGCAGCTTCTGCAGGCCGGACACGCCGTCGTTGACCAGGCCGACGGACAGTCCGGACAGCAGGACCATCAGCAGACCGATCAGTGCGACGACGGAACCCATCAGGACGAAACGTCCCTTGGCGAAGGACAGCTCACGCCAGGCTAGGAACACGGGAACTCACCACCGGTGTTTATCGACATCATGTCGGTAAGTCTATCGCCGTCACGTCGCCCGGTGGTCATGCCCTCTGTGTCTGCTTGGTCACGCGTCCGCCGTCCGGTCGGACAGCAGGTCGTGCGCGAGCTGGTCCACGAGCTGCTCGACCTCCGGCTCGTCACAGCCGGGCCACCCGTCGAGGTAGCGCCGCAGGCGCTCGCGCTCGGACTCCCGGATCGCCTCGGCGAGGGCGTCCGTGGCAGGCAGGGCGCGCACCGTGTCGCCGTCGGCCTCGACGATCCCGCGGGCGGCGAGGGCTGCCGCGGTCCGGCCCACCGCGCCCACGTCCGCACCGGTGTGCTCGGCCATGGCGCGCACGGACCGGGTGCGCTTGAGCGAGACGCGGGTGACCATCCACGCCTCCTCGGGGGACAGGTCGAGGTCCTGGGTGACCAGCTCGTAGATCCGCAGCGGGTCGCGCCTGCCCACCCGCCGCCACAGGATCATGCGCAGCTCCTCGAGCGAGGTGCGCGACGACGGCAGGGCGAACGACTGCCCGGCCGCGTGCCCGGCCGCCCCACCGGTGTCGCCGCGCGTGGTGGTGCGCAGCTCGACCTCGGGGAGCAGCCACGTCAGGACGAAGGCCAGCACCGCCACGGGCACCGCCCAGAGGAAGACGGTGTGCAGCGCGACGGTCCAGGCGTCGAGGAACCAGTCCTGCACCTCGGGCGGACACCGCCGGACGGACTGCGCGGATGCTGCGAGCGCGCCGGGGGCGCAGGGTCCCTGGGCGCTCTGCGGCGCCCCGGACCCGAGAACCTCCGTCAGGCGGTGCGTGAAGATCGTGCCGAAGACGGCGACCCCGACCGACGCACCGATGGTGCGGAAGTAGGTGGAGCCCGACGTCGCGGTTCCCAGGTCGCGGTAGTCCACGGCGTTCTGCACGGCGATGACGAGAACCTGGGTCACCATGCCGAGCCCCGCGCCGAGCACGAACATGCTTAGCCCGGACTGCAGCGTCGTGGTGTCGCGGCCCATGAGGGAGAGCAGGTAGAGGCCGACGGCGGTGGTCGCCGTGCCGAGGACGGGGAAGATCTTGTATCGCCCGGTGCGGGAGATGAGCTGCCCCGACACGATGGACGTGAGGAGCAGCCCGAGCATCATGGGTGTCATCTCGAGCCCGGACGCCGTGGGTGTCGACCCCTTGACCGTCTGGAGGTACAGCGGCAGGTAGGTGATGGCGCCGAACATCGCGAAGCCCACGGCGAAGCCGATGACCGCCGCGACGGAGAACACCCTGCTGCGGAACAGGTGCAGCGGCAGCACGGATTCGGGCGTGCGCCGCTCGACCACGACGAAGGCGACCAGGGCCGCGACCGCGAGCGCCACCAGGGCGTACACCGGCCCGGACGACCAACCCCACGTGGTGCCGCCCAGGCTGGTGACCAGGACGACCGCCGTCGAGATCGTGGCGAGCAGGATGATGCCGGCGTAGTCGATGCGGGGCTTGGCCCCCGCTTCGATGCGCGGCAGCACGGCGGCGACGACCAGCAGTGCCAGCGCGCCGACGGGAAGGTTGATGTAGAACACCCAGCGCCAGTCGAGGTTGTCGACGAAGAAGCCGCCGAGCAGCGGTCCGGCGACCGAGGAGACGCCGAACACGGCGCCGAACAGGCCCTGGTACCGGCCCCGTTCGCGTGGGGGTACGACGTCACCGATGATCGCCTGCGACAGCACCATGAGCCCGCCGCCCCCGACCCCCTGGACGGCACGCCAGGCGACGAGCTGTCCCATGCTCTGGGACGTGCCGGACAGGACCGACCCGACGAGGAAGATCACGATGCAGGCGATGAACAGTGCCTTGCGTCCGTAGAGGTCGCCGAGCTTGCCCCAGAGCACCGTGGTGGCGGTGCTGGCCAGCAAGTAGGCGGTGACCACCCAGGAGAGGTGCTCGGCGCCGCCGAGGTCCGAGACGATGGTGGGCAGCGCGGTGGCGACGATCGTCTGGTCGAGGGCCGCGAGCAGCATCGCGAGCATGAGCCCGGCGAAGATCGCCCAGACCCTGCCCTGCGGGAGCGCCTGCGCTGCGGGTGCGCTCGGTACGGACATGTGACGCCTCCCAGTGTCCGAGGGACCGCGAGGTGCGTGCGGCGCGCACGCGTCTCTGACAGCACACTGTCACGGGCGCTCCGGGACGGCGCGGGGAGCCGGACCCGTACGAGCACCGGGTGATCCGGCCGGACGGCACCCCGAGTGGTGCTGAGGGTCCCGCTGGCCGTGGTGGTGCGGCGCGAGCTGGACCTGCTGGCGCTCGACGACGACACGCCGCCCGGGCCCTGGTCGGGCCGGCTGCCTTCGGTGAGGGTGATTAAGCAAGCCTTATGTGGCTTTTGTCTATCTCGTCCCATCACACTGAGGAGGCCTGCGACAGCCGATCACGGAAGTGACCCATGACCAACACGACGGCTACGAGCGAACCCGGTTCGGCGCCCACCGCGTCGCAGCCCCACGGGTCACCGACCCGGCTGCACGAGCCCGGCCACGTCCCGCTGCTGGCCGACGTGCTCGCGGAACGCGACGTCGAGGCCGCCTGGTCCGGGCTCCGGAAGCGCTGGGGAGACGTCGCGCCGGTCGACCTCGGCTCGGGTGCGCGCGCGTGGCTGGTGACCGGGTACCAGACCATCGTCATGCTGGCCCGGGACACCAGCATGGTCACGACCCGGCTCGAGTCCTGGAACGGCGCGTCGCGCGATCCGCTGCCCGCGGCGCTGCGCTCGGCCCGGTCGCCGGCCGGGGACCCCGTGGAGACAGCGACCGGCCCCGGCCACGCGCGGCTGCGTGGCCCGCTGGACGAGGTGCTCGACGCGGTCGACGCCGCCGAGGTGGGCCAGGTGACGCGGACCGTGTGCGACGAGATCGTCGCGCGGCTGTGCGAGCAGGCCCGGCAGGAGCCGGAGCGGCAGCTCGACCTGATGCACGAGTACGTGGCCCCGGTGACCCAGCTGGCCTTCGGCACGGTGCTCGGGCTGGACCCGTCCACGGGTAGACAGGTCTTCGAGCTCGCCGACACGCTCGCGGCAGGGGAGGGGGACGCCGACGGCGTCGACGAGCTGAGCTTTCTGCTCGGCGGACAGGTCATGGGCCGCGACGCGACCGGCAACCTGACGCCCGCAGGTCTGCTCGCGCAGCACCCCGCCTACGCCGACCCCGCCGAGGCGGTGCTCGGCATGCTCTCCCTGGTGACCGGCGCGAGCCTGGGCATGCGGGCGTGGCTGGGTCAGGCCCTGCTCCTGGCCCTGACCGACGCCGGGTTCCTGCGACGGCTGGCCGGCGGCAGGCTGGGCACCGACGAGGCGCTCGACGAGGTGCTGTGGGACAGGTCGCCGGTGACCACGCTCGCACCCAGGTTCGCCGTCAAGGAGGGGCACCTGTTCGGCGACGACCTGTACGTCGAGCGAGGGGACGCGGTCCTGCTGGCGGTCGGCGCGGCGGCGTCCGACCCGAGGGTCCGTGGCGACGGCACCTGGGACGGGCTCGGCAACCGGGCCCACCTGGCGTGGGGCGCGGGCGCGCACCGGTGCCCCGCCCCGCGGCAGGCTCGGCTGATCGTCCGGACCGCGGTCGAGACGCTGCTCCGGGCGGTGGAACCCGTGCTCGCGACCCCCGTCCAGGACATCCGCTGGGTACCCGACCTCCGCTTCCGCCGCCCGGAGACGCTGCCGGTGATCTTCCGACCCTCCGGCCCGGCGAGCTGATCTCGTGGCCCGGCGGCGCGTGAACCGCAGGACGACAACTGAATGCAGGACGACAACGGAGGATCTGTGAGTCGCACCCCCCGCACCACCCGCGTGCTGAACACCGTGCTCGGCCCGGTCATCAAGGGCTACCAGGACCCGGCCGGGTCCTGGGCGCAGGCGGTCGTGCAGATCGAGAAGAAGGCAGGAGCGCAGGACCGGCAGTTCGCCGACGACCTCGGCAGGATCGTCGAGGGGGTCACGGAGATACCCCGCCTCTCGCCCCTGGGCTGGTACCTCGTCCTCAGCGACGTGAAGGAGCGCTACGCCAACCGGTTGCGCATCAACCGCGTGCTGTCCGAGCACCCGGAGGTCGCGGACGAGCCGATCACCGCGCCGGTGATCGTGTGCGGGCTGCCGCGCACGGCGACCACCCTGGCCCACCGGGTCCTGTCGGCATCGCCCGACCATCGCGCCCCCCTGCTGTGGGAGATGCAGACCACCGGCCTGGACGACCCCGAGGCGGGCCGCAAGCTGGTCAAGCAGCTCGAGCGGGGCGCCGGCATGATGGAGCGGCTCGCGCCGGACATCCCGCACATCCACCCGATCAGCGTCAACCGGCCCGAGGAGTCGATGTTCCTCCTGCCGCACGGGAGTCACTGGCCGATCTTGCACGGTCTGATGCCGTCCTACACGGCGTGGTCGGCGCAACGGGACCAGACCGGTGACTACGAGTACCTCAAGCAGGGACTCCAGGTGCTCCAGCACGGCCGGGAGCCCAAGCGCTGGTTCCTGAAGTACCCGGCGCACCTGGGCGACATGGACACGATCAAGAAGGTGTTCCCGGACGCCACGTTCGTGTGGACCCACCGGGACCCGGTCACGGTGATCGGGTCGTTCTGCAGCCTCGTGGAGACCTTCTGGGGCATGTACCAGCACGAAACGGACCGTGAGGTGATCGGCCGGTTCGCGCTGGACCACCTGGCCGCGCAGGTCGAGCAAGGGCTGGAGCTGCGCAGGAACCTGCCGCCGTCCTCCATCGTCGACGTGCCGTACCACAAGCTCAGCGCCGACCCCTTCACGGAGGTGCCCCGGCTCTACTCGGCCATCGGGGCCACCTGGACCACGCGTGACCAGGAGCACCTCGCAGAGGTGGTCGCCAAGCCGAAGGGCACCCCGTCCCACCGGTACGACCTGTCGGACTACCTCGACGCCGGCGAGGTCGAGCAGCGGTTCGCGTCGTACAACCGCCTGCTCGACCGCCTCGACCTGCGCGACGCCGAGCTGACCGTCGAGCTCTGACGGCGTCCTGCCCCCGGGTCCGGTGCGGCCCGGGGGCAGGGGGTCAGGGCAGCGTGATCGGCAGCTTCTGCCCGTCGAGCACACGGTGGCACTCGCACTCGTCGTCGGGCAGCGCCGCGACGGTGGCCTCGAGGATGCCGGAGAGCGTGGAGACGTTGCGCGCGAACAGCTCCAGGACGGCGTCCTGTGTGACGTGCTCCCCGCCCTCGACGCCTGCGTCCGCGTCGGTCACCAGCGCGAGCGTCGTGCAGCACAGCGCCAGCTCGCGCGCGAGCGCCGTCTCGGGCATCGCGGTCATGTTGACGATGGTGCCGCCGTCCTGGGCGTTGCGCCGCGACTCGGCACGCGACGAGAAGCGCGGCCCCTGGATCACGACCATCGTGCCGCCGTCGACGGCGGGCAGCGGGCCGGCCTGTGCGGCCGCCACGGCGGCGGCCCGGCCTCGGGGGCAGTACGGGTCGGCGAACGGCACGTGCACCACCGGGCCCTCGACGTCGTAGTACGTGTGCTCACGGCCCCACGTGCGGTCGATGACCTGGTCGGGGACCACGACCGTCCCGGCGGTCAGCTCCGGGACCAGGCCGCCCACCGCGCAGGACGTGACGACCTGTCGGACCCCGAGCGCGCGCAGCGCCCAGAGGTTCGCCCGGTAGGGGACGCGGTGAGGTGCGAGGCGGTGGTCGGCGCCGTGCCGCGGGATGAAAACGACCTCGCGCCCGCCGAGCATGCCCCGGGCGGGCGCCTCGGAGGGCGGTCCGTAGGGCGTGTCGACGCTGACCGGTTCCGCGTCCGCCAGCAGCCGGTACATGCCTGAACCGCCGATGATCCCGAGAGGTGCGCTCATGCCCCTCAGGCTAGGCGCGCGGGCACGTCCGGGCGACGGCGCGGCCGGCTCCGTCAGCAGACGGTCAGGTTCGGGCGCTCGCGCCGGGCCGGTGTCGGCGGTTGACTCGAGGCCGACAGAACGGAGTGACGATGCGAGTGCTGGTGACAGGTGGGGCCGGTTTCATCGGTCGGGAGGTGGTCGCCGCGCTGACGGAGCGGGGTGACGACGTGGTGGTGCTCGACTCGCTGCGCGAGGACGTGCACGGCCCGGGCGCGCGTGCCTCCGCGCGCGCCGACGCGCGGCTCGTCGTGGGCGACGTCCGGGACGCGGACGCCGTGGGGCGGGCGCTCGCCGGGTGCGACGCCGTGGTGCACCTGGCGGCGAAGGTCGGCCTCGGGGTGTCCCTGGCGGACATCGACGACTACGTGTCCTCCAACGACCTCGGCACGGCGGTGCTGCTGCGCGCCGCGCAGGTGCCGCACGTCGTGTACGCGAGCTCGATGGTGGTGTACGGCGAGGGCAGGTACGACTGCCCGGAGCACGGCCAGGTGGCACCGCCGCCGCGCCGCACGGAGGACCTGGACGCCGGCTGGTTCGAGCCGCGGTGCCCGGTCTGCGGCGCCGCGCTGCGGCCGGGCCTGGTGGCGGAGGACGCGCCGCTCGACCCGCGCAACGTCTATGCGGCCACCAAGGCGCACGGCGAGGCGCTGCTGGCGGCGTGGGCGCGCCAGACCGGTGGCAGCGCCACCGCGCTGCGCTTCCACAACGTCTACGGACCCGGGATGCCCCGGGACACCCCGTACGCCGGGGTGGCCGCGCTGTTCCGCTCTGCGGTGGAGCGCGGTGAGGCACCGACGGTCCTGGAGGACGGGCAGCAGCGCCGGGACTTCGTCCACGTGACGGACGTGGCCCGGGCGGTGGCCGCGGCGGTCGCCGTACCGCAGACGGCGGGCGGCGTCACACCCCTGAACATCGGGTCCGGCGTGGTGACCACGGTCGGCGAGATGGCGCAGGTGACGTCCAAGCTGCTCGCGGGGCCGGACCCGGTGGTGACCGGCGGGTACCGGCTGGGCGACGTGCGGCACGTGACCGCGTCCAGCGAGGCGGCGGCCGCCGCGCTCGGCTGGCGGGCCAGGGTCGGGCTGGCCGAAGGGCTGGCCACACTGACCTGACCGGCTCCCGGTCCCGCGTCACTCCGCGGCAGGCAGGTGCACCTCGACGTCGCAGCCTGTCGCGGAGCTGTGGACGGCCACCCGGCCGCCGTGCTCGTCGACGACCCGGCCGACGAAGGCGAGGCCCAGTCCCGAGCTGCCCGCGTTCTCGCCCTGGTAGCCCTCGCGGAACATGTGCGGCACCTCGTCGTCGGGGATCCCGCCGCAGGTGTCGCGCACCGTGAGCCGGGCGAAGCCGTCCTGGCTCGTCACCCCGACGAGGACCTGCCCGCCCGGGCTGGACCGGATGGCGTTCGACACGAGGTTGTCCAGGACGCGGCCCAGCTCGTCCCGGTCCCCGTGCACCCGGACGTCGCCGCGAACGGACTCGGCGAGCTCGACGCCGCTCTCCGCGGCCGCCGGGCGGGCGTGGGCCAGGACGGCGCGCAGCACCGCGCCGATGTCCACCGGACCGGGCTCCGTCCGGCGGGGCAGCTCGTCCGAGCTGGAGATCTCGCCGAGGTCCTCGATCATGCGGGACATCCGGGTCACCGCCGCCGAGATGCCGTCCAGCGCGACCGCTGGATCAGGGAAGGCGCCGGACCGGAGCCCGTCGGTGGCCGCGCGGATCCCCGACAGGGGCGAGACCAGGTCGTGACTCACGAAGCCGATGACCTGCCGACGGGCTTCCTGAGCCGCCTGCTCCGCCGCGCGGGCCGCCGCGAGGCGGTCGCGGGTCGTACCCAGCTCGGCCATCACCGCCGCCAGCTCGGCGGTCGCCGGGGTGGGTGTGGGAGCCGCCGGGCCCTCGCCGAGCTGCCGGGCGCCGTCGACCACGAGCTGGACCTCCCGCGCGACCATGCGACCGAGCGCGATCGCGAGCAGGACCTCGAGCACCGACGCCGTGCCCAGCACCAGCCGGACCACCGAGGCGTCGTGCGGGGAGATGAACATGGCCGACACGTTGACCGCGAGGGCCGCGACGACCGCCGCGACCGGGACGAGCGCGGCCAGCAGCAGAGCGAGCATGATCGACACGCGGCGGGCCAGCCGGATGGCGACCAGGCCGACGGCCCCTGCCACGGCCGAGCAGGCGACGGTGACGAGCACCATGAACTGGACGTCGGTCATCGGACGGTTCCTCGCGATGCGGGTGTGACCGGCTCACCCGCGGCCTCCACGCGGTCCGGCACCAGCATGTACCCCGTTCCCCGGAGGTTCACGATCAGCTCCGGGTGGGCCGGATCCGTCTCGAGCTTCCGCCGCAGCCGCCGGATGTGCACCATCACCGTGGAGTCGTCGCCGAACGTCCAGCCCCAGACACGGCGCAGGAGCTCGCGGCGCCCGAACGGGTGCCCGGCCCGCTGGGCGAGAAAGCTCAGCAGGGCGAACTCGCGCGGCGTGAGCTCCTCGACACGGCCCCGGAAGCTGGCGGTGCGCGTGGCCTCGTCGAGCACCAGGCCACCGGCCTCCACCCGGACGGGAGCGTGCCGCACGTCGAACGGCCCGCGGCGCAGCAGTGCCTCGACGCGCAGCACCAGCTCGCGCGCGTCGAACGGCTTGGTCACGTAGTCGTCCGCGCCGTGCTCGAGGCCGACCACCCGGTCGTCCACGGCGCTCAGGCCCGAGAGCAGGAGCACGGGGGTGGCATCGCCGTCGCGCCGTCGGCGGGTCAGCATCTCCAGGCCCGAGCTGCCGGGCAGGAGCACGTCGAGCACCACGGCGTCCGGCTGCCACGTACGCCAGAGGTGTTCGCCGTCCACGGCCTGCGTGGCGGTGCGCTGGTCGTGCCCGGCCGACGCCAGATGGGCGGCGACGCTCAGAGCGACCAGCTCATCGTCGTCGACCACGAGAACCTTGGTCATGGGGAAACCATAGTCACGACCAGACGCCGGGCGGCTCGCCGGGCTGACCAGGCACGCGTCCCGGCGCAGGGCGTCAGGTAGCTGTCAGGTCGTTCGACCTGCCCCGGGGCAGGGTCCGCGCTTAACGTCGAAGACATGTTGCCCAGAGTGGACGTGGTCCTGCCCTGTCTCGACGAGGCCGAAGGCCTCGCCTGGCTGCTTCCCCGCCTGCCCGACGGGATGCGCGCGGTGGTGGTCGACAACGGGTCCACCGACGGGTCCGCGGACGTCGCACGCGACCACGGCGCGCTCGTCGTCCGCGCCGAGCAGCGCGGTTACGGCGCAGCGTGCGCGGCGGGCCTGGCGGCCGCGAGCGCCGACGTCGTCGCGTTCAGCGACGCCGACGCCACCCTCGACCCGCAGGACCTGCCCCGCGTCGTCGAGCCCGTCCTGGCCGGCCGGGCCGACCTGGTGCTCGGCCGCCGGCGCCCGGAGCCGGGCGCCTGGCCGTGGCACCTGCGCCTGGCCAACGCCGAGCTGGCGCGCCGGGTGCGCCGCCGGACCGGCGTCCAGGTCCGCGACATCGGACCGATGCGCGCGGCACGGCGCGAGCCGCTGGTGGCCCTCGGCCTGCGGGACCGGCGCAGCGGTTACCCGCTGGAGACCCTGGTCGCGGCCGCCGAGGCAGGCTGGCTCGTCGCCGAGGTCGACGTGCCCTACCGCCGTCGGAGCGGCCGGTCCAAGGTGACCGGGACGCCGCTCGGCGTGTGGCGCGCCGTCCAGGACATGTCGAAGGTGCTCGCGGCATGACCGCCGGTACGCCGCCCCGGGTCGTCGTCGTGCTGGCCAAGGAGCCGGTGGCCGGGAAGGTCAAGACCCGCCTGATCGGGCAGCTCACGCCGGCCGAGGCGGCCGCACTGGCCCAGGCGGCGCTCACCGACACGCTCGAGGCGGTGGACGGCCTGCCCGGGGTGCGCCCCGTGCTCGCCCTGGACGGCCGGGCCGGTGCCTGGGTACCGCCTCGGTTCACCGTGGTGCCGCAGGTCACCGGCGGGCTGGACCGCCGGATCGCCGCCGCGTTCGACACGGTGCTCGGCCCGGAGGGGTTCCCGGGCCCCGCACTGCTGGTCGGCATGGACACGCCCCAGCTCGCCCCCCTCCTGGCCGCGGTGGACTTCACCGGGTACGACGCCGTGCTGGGCCTCGCGGACGACGGTGGGTACTGGGCCGTCGGCCTGCGGCACCCGGACCCCGCCCTGTTCCACGGCGTGCCCATGTCCGAGCCGGTGACCGGGCAGGCGCAGCTCGAACGGCTGCGCTCGGCCGGGCTCCGGGTCCGGATCCTGCCGCCGCTGCGCGACGTCGACACCGTGGCCGACGCCGCCGCGGTGGCGTCGGCCGCGCCCGGGACGAGCTTCGCCCGCACGTGGTCCCGGCTGTCGCACCGGGTGCGCACCACCCCGGGGAGCCCCGCATGACCGCTGCCGTGCCGGGCCCGGTGAGCCCGCTGGTCCTGTTCGAGGCCGCACTCGGGGGCTCCACCGTGACCGCGATGCACCTGTCCGACCCGGTCCCGGTGGACGTCGCGGCATGGACGGCGGAACGGGACGCGGTCGACGAGGCGATCGTGGCGCTGTGCGAGGGGCCGGTGCTGGACGTGGGGTGCGGCCCGGGGCGGTTCGCCGCGGCGCTCGCGGCGCGCGGCGTGCCGGCGCTCGGTATCGACGTCTCGAGGGCCGCCGTGCGGCAGGCGCGGGCGCGGGGTGCGGTGGCGCTGCTGCGCGCCGTCGAGGGGCCGGTGCCCGGTGAGGGGCGCTGGGGCACGGTGCTGCTCGCTGACGGCAACATCGGCATCGGCGGTAGCCCGCGCAGCCTGCTGAGGCGTTGCCGCGAGCTCGCCCGGGTGGGCGGCCTGCTCCTCGTGGAGGCGGATCCGGACCCCGAGATGGACGTGTCCGGACCGCTGGTGCTGCACGCCGAGGACGGCCGCCGGTCGCGCCCGATGCCCTGGGCGCGGGCGGGTACCGAGGTGTTGCGGGTGATCGCGGACGAGCTCGGCCTGGTCGTCACGGAGACATGGGAGCTGGCCGGCCGTGTGATGATGTCGCTGCGTACGTGAGACGCGCTGCTAGCGTGCGGCGCTCCAGAGCGCCACGAGCCACACCAGCAGCAGCGGCCCGAGCACCAGGACGGCGCCCCGCAGCACCACGGCCGTCGCCACGGCCGCCCGAGCGGGCCCCGGGCCGCCGGGGACGACGTCGCCCCGGGTGCGGCCGCGTGCCGTCGCGGGCAGCCGGACCAGCACGAGCCAGCCGACCACCACCACGACCGGCGCGATGACGGCGTCGTGCAGCGCCACCGAACCGGCCAGCCAGACGCCCCAGGAGAGCCACCAGTGCGGCGGGACCGCCGTGAGCGCCAGCCAGGCCCACCAGCCCATGCAGGCCACGCCGGCGACGACCAGCACCCGGCGCGACCACACCGTCGCCGCGCTCATGCCGCCCTCCCGACGACGAGGCGGGAGACCCACTTGGTCTGCAGCACGCCCGGGCGGTTCGGCGCGATGATGCGCGCGGGGAAGCCGTGGTCCAGGTCGAGGTCCTCGCCGGCCAGGGTGAGGGCCAGCAGGGTGTCCTGGTGGGCGACGTACGCACCGGGCAGGTCGGACGTCCGGTAGGACCCGCCGGGCTGGAGGCTCTCCACGTGGACGGGATCATCGGGCTGCCCGCCGCACAGCCGGGCCAGGTCCCGCACCCGGACGCCGCCCCAGTGCGCCGAGGCGCTCCAGCCCTCGACGCAGGCGATCGGCAGCACCGCCTCGTGCTGGGCCATGGCCAGGAGGTCGGACCGGGTCAGGTGCATGGTCCCGCCGGGCCCGGCCAGCTCGAGCGTCCAGTCCTCGGCGCGCGCCAGCTCCTCGACCCGCGCACCTGCGGCCGTCTTGTTGACGGCCAGGCCCTGGGGACCGTCGAACGGGTCGCGCGGCGCCAGCAGCGCGGCGAGACGCAGCGGGGTGATGGTCTGGCCCACGGTCAGCGCCGTGATCGCCAGGGTGGCCACGGCCACCGCACCGAGGAACCCGCGCCGGGTCGCCCCGTCGCCGGCGGCCGGGGTTACGGCGTCCGGGGTTGCTACGTCCGGGGTTACGGCGTCCGGTGGTGCTGCGTCCGGTGGTGCTGCGTCGAGGTCGCGTGCGGCGGACGCGAACGCCCTGAGGACCACGGGGAGCTTGACCCCCACGTGCACCAGGGCTGCTCCGAACGCGAGCCAGGCCGTGGCGTAGTGGACCCCGGTGAAGCTGAACCCGAACACGCCGTAGAGCTTGAAGACGTTGAGGATCCCCGTCACCACCTGGAAGACCGTCGCCGCGACGAGCACGCCCACCGAGCCACGCTCGAGCGCGTTGCGCCAGCCGGTCAGCGGAGGGCGCACGAAGAGCCGCGGGTAGACCGTGTACAGCTTCGCCAGGACCAGCGGCAGGCTCGCGAAGCCGACCGCCACGTGCAGGCCCTGCGTCACGCGGTAGGCCCAGGCCGGTTCCGGGCCGAAGGGCAGCCACGAGACGGGATGCTGGTGCAGGTGCGAGATCAGCCCGGTCGCGAAGAGGATCAGGATCGCGCCGCCGAGGAACACGCCCAACCGGGCCACGACGCGTTCATCGTGCACGGGCGAGCGGAAGTCGCCCGGCTCGGGGATCCGCAGCCACGCCGGGCGGGTCGGGGACAGCGCGCGTCTCACCATGGTGACTCCAGGATCGTGTTCAGCAGGATGGCCGCTCCGCCCTGGGCCCACAGCCAGGGGGTCGGCAGCGTGCCCGGGCCGTCGACGACGCCGTCGGCCGGGGGACGGGCCGGGTCGTGGCGCGACCTGCGCAGGCCGATCGCCGCGGGAACCACCCAGAACGCCACGGGGAGCCAGATGCGCTCCACCTCACCGCGTTCGAAGCCGAGCAGCGCGCCCGACAGGGCGGCGGTCAGCGCGAGGCCCACGACCACCCGGGTGACGGTGTCGGCCGCACGCAGGCGGGCCAGGCCGCCCGTCGCCGCGGGGCCGGCGAGCGTCCCGAGGACCGCGACGTCGACGAGGAGGAAGTAGAGGTAGGGCCGGTCGTTCCCGACCGGTGCCCAGACGGCGTGCGTGGCGGCGATGCCGTCCCACACCCAGAACCCGCCCAGGCCGACGGCGACCACCACGCCGACCGCGACGACGCCCGCCACTGCGGTGGCGCCGGCCCGCCGGGACAGGATCGCCGGCGCGAGGGCGATCAGCCCCATGTGGAGCAGACCGTACGACAGGAGGGGGCACGCCCCGAGGAGCAGCCCGGCCGCCACCGCGCACGTCCACCGCACGACGCCGCGCCGGTCGGGCCCGGAGGCGAGCGCCAGGAGCGCCACGCCCCAGGCGAGCACGCCGGCGAAGAACGCGTCGGCGGACGTCGCGACCCACAGCGCGGCGGGTGCCAGCACGAGCGCGGGGACGACGGCGCGCGGGCCGCGCTCGAGCGTGGCGTCGTCCACCGCCCCGACCGCACGGGCCCGGCCGAGGGCGCGCAGCGTGATCAGCACCGCGGGCACGGCCGACGCACCGGCCAGGATGAACAGCGTGGAGGCCCAGCCGGCACCACCCAGTCCCGCCCGGTCCAGGAGGCTCAGCAGCAGGACGAGGCCCGGCGGGTGTCCCCGGACGTGGATCGGGTACCCGGGCAGCTCCTCGGCGAAACCCGCCAGGAAGGCCGCGGGGTCGGCCGCGGCGATCGGTACGGCCGGGAGGTACTCGTGCTCCCCGCGGGTCGGTGTCACCAGGTCGCGCCACGAGGTGAGCACGGCCAGCGCCACCGCCCAGGCCGCCGTGGCGATCCAGGACACGAGCAGCAGCGGCCGCCACGGCAGCCGGGCGGCGAGCCCGGGCCCGAACCGGACCACGGCGACCAGGACGACGAGCGCGGCGAGGAGACCCGGTCCGGTGTGCAGCACCCAGCGGCCGACGAACGGCTCGGCCCCGGTCAGCAGCGGCACGTCGGTCAGCTGTCGCAGCAACGCACCGACGAGCGCGAGCACGGGGATCGACGCCGCCCAGACGGACGTCGTCACCACCGGCCCGTGCCGCTGCCACCAGGACTCACCGGGCTCTGTCGTCCCGGGCCGTGTCGTCCCGGGATCCGGTCGCTGGGTATCGGCCACGCACCCATCGTGGCGGGTGATCGCCGCGGACGGCGCGCCGGGCGACCTGACGGAAGCCTGACGGTGGGCCTACACCGCGCCCGGTGCCGCGGCGCCCACGGCCCGTTCGAGGATGCGTCGGCCTGCTCGCGCGCAGTCCGGCGGCGGTGGAACCGGCACCGCCGTGGTGCACGACCGCTCCGGCCCTCTCGAACAGCCAGTCGGGGGGTGCCGCGTCGATAGCCCGTACGAACTAAACTGAGGCAGTGAACGTCCCCACCAGCCGCCACAACGCCCAGGTCACCGGCGCCCCCGAGGGCGCCCCCGCCATGGTCTTCGCCCACGGCTTCGGCTGCGACCAGTCCATGTGGCAGCTCGTCGCCCCGTCGTTCGAGGACGACTACCGCGTCGTCCTGTTCGACCACGTCGGCGCCGGTGGTTCGGACCTCACGGCCTACGACCCCGACCGGCACTCGTCGCTCGCCGGCTACGCGGACGACGTCGTCGAGCTGCTGGACGAGCTCGCGCTCGGCCCGGTCGTGTTCGTGGGCCACTCGGTGAGCGCGACCATCGCGCTGCTCGCCGCCGCGCGCCGGCCGGACCTCTTCGACCGCCTCGTGCTGGTGGGGCCCAGCCCGCGCTACATCGACGACGAGGGCTACCGCGGCGGCTTCTCGGCCGACGAGATCAACGAGCTGCTCGAGACCATGGACGCCAACTACCTGGGCTGGTCGTCGTTCATCGCGCCGGTGATCATGGGCAACCCCGACCGGCCCGAGCTCGGCGAGGCGCTGACCAACTCCTTCTGCCGCACGGACCCGGCCATCGCCAAGCGCTTCGCGCGCACGACCTTCCTCTCGGACAACCGGGCGGACCTGGCCGACGTGCGCACGCCCAGCCTCGTGGTCCAGTGCCGCGAGGACGTCATCGCACCGCTCGAGGTGGGCCGGTACGTCCACGACAACCTCGCCGACAGCAAGTTCGTGGTCATCGACGCCGTGGGCCACTGCCCCAACCTCAGTGCGCCCGAGGAGCTGATCTCCGCGGTGCGCGAGTACCTCGGACCGTGACACCCCTGGGTCGTGCCCGCTCCTGGGACTCTGCGCCCGTGGCCCTGCTCCGGCTGGACGGCGCCGGCGCGATCCTGCACGCGAACGACACCTTCCGCAGCTGGCTGGACGACGCCGCGCAGGACCTGCGGGGCACGCGGCTGAGCTCGCTGCTGTCCGTGGGTGGCCGGATCTACTGGGAGACGCACCTCGCGCCGCTGCTGCGCATGCAGGGCCGGGTCGAGGAGATCGCGGTCGAGCTGCGCGTCGGTGCCGCCCGGCGCCCGGTCCTGCTCTCCGCGGAGCTGCACGGCGACGGGGACGACGACGACATCATCATCAACGTGGCCCTGTTCGACGCCCGCGAACGATCCCGGTACGAGCGCGAGCTGTTGGCGGCGCGAGCCGAGGCGGAGCGGTCCGCGCAGAGCGTCCGCACGCTCCTGGCCACGACCACCGCCCTGGCGCGGGCGGCCGGCGTCGAGGGCGTGTGCGAGGCGCTCGTGCACGCGGCCGTGAGCGAGTTCCGCGCCGCCTCGGCGTCGGTCTGGCTCGTCGACGACGCCGGGTCGCTCGCCCTGCTCGCGAGGCGGGGTGAGGACGGCGCGCCGGACGCGAAGCCGTCCGCGGCGCTCCTCGCCGCGGTGGGCGGCGACCGCGTTGCGGAGGTCGTTCCTGAAACCGGGCCCGGGGTCGATGCTGGGGTCGATGCCGGGGTCGTGGCCGCGCCCGACGGCCAGGTCGCGGTCCCGTTGCGCGGCGCGGACGCCCTGCATGGCGTCCTCATGCTCTCGCCGCGCGCGCACGCGGGGGACGACGCCCTCGACCGGAGTGCGCTGGCGGCCACGGGACAGCAGGGCGGCGTCGCGCTCGACCGTGCCGTGCTGCACGAGCAGAGCGTCTCGGTGGCGCACGAGCTGCAGCGCGCGATGCTCACCGACAACCTGCCCCAGCCCGAGGGCGTACGGGTCAGCACCGACTACCGGCCCGCGGAGCGCTTGCTGGAGGTGGGCGGCGACTGGTACGACGCGTTCTGGGTCGACGACACGACCCTCGCGCTGACGGTGGGCGACGTCGTGGGCCACGGCCTGCACTCCGCGACCGCCATGGGCCAGCTGCGCACGGTGGTGCGCAGCTACGCCGAGAGCGGCGTCGGCGCCGCCGGCGTGCTGGCCCGTGTCGACCGCTTCGTCCGGCGGCGGAACGTCGGCTTCGGGTCGACGCTGGTCTACACGGAGCTGGACGTGACCACGGGGCGGCTCACCTTCGCGTGCGCGGGTCATCTGCCGCCGCTCGTGACGCGGCAGGACGGCGGCGCCGAGTTCCTCTGGCAGGGGCGCTGGATGCCGCTGGGGGTCGCCACCTCGGCCGCGGGCCCCGCCCGGCCGCCCGTGACCATCGCCGCGGACGAGTCCGGCCTGCACGGCACACGCCCGGGGTCGACCCCCGGGCAGGGGGCGGTCGACCTGCGTCCGGGCGACGTGGTGTGGCTCTACACCGACGGCATGGTCGAGCGGCGTGACCGCAGTCTGCGCACGGGCCTGGAGGAGCTCGCCCGCGCGGCCTCGGGCGCCCCGGGCACCGCTGCGGCGAGCGAGCTCATCTCGTCCCTGCTCGGTGGCGACATCAACGAGTTCGACGACGCGTGCGTGCTCCGGCTGGAGTGGAACGCCCCGGTCGCCGCGGGGCCGTCGTCAGCGGCTCGCCAGGCCGGGCGTGCCTGACGTCGCCGACGGGGCCGGGGTGGTGTTGCGCGACCGGCCGCCGACCAGCCCGGACAGGAGCACGGCCTGACGGCGGGTGAAGAGACGCACCGACGCCGCGGCCACGGCGTTGCTCCGGCCGGAGGCCACGCTCGGCCGGCGGCCGCGGTCCAGCGCACGCATGGCTGCCTCGACCACCTGCTCGGGTGACTGGTAGCTGCCGTTGTACCTGCCACCCGGGAGCTCGTCGAAGAACTCGGTGCGGGTCAGCCCGGGGGCCAGTGACAGCACCCGCAGGCCGCTGGACCGAGACTCGTACCAGAGCGCCTCGGTAAAGCTCAGGACGAAGGCCTTGCAGGCGGAGTAGACGGCCATGCCGGGTCCGGGGGTGTACGCGGCCATGCTGGCGACGTTGACCAGGATCCCGCGTCCGGCCTGCCGGAGCGGCTCGATGAACGCGCGAGAGAGGTCGACGAGGTTCGCCACGTCGACGGCGATCTCGTCCTGGAGCCGTCCCGGGTCCTCCTCGTGGAACAGGCCGTCGGTGGCGAAGCCGGCGCAGTTGACGAGCCCGGTCACCGTGAGGCCGCGCGCCGCGACCTCACCGGCGAGCACCTGACCGGCGTGGCGACCGCTGAGGTCGAGCGCGATCGGGGTGGCGCGCACGCCGTGTTCGCGTTCGAGGTCGTTCGCGAGTTCTTGGAGCCGGTCGAGCCTGCGGGCGACCAGGACCACGTCGGATCCGCGCCGGGCAAGGGCCCGGGCAAAGGCCGCGCCGATGCCGGAGCTGGCGCCGGTGACGATGGTGGTCTGCGAGGAGAAGTCGATGCGAGCCATGCTGCACTGTAGGCAGAGACTTGCACTCGGTGCAAGAGCCAGCACCGAGGGTAAGATCTGCCCATGGATTCCCAGCCTTCCGCCCCGACGCTGCGCGAGCGCACGCGACGGGCGGTCCATGCCGAGATCACGGAGACCGCGCTGCGGCTTTTTGCCGAGCAGGGGTTCGACGCGACGACGGTCGACCAGATCGCGAGAGCGGCGGGAATCTCGAGACGGTCGTTCTTCCACTACTTCGGGAGCAAGGAGGACGTCGTGCTGGGCGACCTCGAGGCGCTCGGGCAGCAGGTGCGCGCCGCGCTCGAGGCGCGTCCGGCGACCGAGACCGCGTGGGAGGCGCTCCGTGAGGCGTTCAAGACCCTGCGGGGTCCTGACACCGAGGCCGTCACCCGGCTGCAGGTCGCCCACATGTACGCCGACGCGCCGACGCTGCGCGCTCGGCACCTCGAGAAGCACCTGCGCTGGCAGGAGCTGCTCGCCCCTGACATCGAGCGCCGGCTCGGAGTGCCTCCTGGCAGCACCGCCGACCCTCGTGCCCGCGCGGTCATCGCCGCGGCGCTCGCCTGCCTCGACACGGCCGTCGAGGCCTGGCGCCGGTCCGACGGCGCGGCCGATCCGGTCGAGCTGTTCGACCAGGCCGTCGCCGCCGTCCGGGCCTGACGTCCGGGAGCTGGCCCGGGGAGAGGGTGGGTGCCGAGGTGGGCGCCGTGGTGGGTGGCGGGCGCCGACGTAGCCGTCGAGCGTCAGCGCACCACGGGTCTACCCCTTCGCTGCCCTTGGCGGCGGTGCGGTCGAGTCGCGGACGGTGAGGCTCGTGGCCAGCTGGACGTGGCGTGAGGCGGGCTGGACGCCGTCCGCCATGGCGAGCACCGTCTCGACGGCCATCCGTCCCATCCCGGCGAGCGGCTGGTGCACCGAGGTGAGCTGCGGCGTGGTCCAGCTCGCCTGTGGCGTGTCGTCGAAGCCGACGACGCTCAGCTGCTCGGGCACGGGGACCCTCAGCTCGCGCGCCGCGGCGATCACGCCGACGGCGATCTCGTCGTCACCCGTGACGATCGCGGTCGGCGCCTCGGCCAGGGCGAGGAGCTCGCGGCCGTGCACCAGGCCGGTCTCGATGGAGAACGGGTCGCGGCGCACCAGGTCCCGGTCCAGGGTGATCCCCGCGGAGTCCAGCGCCGCCCGGTAGCCGTGGAAGCGTTCACGGGCCGCGGCCGAGGCGTCCGGACCGCCCACCCAGCCGATCCGGCGGTGCCCCAGCTCCAGGAGGTGCTCCGTGGCGTTGCGCGCACCGGCCCAGTTGGCCGAGCCGACGCTCACAGTGCCCGGGTCGTCGAGGCCTACCGGGTCGATCATCACGAAGGGCACGTGCACCTCCTTCGCCGCCCGGAGCACGGCGTTGGGCTCGGCGAGCGTGATGCCGACGATGCCCACCACCCCGGACTCCTTCTGCTCGGCGACCCAGGCGCGGGCGGCGGCCTTGGTGGCGCGCACCGCGCGGTCGGGAGCCAGCCGTACCAGCACGTTGGTCCGGGTGCTCGTGGCCGCCGCGAGCAGGCCCTGCAGCACGTTCGAGATGTAGGGGGAGTCCACCACGTCGGTCACCGCGGCGATGGTGCGGGTGCGTGGCGGTTCCCACTGCGCCGTCGTGGGCCGGTAGCCGAGCGCGGCCACGGCCGCCAGCACGCGGTCGCGGGTGTCCTCGGCGATGTCGAGCCGCCCGTTGATCGCCTTGGACGCGGTGCCGGTGGAGACGCCCGCCTGCCGCGCGACGTCGGCGAGCGTCGCCCGCTCGGAGGGTCTGCCGACCATGGTGTTCCCTTCGTCGAAACTGTTTCGAACCATATCCGGCACATCGCCCCGCGTCAATCTCCGTCGGCCCCCGCGAGTTTCCTCGTTCATGACCGTTGACGGGCTCAGCGGCGCCTCGCTAAAGTCTGCACTTGATCGATAAAGTTGCGAAACTCTTTCGCACACTCTCAACGAGGAGGGACAGAGTGATGAGGCTCTTCACCAAGGCGTGGACGGTCGGCGTCGCGCTCGCGACGGCCGGCGCGCTCGCCGCGTGCTCGGGTGCGGGAAGTACGTCAGGCAGCGCCGACGGCGGCGGCGGGACCGCCGACGACCCGGTGACGCTGACGGTGTGGAGCTGGGACGGCACGGTCGAGCTCGCGGTCCCGGGCTTCGAGAAGGCCAACCCCGGCATCAAGGTCGACGTCGTCAACGCAGGCTCGTCCTCGGACGAGTACCAGGCGCTCGACAACGCGATCCAGGCCGGCTCGGGCGTCCCCGACCTGGTGATGTTCGAGTACTTCGCGGTCCCGTACTTCGCCGTCCCGGGCAAGCTCACCGACCTCGGCCCGCTCGGCGCGACCGAGCTGGCGGACGACTACGTGCCCTCGGCCTGGAACAACGTGACGATGGGCGACGGCGTCTACGCCCTGCCCTCCGACTACGGCCCCGCCGTCATGTTCTGGAACGAGGCGACCTTCGCCAAGGCCGGGATCAAGGAGGCACCGGCCACCTGGGACGAGTACTACGAGGCGGCCAAGAAGATCCGCGCGCTGGGCGACGACTACTACATCACCCAGGACACCAACGACCTGTTCTTCCTGCTGTCGCTGATCTGGCAGGCCGGCGGGCGTCCGTTCGAGGTCGACGGGACCACCGTGCACATCGACTTCTCCGACGAGGGCACCCAGAAGGCCGTGGCCTTCTGGCAGAAGATGCTGGACGAGGACCTGGTCAACACCAGGATCAGCGCCTGGTCCGACGACTGGAACCGCGCGCTCAACGACGGCACCCTCGCCTCGCAGAACATGGGCGGCTGGCTCACCTCGACCCTGCCGGAACGCGCCCCGGACGCCGAGGGCGACTTCCGCGTGGCCCTCATGCCCCAGTGGGAGGAGGGCGAGAACGTCGGCGCCGAGAACGGCGGGTCGTCGTTCGGCATCCCCGAGGCCGCGGCCAACAAGGAGGCCGCCTACGCGTTCCTCGAGTACTTCACGCACGGTGAGGGCCTGCAGCCGCGCGTCGACGCCGGGGCGTTCGTGCCGAACACCTCGGTGCTCGAGAGCCCCGAGTTCCAGGACGTGAAGAGCCCTTACTTCGGCGACCAGGAGACCGGCAAGGTCCTCGCCGAGGCGTCGAGCACCGCGGCGGTCGGCTGGCAGTACCCGCCCTTCTTCGAGTGGGCGCGGAGCGTCTACGCCGACATCGCCACACCGTTCTACACCTCGGGCGAGGGCTCGCTCGCCGAGATCCTGCAGACCTGGGAGCAGCGCTCCGTCGAGTACGGGAACGAGCAGGGGTTCCAGGTCGACTGACGGGCCCGCCGGCAGGGCGTCCACCACACGGGCGCCCTGCCGCAGGTACCGACCCGCACAGACACGAAAGGACCAGTCCATGAGCGCAACGGAGCGCACGACGCGTGCCGTGGCGGCGAGCGCGTCCCTCCCCGGCGGCGGGGAGCAGCAGTACCGGCGGCCGCGCAGACGGCAGATCGGCTGGGCGTTCGTCGCACCCTTCGGCATCCTCTTCGCCCTGGTGTTCATCGTGCCGATCACCTACGCCGCGTACCTCAGCCTCTTCCAGGACCGGATGGTGGGTGGCTCGTCGTTCGTGGGCCTGGCCAACTACGGCAAGCTGTTCGCGGACGCGCAGTTCTGGGACGGCGTGGCCCGCGTGGTCTGGTTCACCCTCATCCAGGTGCCGATCATGCTGGTGCTGGCCCTGGTGCTGGCGCTCGCGATGGACTCGATGCGGCTGCGCGGCATGCGGTTCATGCGGGTGGCGATCTTCCTGCCGTACGCGGTGCCGGCCATCGTCTCCACCCTGATGTGGGGCTTCATGCTCGGCGTCCGCTACGGGCTGTTCGGCAGCATCAACGGCTGGCTCGGTACCGACATCGACCCGTTCCGGCCCAGCACCACGCTGATCTCCATCGGGATCATGGTGACCTGGGCCTTCACGGGGTACAACATGCTGATCTTCGACTCCGTGCTCAAGGCGGTGCCGCACGAGCTGTACGAGGCGGCGGCGATCGACGGCGCGGGGGAGCTGCGCGTGATCCGGGCCATCAAGCTGCCCGCGCTGCGCGGGTCGCTCGTGATCACCGTCATCTTCTCGATCATCGGCACGTTCCAGATCTTCAACGAGCCGCAGATCCTTCCGTCGATGGTCGCCAACAGCGGCATCACCACCTACTACACGCCCAACCTCTACGCGTTCAACCTCGCGTTCACGGGTTCGCAGCAGGGATACGCCGCTGCGCTCGCCCTCGTGATGGCGGCCTTCACCATCGTGATCGCGTACGCGGTCCAGATCCGCGGCATGAAGAATGCCCTCGACCAGTAGCAGCCGGAGACCTCCCATGACGACCACCGCTGATGTCCGGCGTCCCGGCCGCACCGCACGCGGGCGCCTCTACACCCTGACCAACCCCCGCAAGAGCGGCACGCTGACCTTCCTGACAGGGCTGTTCACCTTCTACTGCCTGGTCCCGCTGATCTGGCTCACGATCAACTCCACCAAGTCCCAGGCCGACTTCGTCTCCAGCTTCGGCTTCTCGTTCGGCACGCGGTTCTCGCTGTTCGACAACGTCGTCGAGGTGTTCACCTACGACGGCGGCATCTTCACACGGTGGCTGCTGAACACGCTGCTCTACGTGGTCGTCGGGGCGGTGGTCTCGACGTTCCTGGCCGCGCTGGGCGGTTACGCGCTCGCCAAGCTGGAGTTCACCGGCAAGCGGGTCTTCCTGTTCGTGGTGCTCGGCGCCATCTCCGTACCGGGCATCGCACTGGCGATCCCGCAGTTCCTGCTCTTCGCGCAGCTGGGCCTCACCAACACCCCGTGGGCCGTGCTGATCCCGTCGTTCCTCAACCCGTTCGGTCTGTACCTCATGTGGGTGTTCGCCGCGGAGGCCGTGCCCACGGGCCTGCTCGAGGCCGCGAAGATCGACGGCGCGGGGGAGTTCCGCACGTTCTGGCAGATCGCCCTGCCCATGCTCGTCCCGGCCACGGTGACGGTCCTGCTGTTCTCGTTCGTGTCGATCTGGAACAACTACTTCCTGCCCCTGATCATGCTCAAGGATCCCGCCTGGTACCCGCTGACCGTCGGCATCAACCAGTGGAACAAGCTGGCGTCCACGGCAGGCAACGGCGAGCTGCTCCAGAACCTCGTGGTGACCTCGTCGCTGCTGACGATCATCCCGCTGATCGTGGCTTTCGTGTCGCTGCAGCGCTTCTGGCAGTCGGGCCTGAGCCTCGGCGCCGTGAAGGGCTGACGGGACACCTGGCCGCCGGCCCGGACCACCGGAGCCGGCCACCCCCCGAAGAACCGAGGACAGAGAGACGATGGTGGACAACGAGATGACCCTGCCGGAGCTGACGATCGACGGCGCCGCGTGCACGGCCACGCCGCTGCGGCACATATGGAACGAGTGCGTGGGCGCCGGACGGGCGAACGAGGCGCTGCGCGCGGACTGGCAGCGGCACTTCCGCGAGGCGGTCACCGACCTCGGCGCGCGCTACGTGCGGTTCCACGGGCTCTTCCACGACGACATGTTCGTCTACCGCACCGACGACGGAGGCGGGTTCGGTCCGCAGAAGCCCTTGGACGAGCCCGTGCTCACCTTCAGCTACGTCGACAAGGTGTTCGACTTCATCCTCGAGACCGGTGCGCGGCCCTTCGTCGAGCTCGGGTTCATGCCCCGTGCGCTGGCGACCGAGACCGAGACGCTGTTCTGGTGGAAGGCCCACTGCAGCCCACCCAACGACATGGGCCGCTGGGTGGGCCTGGTCACCGCCACGGTGGAGCACTGGATCGAGCGCTACGGCCTGGAGGAGGTGCGCCGGTGGCGGTTCGAGGTGTGGAACGAGCCCAACCTGGTGCCCTATTTCTGGACCGGGACCCGCACGCAGTACTTCGAGCTGTACGAGGCCACGGCTCGGGCGGTCAAGGTGGTGGACCCGGAGCTGAAGGTGGGCGGGCCGTCCACGAGCGTGTTCGTGCCGGACGACCGATACAAGGGGGAGTGGGAGGACCGCTCCGTCGAGCACGCGGCGGCCGAGGCGGAGGACGTCGACGCGCTCGACTGGCGTCCGGTCTGGATCGAGGAGTTCATCGACTGGTGCGCCCGGCGCGACGTGCCGCTGGACTTCCTGTCGACCCACCTCTACCCGACGGACGTCGCCTTCGGCGCCAGCGGCCAGGCCCGGCACATCCGTCGCCACGTGGACGCGACCTACGACGACCTGGTCGCGCTCCGCAAGATCATCGCGGCGAGCCCGTTCCCGGACGCGGAGGTGCACATCACCGAGTGGTCCAGCTCCCCGTCGAGCCGCGACACGATCCACGACACCGTGTTCGCCGCCACCTACATCACCCGGGCGTACCTGCGGTGCGCCGAGCTCGCGGACTCGATCTCCTACTGGACCTTCACCGACGTGTTCGAGGAGGGCGGGGCCGGCATCGGCCCGTTCCACGGCGGGTTCGGCCTGGTCAACGAGCAGGGCCTGCACAAGCCGACGTTCCACGCCTTCGCGATGCTGTCCCGGCTCGGGGACACGGTGCTGTCGGCCACCCCGCACGGCGCGATCGCGCGGGACACGGCGACCGGTGCCCTGTCCGCGGTGTTCTACAACTACCCCGACGACATGGGTACCCGCGGCGTCGGTTCCGAGAGCACGTACGAGGCCACGCGCAAGCTCGCCTACATCGGGCCGAGCCGGCGCGTGCGCCACACCGTCGAGGGCCTCGCGCCGGGCACGGTCTTCGACGTCGCGGCGCTCGACTGGGAGCACGGCAACGTCGCCGAGGCATGGCACCGGATGGGCGAGCCGCTCAACCTGACGCCCGCGCAGACGGCCGAGCTGCGCGACGTCGCCGACGGCCTGCGCACCTCGACGCTCACCGTCTCTGCGGCCGGGGTGCTCGACATCGACCTCGAGCTGCCGGCCTGGGCGGTGCTGTCGGTCAGAGAGGCCACGCGGTAGCGCTGCCTCGCGCAAGCTGCTCGCACGGCGACGGCGCCGTGGCCCCGGCCAACCGGTCGGGACCACGGCGCCGTCGCCGTGCGAGCAGGCCGGGCCGCGCCTACGGACGGGCCGAGCCGGACGTCGCACCGTCAGGGCACTGGTCCAGGCCGTGCAGGTTCGCGTTCAGCGCCGTGCGGTACTGCGGCGCCACGCCCGCGGCGCAGATCACGTCCAGCGCGCCCTGCGGCCAGTCGGTCCCGGAGACCGGCACGTTGTCGACCACCTGGTTGTTGCGCTCCTCCGCGTTCGGGATCTGCGCCCCGCCGGAGTTGAACCAGTTCTCGCGGATCAGGTTGTCGCTGGTGTTGTTGCCCTCGCTGTAGGCATTGGTGAACACCCAGGGGTTGGTGCCCTCGAGCACGTTGTTCCGGTAGGTGGTGTAGCGCGTCCCCTCGTCGAGGTAGAGGCCCACGCCGGAGACGCTGAACAGGTAGTTGCGCTCCACCACGGTGCCAGGGCTGGCCGAGAGGTTGTAGAGCCGCCGGCGTCGTTGGTGCCCCAGCCGTATCCCGTGTCGATGCCGTCGTAGGCGACGTGGGCCACCTCGTTGTGCACGATCTGGACGTTCGTCGCGTACGTGCTGAGGATGCCCGAGTTGTCCTTGTACTCGACGGCGACCCGGTTGACCGTGTTGTTCTCGACCCGGATGTCCTGGTTGACCATGCGGGGATCGCTCGGGTGGTGCGCGTCCTCACGCACCCCGCCGATCGCGACCCCGTGGCCGCCGACCTCGTTGAAGGTGTTCCCGCGCACCTCGATGCCTGCGGCGCCCAGGCCGACCCCCGAGAGCGTGGCGTTGGCGTCGTTGCCGATGCCGAGCGCCGTCTGCCCCAGGTTCGTGAACCGGTTGTTCGTCAGCGAGATGTCACGTGCCGCGGAGACCTGGGCGGCGGCCGGCTCCTGGTACCAGGAGCCGAAACGGGCCCGTTCGAACATCTCGCAGCCGCGGGAGCAGCTCTCGAACGCGTCGTCCGGACGGTAGTCGTAGTCGTCCTTGATGTACGCACCGTTCTGCTGGGCAGCGTAACCATGGGTCGACGGGCCCAGCCACGACGCGCCGGTGAAGCCGATCCCGTCGAACGCGAGGCCCGTCACCGGGTGGTCGTAGGTGCCGCTGATGCTCACCAGCGACTCCATCCGAGGCAGCTCGACGTCCAGCTCCTCGGGGTCCACGCCGTCCTCGGGCTTGTAGTACACCTTCGCGGCGGACGGGTCGAGGTACCACTCGTCGGCCTCGTCGAGGAACGCGAGGGAGTTCTCCAGGTACCACGTGGGCCCGGCCAGGAACGAGTTCTGCGCGGTGTCCCAGCCCCAGGTGTTGTTGTCCCAGGCGGGCTGTGCCATCGTGATCGTGGAACCCTCGATCGTCTCGACGGGGGAGTAGCGGTTGGTGAAGTCACCCAGCGACTGGAACTCGATCCGGCCCCGGTCCGGCAGACCGGCGAGGTAGCCGAGCTGTTCGTTCTCGATCGTCAGCCCGGTGGGCGTGGGGGTCACGTCGGAGTTGGCCAGGTCGAGCGAGGCGCGCTGCGCGATGATCCCGTCCACGTAGAGCTGACGGCTGTCGACACCGGACGGTGCGTCCGCGACGTAGATGCCGGCGTCCTCGTCGTGGACCGACCACCCGGAGATCTCGGTGGCACCGGAGATCACGGCCCCGACGCGGCGCGCACCGGCCTGGAGTCGCTGCGCCGGCTGCGCGACGAGGGGGTGGTGCGAGCCATCGGCATCGGGACCAACAGCACCGCCGGGCTCGCAGAGCTGCTGGCGGACGGGCTGGTCGACGTCGTCATGCTCGCCGGGCGGCACACGCTGCTCGAGCAGGGTGCGATCGACTCCGTGCTCGAGCCCGCCCGGCGGGCCGGGGCGGCAGTGGTCGCGGTGGGTGTGTTCTACTCGGGTCTCCTCTTCCGCAGGGGGCGGGTTCCGGGCGCCGGCTACGAGTACAGCGAGAGCCCGGAGGCGCTGGTCGCCCTGGCCGAACGGATCGAGACGGTGTGCGCCGACCACGGCGTCGCGCTCGCCGAGGCCGCTCTGGCGTTCCCGCTGCGTCACCCCGCCGTCGTCAACGTCACTGTCGGCATGCGCGGAGCCGGTCAGGTCGACATGAACGTCGCGCTCGCGGAGGCCGTGGTGCCTGACGACCTCTGGCACGACCTGGCGGCGCAGGGCCTCGTCGACGGGCGGGCCGTGGGGGTCTGACCAGGGTCTGCCCGTGCGCTCGCGAGACCTCGGTGACCGTAGTCCCATCGACCAGCTCTCCCAGGCTTTCCCGGACACACAGGCTTTCCCGAACGCAAGGAGGCCCCTGACCTGCGCCAACACAGGTCAGGGGCCTCCACCGGACGATCAGACTCGCTCGAGCCGCAGGATCGACCAGGACACGGGCGGCAGGTCGACGTGCGCATGGTCGTCGGCGACCTTCGCGCTCGTGTTGGCGCGCGGCAGCACCGACGTCTCGTCGTCCGCCGTGGCCGACCAGGTGTGGTCCGGGTTGGACAGCGTCAGCGCCTCGACCACGCGGAGCCCCGGGAATCCCCGCAGGTCCACCCCGAGTGCCACGTCGTCGGTGAGCGACCGGTTCACGGCGAGCACGACCACGCCGCCCGTCTCGGCATCGTGGGTCGCGACGGCGTCGATCACCGGGACGGGGCCGAACTTCGCCGTCTCCTGCACCGGTGCGTCCACCGCCAGGCGCAGCACCTCGCCCGCCGCGTGCCGGGCGGTGAGGGCGAAGGGGTGGAACGTCGTCTGCCGCCAGGAGCGTCCGCCCGGCTCGGTCATGATCGGCGCGATGACATTGACGAGCTGGGCCAGGGACGCCGCGTGCACGCGGTCGGTGTGCCGCAGCAGGGAGATGAGCAGGTTGCCGACCACCACGGCGTCGGCAACGTTGTACTTGTCCTCCAGCAGCACGGGTGCCACCGGCCAGTCGTCGCCCGACGGCGGCTGCGACTCGGCGCGCTTCTGGTACCAGACGTTCCACTCGTCGAACGACACGTGGATCCGCTTGGTGTGCTTGCCCGCGGCGCGCACGGCGTCCGCCGTCGTGGCCACCGAGTCCACGAAGTGGTCCATGTTCACCGCGGAGGCAAGGAACGACGCGAGGTCACCGTCCTCCTCGTAGTAGTAGGCGTGCGCGGAGATGTGGTCCACGTGCTCGTACGCCTCGGTGAGGACCGTGTGCTCCCACTCGCCGAACGTGGGCATCTGGGAACCGGACGAGCCGCAGGCCACGAGCTCGAGGTCCGGGTCGATCATGCGCATGGCGCGCGCGGTCTCGGCCGCGAGGCGCCCGTACTCCTCCGCGGTCTTGTGGCCGATCTGCCACGGGCCGTCCATCTCGTTGCCCAGGCACCACATCTTGATCCGGTACGGCTCCTCCGCCCCGTTCGCCCGGCGGAGGTCGCTCAGCTCGGTGCCGCCCGGAACGTTGCAGTACTCGAGCAGGTCCAGGGCCTCCTGCACGCCACGCGTGCCGAGGTTCACGGCCATCATGGGCTCGACGCCGGCGCGGGCGCACCACCGCATGAACTCGTCCACGCCCACGAGGTTGGGGTCGGTCGAGTGCCAGGCGAGGTCCAGCCGGCGGGGCCGCTGCTCGACCGGCCCGATGCCGTCCTCCCAGCGGTACCCCGAGACGAAGTTGCCCCCGGGGTACCGCACCGTCGTGACGCCCAGCTCGCGCGTGAGCTCGACGACGTCGCCCCGGAAGCCGTCGGCGTCGGCGGTCGGATGGCCGGGGTCGTGCAGACCCGTGTACACGCAGCGGCCGAGGTGCTCGACGAACGAGCCGAAGGTACGGGGGCGCACCGGTCCGACGACGAACGCCGGGTCGATGGTGACGGAAGCGGACAGCATGAGCGATGTACTCCTCGGTTGTTGGTTCGTGAGGCGTCGTGAGGGCGACGCGCACGCAGGCGGGGCGGCCGCCGTGGCAGTGGATCTGCCGCAGCCGCCCCGCCTGTGTGCGCAGAGGGTCAGGGCGTTACTGCCCCAGCTGGTTCTGCAGGTCGGACTGCGCCTGGTCGAGCGCTTCCTGGGCCGGCGTGCCGTTCTCGTAGATCTCGTTGAGGGTGACCGTGCGGAACGTGTCGTCGACGGTGGGCCAGCTCGGGTCGGTGAACGAGTCGAGGTGCCCGATGCCGTCCTTGACCTCGTTGAGGACGTCGAACATGTTGGTCTGGAAGTACTTGTTGAACTTGTTCTCGGGGTTCTGCGTGACTTCCTCGTCCTCCCACACGGCCATGTTCACCGGGTCGAAGCCGAGCACCTCCCAGACGGCGACGTTCGCCTCGGGCGAGAGCTTGGCGAACGCCAGCCAGTCGGCGGCCAGCTCCTTGTTCGGGGAGACGACGGGCACGGCTGCGCCGGTGCCGCCACCACCGATGGTCTGCACCTCTGCGCCCTCGACGACGGGCGCGGGCGCGATCGCGACCTTGCCCTCCAGGTCGGGCATGTAGTCCACGAACCGGGAGGTGTACCAGGCCGGGTAGACGATGGCGGCGTAGTCGCCGTCGTTGATGGCACCGTACGCCTCCTCGGAGTCGGGGCTGCCGCCGGGGATGGTCGAGATGGCGCCTGCGGCCTGCATCTCCTGCAGCATCGAGAGGGTCTCGACGACCTCGGGGCTGTTCACCTGCACGGCCCCGTCGTCGCCGATGTACTGGCCGCCGAGCTGGGCCGTGATGAGCGGCTCGAGGAAGAAGACGCCGGTGCTGGCCACGCCGAACGCCTTGCCGGTCTCCTTGTTGTACTTCTCGCCGGCCTCCTGGAAGTCGTCCCAGGTCTTGATGGTCGTGTAGTCGATGCCCGCGTCCTCGAGCAGCTCGGTGTTGTAGAAGCTGGTGAACGCGCCGACGTGGGTCGGGAACCCGTAGACCGTGCCGTCCTTGCTGTACAGGTCGAGGCGGGCCTGGACCACGTCGTCGGTGTACGGCGCGGCGGCCTCGGTCAGGTCGAGCAGGGGCGGGTTGTCGCCCTTGACGAAGTTGGCGAACTTGTTGACCTCGATGTCCACCACGTCCGGCAGGCCCTCACCGGAGTTCACCGCCAGCTGCAGCTTGTTGTGCATGTCCTGGTAGGGGTAGACGGTGACCTCGAGCTTGATCTCCTGGTCGGGGTTGGCCTCGTTCCACTTCTCGGCCATCTCCTCGTAGTACGCCGCGTGCACGTCCGCGAACGTCCACATGTCCAGTGTCGTGGACCCGTCCGCGTTCTTGGCAGGCGCCTCCGGCTCGCCGCCGCCGCATGCGGTCAGCGCCGTCACCGCCACTGCGGCGATCAGGGTGGACACCTTCGTCCGTAGCCTTGTCATGAGTTTCTCCGTTCAGGTTGTGGGGGCGGTCAGCCCTTGACCGCTCCCGCGGTGATTCCCTCGATGAAGAACCGCTGGAATGCGAGGAAAAGAATGAGGATCGGGATCAGCGAGAAGAAGGCCCCGATGATGAGCAGCTCGTAGTTGTTGCCGTACGGCGTCAGCAGCGTGTTGAGGCCGATGGGCAGCGTGAACTTCTCCGGGCTGCGCAGCACGAGCAGTGGCCAGAGAAAGTTGTTCCAGCACAACATGCCGTTGAGGATCGCCATGGCGGCCATCGCCGGCTTGGTGATGGGCAGCACGAGGCGGAAGAAGATGCCGAACTCGCTCACGCCGTCGACCCGCCCGGCCTCGATGATCTCCTTGGGTATGCCCAGGAAGTACTGGCGGAAGAAGAAGATGGTCACCGCTGCGGCCAGGAAGGGGAGCGCGATCACCACGTACGTGTCGGCCAGCCCCATGTCGTTGACCTGGACGTACAGCGGGAGCATGAGCATCTCGAACGGCACGGTCATGACCAGCAGCACCATGATGAACCACAGCGTCTTGGTCCGGAACTCGTACATGGCGAAGCCGTAGGCGACGAACGAGCTCACCAGGAGCGTGCCGGCGACCTGCGCGATCGTCAGCAGCAGCGTGTTGGCGAACCAGCGGAAGTACGGGCCCGAGTCCGTGAACAGCAGCACGTAGTTGTCCAGGCTGAGGGCACCGAAGTCGACGTCGAACGACACACCCCGCCGGATCACCTCGTTGCCGTCCTGGAACGTGCCCACGAAGATCGCCAGGAGCGGGACCAGAGAGATCAGCGCCATCACGACGAGGAAGATGCCCTGGATCCACGCTGCCGTGGACGGTCCGGAGGTCCGGCGGGCGGCGGTCGGCCGCGAGGTCTCGGTCGATCGGCTGACGGTGGTCGGCTGCACGGCCATCAGACGGCCTCCTTCTTGAAGGTGCCGCTGGCGACGAGGTAGGAGATGTTGATCGCCATGACGACGGCGAGCAGCACCACGCCGACGGCGGAGGCGAAGCCGAGGTCGTTCTCCTCGATGCCCTTGCGGTAGAGGTATCCGACGACTGTGAGGCCCTGGTTGTTCGGCGAGTTGTTGCCGGCGTAGAGCATGAAGCTCTCGAGGAACATCGAGAGGCCGCCGTAGACGCTGATCGTGACGACGTAGACGATGGTCGGCCGGATGTTCGGGATCGTGATGTGGATGAACTGGCGGAACTTGCTCGCGCCGTCGATCGACGCCGCCTCGTAGTACTCGGTGGGGATCGCCTGCATACCGGCCAGGAAGTACATCATGTTCACGCCGGTCCACCGCCAGAGCGCGATGGCCAGCAGCGCCGCGAGACCGGTGATGTCACCGCGCAGCCAGCGCACGGGGCCGAACCCGAAGAACTCCGCCACCTGGTTCATGATCGCCGTGTCCGACTCCGCGAAGATGAGGCGGAACACGATGCCCGCGACCACCACGGAGGTCAGCGCGGGGACGAACATGGAGGCCTTGAAGAACGCCTTGATGCGGTTGCTGCCGATGCTCGAGTTGACCAGTGCGGCCAGTGCCAGCGGGATCGGGATGAGCAGCACCAGCGTCAGGACCATGTAGCGCAGGCTGTTGAACAGCGCCTGCCAGAAGATGCGGTCCCGCCAGAGGCGTTCGTAGTTCTCGGCCCCGATGAACGTTGCCTGCCCGTAGAGCACCTCCTGGGTGCTCATCACGAACGACCGGCCCAGCGGGATGACCCAGAAGACTGCGAGGGTGATGAGGAACGGCAGGATGAAAAAGTAGGGCGCGAGCTTCTTGGAATAGAGGAGTTGCTTCACGGCGGTCTGGATCCTCCTCGATCAGAGCCATGGGGTGACACCGGCGCGACGGGACGATGCCGTCGGACGCGGGGTGCCATGATGGGCGGCGTGGTGAAGATGAGCGACGTGGCCCTCGAGGCCGGGGTGTCGAAGATGACGGTCTCGAACGTCATCAACGGACGGCCGGGTGCGAGCGAGGACACCCGGGCCCGTGTGCTGGAGGCCGTGGCCCGGCTGGGCTACCGGGTGAACGCGACCGCGCGACAGCTGCGGGCGGGGCGCAGCGGCGCGATCGGCCTGCTGATCCCGCACCTGGACGGGCCGTACTACTCGCACCTCGCCGCGCGCCTGGACACCCTGGCGCAGGCGCGGGGGTACCACGTGATCCTGGAGCGTACGGGCGCGAGCAGGGAGGGTGAGCTCGCCGCGATCTCCGCGGAACGGGTACGCCCGTACGACGGCGTGGTGTTCAGCCCGGTGCAGATCGGCACGGAGGACGTGCGCCGCGCCGGCATCGAGGTACCGGTGGTGCTGCTCGGCGAGCGGCGGCTCTCCGGCGAGTTCGACCACGTCATGATGGACAACGTGGGTGGCGCCGAGCTCGCGACGTCGTACCTGCTCGAGCGCGGTGCGCGCCGGATCGCCCTGATCGGCGGGCGGCCGGAGACCGGCGTGGACAGCATGCCTACCCTGCGCAGCCGCGGCTACCGCGGCGCGCACGCCCGCGCGGGTGTCGCGGTCGACGAGCGGCTGGTGGTCGACGCCGCCTCGTTCACCACCAAGGACGGCTACGACGCCGTGCTGCGGCTGCATCATGACGGCGTCCCGTTCGACGGGGCGTTCGCCCTGACCGACGCGGCTGCGATGGGCGCCCTGCGTGCCCTCGCCGACATCGGTCTGCGCGTCCCGGAGGACGTGCAGGTGGTCGGCTTCGACAACGACGCGGAGAGCGAGTACCTCGTGCCACGGCTGACCACCATGGACCCGGACAACGACTCGATGGCGGAGCGCATCATCGAGCTGCTCCTGCGCCGCGTCGAGGCGGGGGAGACGCACCCTGGCGACGTGGTGGAGGCGGTGATGTCGGCACGGATCGTCGTGCGCGAGTCGACCCTCGCTCACGTGCGGGGGTAGTGGTCGATCGGTCAACAGCTTCTCTTCCTCGAGGTGCCGCTCTGCTGATGTTTATCGATAAAGTAGGGGTCGTGCAGTGGCGTGTCAACGTCCGCCCCGGGGGATCACCCGCAGCGGGCCAAGGTCGGCTCCGGCCCGGCAGACGAGGTCCGGCCCTGGAACGCGATCAGGTACGGTCCCGACGTCGGAACCGTGCCTGATCGCGTCCGGTGAGCGGCCTTGACGGGCGCTCTCGACGGGTCCTAGCGCTGGAGCGTGAGGAGGCCCGGGCGGTAGGGGAGCAGACCGTAGTCCCCGCCGGAGCTGGGGGAGCGACCCTGGTAGAGGAACTGCAGGTTGCAGGGGTCGATCGTCATGGTCTGGTCGGCGCTGGTGCGGATGAGCTCACCGTGGCTGATGTCGTTGGTCCAGGTGGCACCGCTGTTGGCCTTTCCGGCGAACGGGTTGCTCTCCGTCGCGGCCTGCGGTGTCCACGAGCCCGAGAGGCTGTTCGCCGTGAACGAGCGGAAGTACCGGCCGTTCGCGCCGATCGCCTCGACGATCATGAGGTACTGGTTCTTGTCCTTGATCTTGTAGACCTGGACGGCCTCGAACAGGTTGTTGGTGGTGTCGCTCATGATGGTCTGGTACGAGCTGCCGAAGTTGCCGGGGAAGTTGCCGATCGGCATGCTCGCCCGGTAGATCTTCCCGTTGTCCCCGGCGAAGAACAGGTACATGTTGGTGTCGTCGCCGATGAGTGCCTGGTCGATGGGGCCGGTGCCGGAGCCTGAGATCGACCCGGTGAACAGGGAGCTGGCGCCGGACCAGCCGTTCGGGTTGGTCGGGTCGCTCGACGTCCGGTACATGAACGGGGACGGGCCCCACTGGTACGCGAGCACCCACGTGTTCCGCGGTGCGAAGTAGAACAGCGACGGCGCCACCGTCGCGGACGACATGGCGTTCTGGGACGCGCTGCCCATGTCCGACCAGTTGTTCAGGAGCCCGAAGTTCATCGAGCCCCAGGACGTACCCGTGTCGTGGGTCGTGGCGTACACGAGATGGCGCCCGTTGTACGGGGCGGTCGTGAAGTCCTTGAGCGAGACCCAGCCGGACCTCGGGTTCGCCAGCACGCCGGTGGAGCTCCAGCGGTAGGTGGACGGGAGCTCGCAGGCGGCCGTCGAGTTGCTGACGAACGAGGCGTCGTCGACGTAGAGGCTGTCGGTCCCGGCGCTCGTCTCCACGTAGAACGACGCGGACGACAGCGTGCCCGACCAGGACACGTTCGTCGTGCCGGACAGCTGGGTCCAGCCGGAGGAGCTCACCGCGCCCTGGGCCAGGGTGACGTAGCTGGTGGTACCGCCGGCGGTCACGCTCAGCGTGACCTTGCCGGTGGGGCTCCCGCTCTGGGACCGCACCCACACGCTCGCGGTGTAGCTCGTGCCGTTCGTCAGTGCGGAGGTCACGTTCTGGGCGGGCCCGTGCCACTCGGCGGTGCGCCCCGTGCGGGCGAGGGCACGGCTGCCGCCGTGCACCGGGCTCGTGGTGGACGTCAGGGCGCCGGCGCCGAACACCGACCAGCCTGTCGTCCCGTTCTCCATGTCTCCGTTCGTGAGCAGGTTGCTGCTCGCCGCGGTGGCAGGGGGTGCCTCCGTGGTCGGCAGCACGGTCGCGGAGGCCAGCACCAGTGCTGCGGCCAGACCCGTTGCGAGACGTGCGACGGACTTCCTCATCCTTCGCTCCTTCTGTGCGGTGAGTTCTGTGCGGTGAGTTCCGTGCGGTGAGTTCCGTGCGTGAGTTCCGTGCGGCGAGCTGACTGCTGGGTCCGCACGGCCGTGGTCGACGTCGACCGCGTCCGTGCGGGCCGTGCTCTACCTGCGGCGTGATCAGGGCCGCGGCTCATCGGGAGCCGCCTGCGTCGGGCGTGCTGCGGCAGTGCTGTGCGATGCGGAAGTGCTGTGCGGCAGTGCTGTCGAAATGGTTGTGAGCGCTAACATCTTTGTTGCGGTCAGTCCCGGCTGCAGCGGTAGATTCACCGATACGATATCGATTTCGCCCGCTCGGGACAAGACGTCTCGGACCAGACATCTCGGGGCGAGGCATCTCCGGCTGGGCCCCGTGCGGCCGGTCCGGGTCACCGACCCCGGGCGTCACCGGCGTCGGGAGCGGTCGTCAGCCGCACCGCAGGGCTGGGCTCGAGCCCGAGGGACGCCAGGAGGTCACGGATCATGTCGTCGAACACGGCGTCGAAGTTGCCGAAGGCGTAGTCGAGCTGGTCGTACGCGACCATGCAGAGCAGGCCGTAGACCTGGCGCCAGAACACCATGATCGTGTGCGCCGCACCCAGGGGGACGTCGTCGTCCGAGACGGCGCTGCCCCGGGTCAGCGCGGCGCGGTACGCGCTCAGCTCGGTGGCCAGGCCGGGCGCGACGTCCGCGTCGCCGGGGAACGGCACTCCCGAACGCGCCAGCGCGGCGAAGCTCGGCAGGAAGACCGAGGCCAGCCGGTGCGCGAAGTGCGGCCTGCCCGTCCCGGACACCCCGACCGCCTGCTGCGCGTCGGCCCCGAACAGCAGGTCGAACTCGTTGCGGTGGGTGCGGCACCATACGAACAGCGCGTGCGTGGCGGCGTGGAGCCGCGCCACCTGGTCGTCCTGCGGCTGCTGGTCGACCACCGCCCGGAGGTAGGTGACGAGCTCGTCGAGAGTGTCCTCGTGGAGCACACCGAGCAACGCCGGCCGCCCCTCGAAGTACCGGTACATGCCGGGCCCGGCGATGCCGACCTCCTTGGCGACGGCGACCATGGTCACGCCGTCGACCCCGTGCTCGGCGAGGAGCCGTCGGGCGGCGCCACGTGCGTCGCGGAGGAGCTCGGCGCGAAGCTGTTGCCTGCGCGTCGGGGCGGCGGTCACGATCCTCCTGCGGTGCTGCTCACGTACCCATGGTCCGTCACGTGAGGTCACAGTCTCGCACGGTGGTCGCCCCACCTCGGGACCCTCCGGAGGCGAGCGGACGGCGGCTGGGCCAGCCTGGAGGAGAAGGAACGGCAACCGACGAGAGAAGGGGAAGCCGATGAGTGCAGGGGACAAGGCCCAGAACGCGGTGGAACGAGGCGTCGGCAAGGCCAAGGAAGGGCTCGGAGACGCCACGGACGACGAGCAGCTCGCCGCCGAGGGCAAGGCCGACCAGTCCAAGGCGGACGTCAAGGACGCCGGGGAGAAGATCAAGGACGCGGCGCAGGACGCGAAGGACGCCTTCAACAGGTGAGCCGCTCCCGGGGCGGGTGCGCCGACGGCGCACCCGCCCCGGCCGTGTGTCCGGGTCAGGTTCAGGCGGCGGCCCGGGAGCGTACGCGCTCCGCGGCCGTCAGGAACTTCAGGAGCGCCCGCTCGTCGGCGTCCATCCACCGGGACGTCCGGGCGTCGTTGGCGCGCGATCGCTTGATCAGCCGGTCCAGCTCGTCGCGGTCCTCGGTGAGGATCGCGGGGTGGACGTAGCTCTTGCGGCATACCGCCGGCGTGTTGTGCAGGTGGGCGGCGGCGACCCGGACGGCCTCGGCGCGCTGCCTGTCGTGCTCGCTCGGGCTCGCGGGCGCGACGTCGCGCAGGTGGCCGAAGGCGACGGTGCTCGCGCCCCAGGTCCGGAACGTCTTGGCGGTGTAGCCGGCTCCGGTGACCTCCTGGAGGTACTCGTTGACGTCACGTGATCCGATGCCCCGCACCTCGTCCCCGTCCACGTACTGCAGCAGCTGCTGACCCGGCAGCTCACGTGCACGGCGCACGATGTTCGCGACCCGCCGGTCGTGGACCACGACGTCGTGCGGCGTGCCCGACTTGCCGGGGAAGCGGAACCGGATGTCCGCACCCTCCACCTTCGCGTGCCGGTTCCGCAGCGTCGTCAGACCGAAGGACTCGCCGGACCGCACGTACTCGTCGTTGCCCACCCGGATCAACGTCGCGTCGAGCAGCCAGACGACGGTGGCGACCACTCGCTCCCGGCTGAGCGGCGGCGCGGACATGTCGCCGTCGATCCGCTTGCGCAGCGGCACCAGCGCCTCGCCGAACCCCGCCAGCTCCTGGAACTTGACCGTGTCCCGGTGCTCACGCCACTTGCTGTGGTAGAGGTACTGCTTGCGTCCCTTCGCATCGCGGCCCGTGGCCTGGACGTGTCCGGTCGGCTCGGCGCAGATCCACACGTCGGTCCACGCGGGCGGGATGACGAGCGAGCGGATCCGGTCGAGCGTGTCCGGGTCGGTCACCCGGTCCCCGTCGTGGTTCGTGTACGAGAAACCGTTGCCGCGCCGTCGCCGGTGGATGCCCCGGTCGCCGTCGCAGCTGTGGGTGAGCAGGTCCCCGACGTCGCTCATCGCCGCACCCTCCTGACTTGCGCCGTGCCGCTGGCCCTGACCTTGGCCGCCTTGGCCGCCTTGACGTGGCGACCTTGACTGCAGCGACCTTGACAGCAGCCACTATGGCCCGAGGTCGGTCAGCTGGCATCCGGCCGCTAGGGCCGTGGCGTCGGGCGCGGTGTGCCGGACCCGAGCCGCCCGCCGGCCGCGGGCGGTGCGTGCCAGCGATAGCGCAGGGAGACCATCCGGAGGGTGAACACGAGCACGGCGATCGCCGTTCCGGTCGCGGGGTTCAACCAGTCCGCCCAGGCAGCGAGGCTCGTCATCGCGGCCCCGAGCAGCGCCGGGATGGCGTAGAGGCCGCGCGCGCGGAAGATCTGCGGCACCTCGTTGGCCACGACGTCGCGGATGACGCCGCCGCCGACGGCGGTGACCACGCCCAGCATCGAGGCGGACACCGGGTTCATGTCGGCGTCGAGGGCGACCACCGTGCCGGTGACCGAGAAGAGCGCCATGCCCGCGGCGTCGAACGTGAGCAGCACGTCGTGGAAGCGCTGCACGACGTGCGCGAAGTAGTACACGATGATCGCTGCGAGCACGGGTGGCACCAGGTAGACGGGGGAGTCGAAGGCACGCGGCACGCCGACGTCGAGGATCACGTCGCGCAGCATGCCGCCGCCCAGGCCGACGCACGTGCCCAGCAGGAGCGAGCCGATGATGTCGAACCGTCGCCGGACGGCGAGCAGCGAGCCGGACACGGCGAAGAAGAAGATGCCGGCGAGGTCCGGGAGGAGCTGGGTCCACGCCACGGTGGCCTCCGTTCGACAGCAAGGGTTTCGAGAGCAAGGAGTTCAGCAGGAAGGAAAGAGTGCGCAGCACGAGGTTAAGCGACAGGGTGGTCGATCAGTCGACGCAGGCAGCCACCTGCGGAAGGTCCATGCAGGAGCATGGAAAGGGAGTCGACCATCATCCTGGGTACGAAGCGGTACGAAGGCGCCTCGCGGGGTAGGTCGGTGCGGGTAGGCGGGTACGGCGCGGCTACGAGGCCACGGTGGCCGGCCCGCTGGTGCGACGTGGTGACCGGCTCGGCACGACGGCCGCGGTGGGCCGGGAGCTGAACCGGGTCCAGTCGACCGACGAGTCCAGCATCTGGGTGAGTCCTACGCGGGCTACCGGTATTTCCTGATCCTTGATGGACTCTTCAAGTTCTTTGTTCCAGCTGTCGGTGGTCGCCACCACCAGACGTGCGGTGAATGGCGGCTTGTTCGAGGCCGAAAGAAAGGGTTCGAGATCCGACTTCGACAAAGGTCGGCTCGGGTCGTGAAATGCGCACTGCACCGCCACCAGGTTCTCGGTGCGGCGTTCACGTGCGACAAGGTCTATTCCGTTGCTCGGGCCCTGGTGACCGGGCCATTCGGCCCATGACCAGACCGCGTCGAACTGGGCCGCCCATGCGTCGTCCGTGCGCAGGAATGCCTTCATCAGTTCCGCGAACTTCTCGTCCCGGTCGGTCTCGGAGTCGGACCGGAACATGTAGTCGTCGAGAAGGTCCTCAAGTGCGGTCATCCAGCCATCCTGTCAAGAATGAGCCCGGGCCGCCCTTTGTGCGGGATCTCACCGCCGGCTCACCGTGCGCTCACCGTGTGCTGACCGTGTGCGGGGCCTCCAGACCGAGCACCCGCCGGGCGTTGTCCGCGTACAGGGCAGGCAGCAGGCGTGCCGGCAGTGCGGCGCCGTCTCGTCGCTCATGGTCGACGCCGCGCGGTCAAGTCCCCGGGAGTGGTGTAGCGGTCGGTGATCCTGGTTGGGTCAGGCGCTGAGTTCGAGGACGGTGTTCACCTCCGTTCCGGTGGTGGTGGGGTTCTGGCGGCAGCGGGTCAGGACCTCGA
>Ga0233375_1000036_pt1 | contig 94782 bp, 77 predicted proteins | sample ElkDunMinimDraft_10_FD_191539 | JGI IMG/M metagenome (GOLD analysis project Ga0233375, IMG submission 191539) | Fecal eukaryotic communites from dung pellets of Tule Elk in California, USA - Elk Dung E16 | ecosystem: Host-associated > Mammals > Digestive system > Large intestine > Fecal | place...
CGAGATCTGGGGTCTCGTCGAGCCCCGCCGGCGGGGGTCTCGGGGCGGACGCGCGTCAGAGGGTCTCGGCCAGGACCTCGTCGAGGGCGCGGACGCCGGCCTCCAGTGCCTCGGCGGAGACGGTCAGGGCCGGGCGGAACCGGACCGACCGCTCGCCGCAGCCCAGCAGGAGCACGCTGCGCTCGGTGAGTGCCGCCAGCACCTGGTCGCGGACGGCCCGGGACGGCAGTGTCAGCGCGCACATCAGGCCCTTGCCGCGCACGTCGGTCACGCCGTCGTGCCGGGACGCCAGCTCGGTGAGCGCGTCGTGCAGGCGCTTGCCCATGGTGCGCGCACGATCCACCAGGCCCTCGGCCTCGTAGGTCTCCAGGATCCGGCGCGAGCGCACCATGTCGGTGAGGTTGCCGCCCCACGTGGAGTTGATGCGCGACGAGACGGCGAACGCGTTGTCCGGCACCTCGTCCACCCGGCCGCCGGCCATGATGCCGCAGACCTGCGTCTTCTTGCCGAAGGCGACGACGTCGGGCTGGACACCGAGCTGCTGGTACGCCCACGTGGTCCCGGTGATGCCCGCACCCGTCTGGACCTCGTCCATGACGAACAGCGCGTCGAACTCCTGGCAGAGCGCCTGCATGCCCTGGAGGAACGACGGCCGGAAGTGGTGGTCGCCGCCCTCGCCCTGGATCGGCTCCATGATGAACGCCGCGATGTCGTGCGGGTTGGCCTCGAAAGCGGCCCGGGCCGCGCCGAGTGCCGCGGCCTCGGCCGCGTCCATGTCCTTGCCCTCCGCGATGTACGGGGCGGGGATGCGCGGCCAGTCGAACTTGGGGAACCGGGCCACCTTGCCCGGTTCGGTGTTCGTGAGCGACATCGTGTACCCGGAGCGGCCGTGGAACGCGTGCTCCAGGTGCATCACCTGGGTGCCGAGCTCGGGGGAGCGGCCGTTCGCCTCGTTGAGCCGGGACTTCCAGTCGAAGGCGACCTTGAGGGCGTTCTCGACGGCGAGCGCGCCGCCGTCGATGAAGAAGAGGTGCGGCAGGGCGGGGTCCCCGAGCACGCGGGCGAACGTGTCGGCGAAGCGTGCCATCTCGACCGTGTAGATGTCGGAGTTGGACGGCTTGTTGACGGCCGCGGTGGCGAGCTCCTCGCGGAACGTGGCGTCGTCGGCCAGCGCCGGGTGGTTCATGCCGAGGGGTGAGGAGGCGAAGAAGGTGAACAGGTCGAGCCACTCGCGACCGTCCCGTGCGTCGACGAGCGTGGAGCCGTGCGACCGGGTGAGGTCGAGCACGAGGTCGAATCCGTCGACCAGAAGGTGCTCACGAAGGGTGGGGAGCACTGCGGTGGGCTCAAGAGGTGTCGTCATGCTCGAAAGGTAGGCAATGATCCTGCCGCGTTTCAATGCGTATGGAAAAGTTCCTGTTACGTTCTGGTATGCCGCGGCCCTCTGGTGGCCACTGTCTCGGCGACACCCAGCGCCAGCGTGGACCCCAGCATCACCAGGAGCGCGGCGTCCCACCCACCCGTCGTGGCATGCACCGCGCCGATCACGGCCGGTGCCGCCGCGGCCACCGCGTAGCCGAACGCCTGCACCGCGGCGACCGTGCGGCGCGTCTGCGCGACGGTACGGCACCGGCGGGCGACCAGCGTGAAGATCACGACGAAGTTCCCGCCCTGGGCGATTCCCGCGAGGCAGACCCACAGCAGCCACCAGCGCGGTGCCAGCAGGAGGCCCGCCGGCAGCACCACCCACAGGAGACCCATCGCCACCGCGGCGCCGCGCATCGGCAGGCGCGCCGCCAGCGCGAGCGGCACCAGGACGCTGCCTGCGATCGCCAGCCCCTGGAACGGCGCCGCCGCGTTGCCCGCCGCGGTCACGGACAGGCCGAGCAGGTCACGCAGCAGCTCGGGCAGCCAGCCGGTCACGGCGTAGTACGAGAAGGTCTGTCCCGCGAACGCCACCGTCAGCACCCAGGTGATCGGACGGCGCAGCACGCCGCCCCATGTCTCGTCGGGCCGCTCCACGGGCGGGTCGGACGGCGCGCGGGCCGGCCGGGCGGAGGCCCCCTCGTGCGGCCGGCGACGCGTGGTGACGAGCCACACCACGAGCGAGGCCACCGACACGAGGGCCCACGAGGCGATCGCCCCGCGCCAGCCCAGCAGCGCGGCGAACGGTGCGGTCAGCGACGTCGCGAAGACCGACCCGAGGTTCATCACCGACGAGTAGAGGCCCGTCGCCGTCGCCGTACGGCTCGAGAAGTCCCGCGCGATGATGACCGGCACCACCACGTTGCCCACCGTGATCGCGGCGCCCAGCACCACCGTTCCCGCGAACGCCGCGACCACGCCTGCCGTGCCGGTGCCCGCGGACCGGATCAGCGTCCCCGTGATCACCCCGACCAGTGCCACCGTGACCGCCGCGTACGGCCCGACCCGCGCGATCAGGGCGGATGCCGCCGGTGCCACCACGCTGAAGCAGAGCGCGGGGATGCCCACGAGCAGGCCGGCCGTGGTCTGGTCGAGGCCCAGCCCGTCCGCGACGTCCGACATCACGGGTGGGAGCGATGTGATCGGGGTGCGGAGGTTCAGCGCGAAGACGAGGACCGCGACGAGCAGCGCGGTGCCGCCGGCCGCTGTGCGGATGGTGCTCATGGTGCGGCCATTGTCCGCGACAGGGCTGTTGGGCGCGTCGGGCGTCCATCGCATCACCACACGGTGTCCTGGTCGTCGCTCCTGTTCCCCAGGAGTGGTCGCGGCTTTCCCGTTAGATTGGACGACCGGTCAGCAGGTCCGGAACAACCGAGGTGTCCAGATGAATCAGCGGCAGGTCCTCCGAGGCGTGGGAGCCCTCGTCGGCGTACTCATGCTGTCCGGGTGCGGTCTCGATCTTGGCAAGCTCGACTACTCGGAGCCCGAGTTCGTCGGCTCGTACGTGGCCGACGGCGCCGCGACGGCCGTCGCGCTCGGCGAGGACGGGACGTTCACCGCCGTCGGGGTGCCCCACGAGGTGCTCGACAACGCGGCCAAGGGTGCGGCGCGGCGTATCGCCGGTGACCCGCCCGCCGAGATCGAGGGCACCTGGAAGTACGTCTCGAAGAGCTCGGCGGACCACGTCGAGCTGACGGTCACGGACGCCGACGGCGTGCCCGCGAAGCTGGGCGAGCTACCCCTCTACGTCGCGGACGCCGACGACCTGTTCTTCCTGCCCGACCAGCTCGGCCGCGAGAAGGTCGTGGTGACCCGGAACCGTTAGCCCTGGCGGATCCTGGCTGCTCCTGGCTGCTCTGCTCGGACAGCGCGGGCTTGCCCGCGTCGTCGTCGAACGGCAGGGTGCCGAGCCGGGAGGCGGGCTCCGTGGCGCAGGACGGGTTCGGACACGGCCTGGGCTCAGTGCGGCGGATGCGCATCAGATGGTCGTCGGACACGCGCACGCGCGGAGACTAGTCGTCGAACTGTGCCGTGACCGTGCGCAGCAGCGCCGCGAGCTGCGGGCGCTCCGCGGGGGACAGGGCGGTGAGCACCTTCGCCTCGATGTCCAGCAGATCGCTCATCGCGGCGTCGACCCGTGCCAGGCCCTCCGCGGTGAGCTCGACCAGTACCCCGCGGCGGTCGTCGGGGGAGCGGTGGCGCTGTACGAAACCGCGCGACTCCAGGCGGTCGATCCGGTTGGTCATGGTGCCGCTGGTGACCAGCGTCTGCGTGACGAGCGTGCCGGGCGACAGGCGGAAGGGCTCGCCGGCACGGCGTAGCGCCGAGAGCACGTCGAACTCCCAGGTCTCGAGGCTGTGCCGGGCGAACGCGGTGCGGCGCGCGAGGTCGAGGTGGCGGGCGAGGCGGGACACGCGGCTGAACACCGTGAGGGGCTCGAGCTCGAGGTCCGGGCGCACGTGCCGCCACGCGGTGACGATGCGGTCGACCTCGTCGGCGGGACCTGTGTGCTCCATGGCGAGAGGCTACCGGATGTCTCGATATCAAGAATCTCGACAGCGGGCCGGATCGAGCTGGGTGCCGCCGGCTGTCTCGAGAACGACCTCAGGGACCCTGTCGTCACCGTCTCCCCACACCCTTCTCGACGGGTGTGCCAGGACCGGGAGCCCTTGGGCGGCGAGGGCCGGGGACCCGGGGGCAGCGGGCGGCCTAGGCTCTGGTGTCGTGGGAACGGACATCAGGGTGCACGAGGTATATGCCGGACGGGTGCTGCAGGGAGCGGGGGCCCGCGACCTCGTCCCCGACGAAACCGAACGGCTCGGGGCGCGGCGGGTGCTGGTGGTCGCGGCGCCGTCGTCGGCCGGGACGGCGCGCGACCTGGCCGACAGGCTGGGGGAGCGGTACGCCGGGACCTTCGGGCGCCCGGCCCAGCACACACCCGTCGAGGTGACCGCCGACGCGCTCGACCTGGCCCGCGAGGTCCGTGCGGACGCGCTCGTCGCGATCGGCGGCGGTTCGGCGATCGGGCTCGGCAAGGCGCTCGCCGTCCGCACCGGCATGCCGCAGGTCGCCGTGCCCACCACCTACGCCGGATCCGAGGCGACCCCCGTGCTCGGGGAGACGGAGAGCGGCGTCAAGACGACCCGACGTGACCCGGCCCTCGCGCCCGGCACCGTGGTCTATGACCCGGAGCTCACGCTCACCATGCCCCGCGGCCTGACGCTGACCTCCGCCCTCAACGCACTGGCGCACGCCGTCGAGGCACTGTGGGACGCCCGGGCGAGTGCAGCGACCCGCGCGTTCGGGATCGAGGCCGCGGACGGCATCCTCACCGCGCTCCCCGTGGCCCTCGACCACCCGGCCGACGTCGACGCGCGGAGTCGGCTCCAGGAGGCCGCCTGGCTGGCGGGCGCCTGCCTGGCGCAGGCACGGATGGGTCTGCACCACCAGCTCGCGCACGCGCTCGGCGGCACGTTCGGTCTGCCGCACGCCGAGCTGCACGCGCTGCTCCTGCCGTACGTGATGCGGTTCAACCTCCCCGCGGCGCCCGACACCGCGTCCCGCCTGGCCCGCGTGGTGAACGGAGACCCGACGCCGGCGGTCGCGGCGCTCGCCGCGCTGCACGACGGCCCGACGACGCTCGAGGCGCTCGGCGTTCCCCGCGCGGAGCTCCGTGCCGTGGCCGAACGGGTGGCGGCCGACCCCTACCCGAACCCGCGACCGGTGACCGCCGACGCGGTGGAGGAGCTGCTGCTCGCCGCCTGGTGAGTCGCTGCGGCTGATCGCTGGTGGTGGGTCGGGGTCGGTTGTCGGTTGTCGGTTGCCGGTTGCCGAGCCGCAGGTTGCTGGTCCACTGGGCCGCTGAGCCGCAGGTTGTTGGTCGACCTGGTTGCCGAGCCGCAGGTTGTTGGTCGTTTCCGGGTCGGTTGGACGTGTGTGTTGCGGTTCGACGTCGGTGTTGACTCGGATCGTGCGGTTCGGTGCTGGCGGGGGTGCCGGTGGACGTGGAGGTTGCGGTTCGGCGGGTGAGGTTTCGTCGTCGGCTGCCGAGCCGCAGGTTGCTGGTCCACTGGGCCGCCGAACCGCAGGTTGTTGGTCCACCCGGCTGCCGAGCCGCAGGTTGCTGGTCGTTTCCGGGTCGGTTGGACGTGTGTGTTGCGGTTCGACGTCGTTGTTGACTCGGATCGTGCGGTTCGGCGTCGGACGGCGGGGTGTCGGTGGACGTGGCGAACCCCCGGCCCGTGACCGCCGACGCCGTGGAGGAGCTGCCGCTCGCGCCCCGCTCGCGCCCTGCTCGCGCCCCGCTCCCGGCCCGGTGGCGGTCAGCCGGCCTTGCGGACCAGCAGGTGTGCCTGCGGGAAGCCGCGCGTCGTGTCCTCACCCGGTGCGATCACCAGCCGCGCCACCTCGTCCGCGCCGGTCCGGGCCAGGAGGCCGGCGACGTCGTCGACGGAGAACCGCCACGCCCGCGTCACCGCGTGGTCGAAGGGTTCGGCGCTCGTGTCCGGTGCGGCGTCGGCGCCCAGCGCAGGGAAGGCCGCCAGAAGGTGGCTGCCCGGGGCCAGGGTGCGGCTCAGCTCCGTGAGGACGGCCGGCAGCAGGTCCGGCGGCGTGTGGAGGAGCGAGTAGTTCGCCAGCACGCCCGCGAGGCTCCCGGACGGAACGTCGAGCGCGCCCAGGTCGCCGACCTCGAAGCGGATGTCCGGTGCCGCCGCGCGGGCGATCGCCACGAGTTCCGGTGAGAGGTCGACACCGAACGCGTCGAGGCCCCGCTCTCGCAGGTACCGGGTCAGATGTCCGGGGCCGCAGCCGACGTCCGCGACGGTGCCGCTCCCCGTTTGGCGCACCAGGTCAGCGAACGTCCGGACCATCGTCTGGACGAGCGGCTTGTTCGCGAACGCCTCGGCGGCGAACTCGGTGTAGGCCACGGCCTTGGTGTCGTAGCCGGTGCGGACCGTCTGGAGGTGTTCGGGGGAGGGGGAGGTCACGGCACGCAGCCTAGGCGCAGCCGGAAGCCGGCTGCCCCTTGGAGTATGTCCGCTTCATGGCGGAGCGTGCTCCGGTTTCACCCCACTATCACAGGGTGAAACCGAATGCTCATTAAGGCTGAATATCCATTTCCCGTTGCAGAGTCCGTGTCGTGTGCTTAATGTATGGAACGCGAACACTGTTCCGCTCACAGGTGATCATCCTGTGATTTCCCTTTTGTTGGAAGGAATAGCACCATGACTGTTGTTGACATCCTCTCGGACCTGCTGCACAACCTCGGCTACACCGTTGAGCAGATCCTCTGCCTGCTGGGTCTCTGACCTGCAGAGACGCCGCTAGCTGAGTCGCGCAGCGGCGCGGGAAACATCCCCAGCTAAAACGAACACCCCCTGCATATCAAGCAGGGGGTGTTCGTTCTTTTGCGTTGTGCGCAGACATTGTTGCCTTGACGCAAGATTCGATATCGGTTCGGACAAACCGCAGGCGGTCCGGCATATCGCCAGGTATATTGACGCCACCTCAGTGCGGGGAGGGTTCAGCGCGTCAGCTTGGTGAGCGCTGGCCTCTTTTCCATGTTGTGCAGGCCGTTCCATGCCAGGTTCACCAGGTGCGCCGCCACCTCGGTCTTCCTGGGGCTGCGCGCGTCCAGCCAGTACTGCCCGGTGAGCGCGATCATGCCCACCAGCATCTGGGCGTAGAGCGGTGCGGTCCTGCTCTCGAGGCCCGCGGCCTTGAACTGCGGCTCGAGGATCGCCTCGACCTGGGTGGCGACGTCGCCGATCAGGCTGGAGAAGGTTCCGGTGGCCTGGGCCACGGGGGAGTCCCGGACGAGGATGCGGAAGCCGTCCTCCGACGACTCGATGTAGTCCAGGAGGGCGAGGGCCGTGCGCTCGAGCACGACCTTGGGGTGGCCACCGGACCCGAGGGCACCCGTCAGGGCGGTCGTGAGCGCCTGCACCTCGCGGTCGACGACCACGGCGTAGATGCCCTCCTTGCCGCCGAAGTGCTCGTACACGACGGGCTTGGAGACCTCGGCACGCGCCGCGATCTCCTCCACGCTCGTGCCTTCGAACCCCTTGCCGGCGAACAGTCCGCGGCTGACCGCGAGCAGCTGCTCGCGCCGCTGGCTGGCCGTCATGCGAGGTCGATGGGTGCGTCGGTTGTCGGCGGCCATGGTGTTCATTGTGCCCGAGCGGCCGTCGCGGACGTGTCGGGAGCGCGGCGGCAAGGTGAACGGTGTGGCTGACGACTCGGCCCGTACGGGCGAGGGCATGCCCGCGGACCTGGCAGACTGTTCACGGACGTGCGACGGTGGCACACGCCTGCTTCGGGTCACGACGGAGCCTCCCGCGCGCCCGGTCCGCCTTGGTGTAATCGGCAGCACAGAGGTTTTTGGTGCCTTTAGTCCAGGTTCGAATCCTGGGGGCGGAGCCATCCGGATCTGACGAACCCACCGATCGGAGCATTCGTGACCGAGACACCTCAGCCGGCAGCAGTGATCGTCCTCGCCGCCGGCCAGGGCACCCGCATGAAGTCGGCGTTGCCGAAGGTCTTGCACCCGCTCGGGGGCAAGCCGATGGTCGGGCACGCGCTCACGGCCGCTCGGGAGCTGGAGCCGCTGCAGGTCGCCGTGGTGGTCCGGCACGAGCGCGAGCAGGTCGCCGAGGCGGTCGGGCAGCTCGACCCCGCCGCGATCCTCGTGGACCAGGACGACATCCCCGGCACGGGCCGCGCGGTGCAGTGCGCCCTGACGGCGCTCGACTCCAAGGCGCAGGCCGCCACCGCGGCCGCAGGCATCGCCGACGGCGAGCTCGTGGGCGACGGCGTCGAGGGGCCCGTGGTGGTGGTGGCGGGCGACGTACCGCTGCTCGACGGCGCCACGCTCGGCCAGCTCCTTTCGGCGCACCACGCCGACGGTAACGCGGTCACGGTCCTGACCACCGAGGTCGACGACGCCACGGGGTACGGCCGGATCGTCCGCGACAAGGACACCGGCGACGTCCTCCAGATCGTGGAGCACAAGGACGCGAACGCGGAGCAGCTCGAGATCCACGAGATCAACTCCTCGGTCTACGTGTTCGACGCCGCCACGCTGCGCCGCGGCCTGGGCGGGCTCGACAGCCGCAACGCGCAGGGTGAGGTCTACCTGACCGACGTCGTCGCGTACGCGCGCGGCGAGGGGCTGCACGTGCGCGCCCTGCTGGTCGACGACCCCATGCTGGTCGAGGGCGTCAACGACCGCGTGGCCCTGTCGGTGCTCGCCCGCGAGATGAACCGCCGCATCGTCGAGGAGTGGCAGCGTGCGGGGGTCACGGTGCAGGACCCGGCCACCACGTGGATCGACGTCGACGTCGAGCTCGCGCCGGACGTCACCCTCCTGCCGAACACGCAGCTCAAGGGGGCTACCGTGGTCGCCACCGGCGCGACGATCGGCCCCGACACCACGCTGACCGACGTCGAGGTGGGCGTCGGCGCGACCGTCGTCCGTACGCACGGGTCGCTGGCCGTCATCGGCGAGGGTGCGTCCGTCGGACCCTTCGCCTACCTGCGCCCCGGCACCAACCTGGGACGCAAGGGCAAGATCGGTACGTTCGTGGAGACCAAGAACGCCGAGATCGGCGAGGGCAGCAAGGTTCCGCACCTGTCCTACGTGGGCGACGCGACGATCGGTGAGCACTCCAACATCGGCGCCGCGTCCGTGACCGTGAACTACGACGGTGTGCACAAGCACCGCACGGTCATCGGCTCGCACGCCCGCACGGGTGCCGACAACATGTTCGTCGCGCCCGTCGCGGTGGGTGACGGTGCGTACACCGCCGCCGGCTCCGTGATCCGCCGCGACGTGCCCGCCGGGGCGCTCGGCGTCACCGCCGGGCAGCAGCGGAACATCGAGGGCTGGGTCGCCCGCCGTCGGCCCGGTACGGCTGCGGCGGACGCCGCCGCGACCGCCCACGGTGCGGCGAACGGCCTCGGTGACCAGGCGCAGCGGCAGCTCGCCCAGCAGAACGCCGCGGGGGCCCCCACGGCCCCGCAGGCCGCGGTCGCTCAGACCGAGCCGGCCGACCAGGCCCCAGCACCCGGGGCCGACAAGAAAGGAAAGACCCACTGATGCCCAGCCTCACCCCTGGACCGAACCGCCACCCGCTCGTCCTCGCCTCGGGACGTGCGCACCCCGAGCTGGCGAAGGATGTCGCGAAGGAGCTGGGCATAGAACTCCTGGGCGTGTCGGCCTACGACTTCGCCAACAGCGAGACGTATGTGCGCTTCAGTGACTCGGTCCGCGGCATGGACCTGTTCCTGCTGCAGTCGCACACGATGCCGGTCAACCAGTGGATCATGGAGCAGCTGCTCATGGTCGACGCCGCCAAGCGGGCATCGGCCCACTCCGTGACCGTCGTCGCCCCGTTCTTCGGGTACGCGCGCCAGGACAAGAAGAGCCGCGGCCGGGAGCCCATCTCGGCACGCCTGATCGCCGACATGTTCAAGACGGCCGGTGCTGACCGTCTGATGAGCGTGGACCTGCACACCGCGCAGATCCAGGGCTTCTTCGACGGCCCGGTGGACCACCTGTGGGCCATGCCGATCCTCGTCGACTACGTGCGCAGCCGCGTGGACGTCGACAACGTCACCGTCGTCTCGCCCGACGCCGGCCGCATCCGCGTCGCCGAGATCTGGGCCTCCAAGCTGGGCGGCGGCCCGCTGGCGTTCGTGCACAAGACGCGCGACGTCACGCGGCCCAACCAGTCGGTCGCCAACCGCGTGGTCGGCGACGTCCAGGGCAAGGACTGCGTGCTCGTGGACGACCTCATCGACACCGGCGGCACCATCGCCGAGGCCGTCAAGGTGATCATGGCCGCGGGCGCCAAGTCCGTGACCGTCGCGGCGACGCACGGTGTGCTCTCCGGCCCGGCCGCGCAGCGGCTCACGGAGTGCGGCGCGCGCGAGGTCGTCGTGACCGACACCCTGCCGATCGAGGAGGAGCGCCGGTTCGCCAACCTCAAGGTGCTCTCGATCGCGCCGCTGCTCGCGTCCGCGATCAACGAGGTGCACTCCGACGGCTCGGTGACCTCGCTGTTCGACGGCAACTCCTGACACGGAGTTCTGAGGGGCGGCACTTGACTCGGGCACGGTCAACGGAGGACCGTGTCTTGACATCGATCTGGGAGGGTCAGTGACCGTCACCGTCGTGGTCCCCACGTTCAACGAGGGGCCCAACGTCCGCGCGCTCACCGAGCGGCTCTGCGAGGCGTTCGGGGTGCTGCCCGACGACGGTCGCGCCTCGGGCGCCCCGCACGGACCCGCGGGCGGCCCGGCACCGGTGGGGGCACCGGACCTGGCCGAGATCCTCTTCGTCGACGACTCGACCGACGACACCCCCGAGCTGATCCGCGAGGTCGCGGCCGGTGCGCCGGTCCCCGTGCGGCTGCTGCACCGGGAGAAGCCGGAGGGTGGGCTCAGTGGCGCGGTGGTGGCGGGCCTGCGCACCGTGACCACCGAGTGGGCGGTCGTCATGGACGGCGACCTGCAGCACCCGCCGGAGCTCGTGCCCGCGCTCGTCACACGCGGCCGCAAGTCGGGCCTCGACCTCGTCGTCGCCTCCCGGTACACCGGCGACGGCGATGCCGGCGGCCTCGACGGCTGGTGGCGGCACGGCGTGTCGATCGCCTCCGCGCTCCTGGCGCGCTCGATGTTCCCCGTCCGGCTGCGTAACGTGACCGACCCGCTGACTGGGTTCTTCGCCGCGCGGGTGGACCGCCTGGACCTCGATGCGCTGCACCCCCGCGGCTTCAAGATCCTGCTGGAGCTCCTGGCCCGCAACACGCTGGCGGTGGGCGAGGAGCCCTTCGTGTTCGGCGAGCGGTACGCCGGGCACTCCAAGGCCACCTTCACGACGGGCCTGCGGTACCTGGAGCAGCTCGCCGCCCTGAGGTTCGGGCGCATGTCGCGGTTCGCGATCATCGGCGGCCTCGGAGCCGTGCTCAACATCCTCATCCTCTGGGCGCTGACCGGGATGGGTGTGCACTACGTGGTGGCGGCGGTCATCTCCGCCGTGGTGACGATCCTCAGCAACTTCCTGCTGCAGGAGCGCTTCGTGTTCCGCGACCTGCGGAACGAGGGGCGCGGCGTCTGGTCACGGTTCGCGCACTCGTTCGCGTTCAATGGCACGGAGGCGGCGATCCGGCTGCCCGTGCTCTGGTGGCTCGTGGAGCACACGGGCATGTGGCCGGTGCTCGTCCAGGCCATCACCCTCGTCGTGGCGTTCCTGCTGCGGTTCGTCTTCCACGTGCAGGTCGTCTACCGGCCGCGCCGCACCCAGCCGGCGATCGGGGTCACACCGGCTGTCGGTGCGGACCGGGCCGACGAACGGGTACAGTAGTCAGGTTGCCTCGGCGAGGGACGCTTGACGGCCGCGGCGGGACTCGATCCCGCCAGCACACGGCCGGCGTCCGTGATCGACTGGGCGGCCGTCGGCGGCCCCTGGGTGGAGTTCCCTCCAGCACTCCGCCCCACGTGCCCGCTCCGCGTCCGCCACGTGTCCCGCGCCGACGCAGCCGCCCCATCGAGCAGCACCCACACAGACCTTTCAGGAGTGAATTCCCATGGCCGAGATCAAGCTCGCCGCCGAGGCCCGTACCGAGTTCGGCAAGGGCGCGGCCCGCCGCATCCGCCGCGACAACAAGATCCCCGCCGTCCTCTACGGGCACGGTGGCGACCCGGTGCACGTGACCCTGCCGGGCCACGAGTCCATGCTGGCGCTGCGCCAGACCAACGTGCTGCTCAACATCGACGTCGACGGCAAGGGCCAGCTGGCCGTCGCCAAGGACGTGCAGCGCGACCCGGTCAAGAACACGATCGAGCACATCGACCTGCAGGTCGTGCGCGCCGGCGAGAAGATCACCGTCGACATCTCGGTGAACATCGTGGGCGAGTCGGCCCCGGGCACCATCCACCTCGTGGAGGAGCAGACGCTGTCGGTCGAGGCCGAGGCCACGCACCTGCCCGAGTCCGTCGACGTCTCCATCGAGGGCCTCGAGGCGGGCTCGCAGATCCACGCCGAGGACGTCGCCCTCCCGGCCGGCTCCACGCTGCTCACCGAGCCGAAGGCCGTCGTCGTGCTCGTCACCGAGCCGCGCGGTGAGGCCGCCGACGACGAGTCCGCAGAGTCGGCCCAGTCGGCCACCGAGACGGCCTCGGAGAGCTGAGTCTCCTGACGTACCAGGGCGGTCCGGCGTGAGCCGGTCCGCTCGCCGGGCCGGGGTGGAACCTCCGCAGTGTGCACGAGACGATCGTGCGCGGCGGGTTCCGCCTCGGCCCGATCCGTTGCCGCCCGCACCGCGGCGGTGTCGCTGTCGTGAGAGGAACGTGACATGAGTGACCGGCCCTGGCTCGTCGTCGGACTCGGTAACCCCGGGCCCAAGTACGCCGGCAACCGGCACAACGTGGGGCAGATGGTGCTGGACCTGCTCGCCGAGCGCACCGGAGCACGCTTCTCCAAGCACCCCCGCGCGCAGGCCGTCGTGGCCGAGGCGCGGCTCGGCGTGCTGCCCGGCGGCGCTCCCGGACCTCGCGTGATCCTTGCCAAGCCGACCACGTACATGAACACCTCGGGCGGTCCGGTCAGCGCGCTCGCGAAGTACTACGGCGTCGACGCCGACCGGGTGGTGATGGTCCACGACGAGGTGGACATCCCGTTCGACACGATCAAGCTGAAGCTCGGAGGCGGCGAGGGCGGCCACAACGGGTTGCGCGACACCACCAAGGCGCTCGGTACCAAGGACTACCACCGGGTGCGGGTGGGCGTCGGGCGTCCGCCGGGCCGCATGGACACGGCCGACCACGTGCTCAAGGACTTCTCGGGCACGGAGAAGAAGGACCTCCCGATCCTGGTGGACGACGCGGCCGACGCCGTCGAGCTGCTGGTCACCGCGGGACTGCTCGCCGCCCAGGGCAAGTTCCACCCGGCCACCCCGAGGTAGTCGTCTGGCGGGGCAGTCGTGTGGCGAGGTGGTCACCCAGCTGACCACCTCGCCACACGACTACCCCGCCGCACGACTACTCCGACGAGGCGGCCTCCGCTCCTGCCCAGGTCGACAGGTAGCTCTCCGGTCCGCGGGTCAGGTCGTCGATGACGCCCTGACCGCCCACCAGCCGCAGGTCCTCGACGTAGTCCGGCACCAGCCCGTAGTGCGCGACGCCGTCGACGTTGACGTCCCACGTGCGCTCGCCGGTGGTCTGCCGCTCGAGCACCGTGCCGCCGTCGAACGACCGGAACGGGTACCGCACGGGGTTCGCCGCGGCGTCCGGCCGGGGCGGCGGCGTACCGCCGAAGCCGTTCATGTCGAAGCCGAACCCGATCCCCGCGCCGTACTGCTCGCGCACGGGGGCGGTGCGCTCGTACTCGTCGACGAACTCGTGGGCGGCGTGGCCGTAGATGGTCGCGAACCCGCCGAGGGCGTAGAGCCGGTCGAGGTACCGCTCGTCCATCCAGGAGTGCGTCGACAGGACGCCCGGGTACGCCTCCTCCTCGAGGAGATCCAGGGTCTGGTCGGCCGCCTTGGCGCTCATGTGGTCGATCTCGACCATCATGCCGCGCTCCATCAGGCCGCGGACGGCGTAGGCGCCCAGCCCGCTGAGGCCGCGGGTGTTGCACAGCGTGCCCGCCGGGTAGAGGGGCAGCACCGGTGGCAGGTCGTCCTCCAGCTCGGGCGGGAGCTCGCCGTTGCCCGGGTTGTTGTCGTGCGGCCGGTCCGCGGGGCAGGTGCGGGCGTCCCACCAGGTACCGGTCGAGAGGAACTGGCCGGCGTTGATGATCGTGCCCATGCTGCCCTCGTCGAAGCGCACGCCGCACAGCGCGTTGTCGAACTTGTGGCACAGGTACATCGAGCGCACGCCCAGGTCGTAGAGCTCGTCGAGGCCGCGGTCGATGGCGGCCCGCGAGCAGTGCGGGATGCGCAGGGTCTGCTTGCACCCGAAGGGTTCCGACGTCTCGACCCCGAGCACGACGGCGAGCTTGCCCTCCTCGATCACCTGGCGCGCCTGCTCGCTGCTGGTGACGATCCGGAACCAGCCACGGCCCGGCCCGCCGTACTGCGCGTCGACGTAGTCCTGGAGGTCGTAGGTGTCCTGCGCCTGGCGGCGGATCGCCGTCATCTCGTCGCAGCTCTGATAGGTGCCCGGGTTGATGGAGCACAGCAGGCCGTTGGTGACCAGGTCGTTCACCAGCACGCGCTGCCCGCCGCGCCACGCCCGCTCCACCCAGCGGTAGTACATCTGCTGGTGGGTGAGCGAGTCGTGGGCGGGCCAGTCGGTGAAGGTGGGCCAGCCGGTGGTGTCGTGCGTGCCGATCGGTGACCCGTCCCGGGTCAGGTTCTCCAGCAGCGCGCCGAGTCCGTGCGGCTCGTGCGACAGGCAGTCCCGCAGCGCGGTCTCGACGCCGTGCTCCGAGAACACCTTGCCGCAGACGGCGGCGCCGCCCATGCCGTCCTGCATGAACATGTGGCTGTGGGCGTCGATGAGCCCGTACACGGTCCCGTCCGGCCGCGTGCCGGTGAAGGGCGTGCCGGTGGCGTTCACCTCCGACTCCGGACTGGGGAGCGTGGGCTCGGCCAGGGCCGCGGGTGCGGTGCTCGCACCACCGTTCGTGGCGGACGCCGGCGCCAGGGCCGTCCCACCGAGGCACACCACCGCCGCGGTGACCGCGAGAGCCGCTGTCCGTCTGATGCGTCGCAGGCGTTGCACGAGGCCTCCCGCTGGGTCAGGGCGAGGCCGGGGCGTCGCCGGTCGCTACGGCGTCGTTGCCGCTGCTGAGGGTAAGACAATAACAGGACAGGTCGCACACGGGGTAGGTGTCGACAAAGTCGCGACCTCAGCGGGTGGTATCGGTCAGCCCGCGCGGCGGGGCGAACAGCCAGCCCGCGCCGATCCGGGGCGCCAGGGCCCCCAGGGCCAGGCCGACGGCCAGCGCTGCAGCCAGGAGTGCGACCGGCAGCCACTGCGACTGCGGAGCGGGGATCCAGACGGCGTTGCGCCAGAGCACGCAGAGCAGGGCGAGCACCACCGACGTGTGCGTGACGAACACCGGGAGGGTGCGCGAGCCGAGCCACTGCAATCCGAGTGACCTGGGCAGATACCGTGCACCGGGCACGCGGGAGGCGAGCACGCTCACCGCGACGCCGGCCGGCACGCCCGCGATGTTGGCCAGCAGGTAGAGCCCGGGAACGTCGGTGAGCCCGAGCTCGCGCACGGTCACCTGGACCCCGAGCCAGACGGCGACGGCGCCGACCGCCCACAGCCAGGTGGCCCGTTCGGCGAACCGTTCGAGCAGTGGCCGCAGGTGCAACCCGCCCAGGAAGAAGAGTACGAACTGCGCGGTACCGCGCCACGCGATGCTCTCCGGCTCCCAGCCGGCCAGCGCCCACCCGCTCACGGCGGCGGCGGCCAGCAGCTGGAGCGGTACGGGGACGCGGCGCAGGGCGCGGGCGATCACGAAGAACGCGGCCAGCGTCCAGAGGAACCACAGCTCGGACCGGGGGACCAGCAGCGACCACGCGAGGTCGTGCCCCAGGGTGCCCCAGTCGGCGTCGGCCACCTGGTAGTAGCCGGTGAGCAGCCGGACCACGAGGGAGATCGGCTCCCACAGCACGAACACCCACGCGAAGAACAGCAGCTTGCCGCGTGCCAGTCGCGACCACGGCACCGCGATCCACTTCGCGGCGAACATGCCGGACACGGCGAAGAAGAGCGGCATGCGCAGGCTGCGCAGCGTCTCGTTGACCTCACGCAGCACGCCCACCTCGTACCCGGTGGACATCGTCCAGTTGGTCGCGTGGTACAGCACGACGAGTCCGATGGCGAGGCCGCGGGCGGCATCGGGCCAGGCGAGGCGGCCGGGGGCGCGGACGGCGGTGTCGCGCCCCGGTACCGCCGCGCCGGCGTGCCGCGGGGTTCCGGAGGGGGTGAACATCGCGGGTCATAGTACGTGCCGGGCGCCGTACGTGCCGGGCGCCGTACGTGCCGGGCGCCGCAGGCGGAGGCGGACGGCCACTGTCGGAGGTCCGGAGTAGCCTGGGAACCAGCCCGTCACTCATGACCCCTACCCCGGGTCATGCCCGTGAAGGGCCCGTCGTCGTGCGCCATCGAAGGACAGATCCCATGAACCTCACCGGCCTGCTTCCCACTCTCCTGCGCGATCCCGGCGCGTCCGCCGCGATGGAGCACGTGCGCGCCCGCGGCTTCGTCGACGTGGTAGGCCCCGCCGGTGTGCGCCCGCCCCTGCTCGTGGCCGCCGCCCGGCAGCGCCCGCTCGTGGTGGTCACGGCGACCGGGCGCGAGGCCGACGACCTGGCCGCGAGCCTGCGCGACTACCTCCCGGAGGGCCGCGCCGACGACGTCGCGGTGCTCCCCGCCTGGGAGACGCTGCCGCACGAGCGGCTCAGCCCTCGCGCGGACACCGTGGCCAAGCGCCTCGCCGTGTTCCGGCGGCTCGCCCATCCGACCGAGGAGCACGGGCAGGCAGGGGAGATCCGGCTCCTGGTCATGCCGGTGCGCGCGTTGCTGCAGCCCGTCGTCGAGGGCCTCGGGGAGCTGGAACCGGTCCAGATCGAGACGGGGGCCACGGCCGACCTGACCGACGTCGCGGAAAGGCTCACCGCGGCGGCGTACACACGCGTCGACATGGTGGAGCGGCGCGGTGAGTTCGCCGTGCGCGGCGGCATCCTCGACGTCTTCCCGCCCACCGAGGACCACCCGCTGCGGTGCGAGTTCTGGGGTGACGAGGTCACCGAGATCCGCTGGTTCTCGGTCGCGGACCAGCGCAGCCTCGAGATCGCGGAACGTGGCCTCTGGGCGCCACCGTGCCGCGAGATCCTGCTCGACGACGCCGTGCGCGCCCGTGCGGCCGAGCTCGTCGAGAGTCTGCCGGGCGCCGTCGAGATGCTCGACAAGCTCGCGGCGGGGGTCGCGGTCGAGGGTATGGAGTCGCTGGCGCCCGTGCTCGTGGACCGCATGATCCCGGTCCTGGAGCTGGTGCCCGACGACGCCCTGCTGGTCGTCAACGAGCCCGAGCGGGTGCGCCGTCGTGCACACGACCTCGTGGCCACCACCGAGGAGTTCCTCGCGGCGGCCTGGACCGGTGCCGTCGCCGGCGGCGCGGCGCCCATCGACCTGTCCGCCGCCTCGTTCGAGACCTTCGCCGAGGTGCGCGAGATCGCCGCGAGACGCGGCCTCGGCTGGTGGACGCTCTCGGCCTTCACGCAGGACGCCGAGCTGGCCTCGCCCGACGAGGGGTCCGAGACCGTGTACACGGTCGGCGCGCGGGACGTCGAGTCCTACCGCGGGGACCTCGCGCGTGCCCTGGACGACGTGCACGGGCTGCAGGTCGCGAGCTGGCGGCTCGTGCTGACCACCGAGGGCCACGGCCCCGCGAAGCGCATGACCGAGCAGCTGTCGGCCGCGGGTACCGCGGCGCGGCTCACGGCGTCGCTCGAGGACGAGCCCGAGCCCGGCATCGTGCACGTCGTGGCCGGTGGCGCGGGCAAGGGCTTCGTGGCGCCCGAGCTGCAGCTCGCCGTCTTCTCCGAGCAGGACCTGACCGGGCGCGCCGGCTCCGGCACGCGCGACATGCGCAAGATGCCCAGCCGGCGGCGCAACGTCGTGGACCCCCTGCAGCTCAAGGCCGGCGACTTCGTGGTGCACGAGCAGCACGGCGTCGGCCGGTTCGTCGAGATGGCGCAGCGCACCATGGGTACGGGCGGCAACCGTGCCACCCGCGAGTACCTCGTGATCGAGTACGCCAGCAGCAAGCGCGGCCAGCCGGGCGACCGGCTCTTCGTGCCCACCGACCAGCTCGACCAGGTCACCAAGTACACCGGCGGCGAGTCGCCGTCCCTGTCCAAGATGGGCGGCGCCGACTGGAAGAACACCAAGGCCAAGGCGCGCAAGCACGTCAAGGAGATCGCGGGCGAGCTGATCCGGCTCTACAGCGCACGGATGGCCACGCAGGGCCACGCCTACGGGCCGGACACGCCCTGGCAGCGTGAGCTGGAGGACGCCTTCGCGTACGTCGAGACGCCCGACCAGCTCGCGACGATCGACGAGGTCAAGGCCGACATGGAGAAGTCCGTGCCGATGGACCGCCTCGTGTGCGGCGACGTCGGCTACGGCAAGACGGAGATCGCGATCCGGGCCGCGTTCAAGGCGGTGCAGGACGGCAAGCAGGTGGCCATCCTCGTCCCCACGACGCTCCTGGTGCAGCAGCACTTCGAGACCTTCTCCGAGCGGTACACCGGCTTCCCCGTGAACGTGCGCGCGCTGAGCCGGTTCCAGACGGCCAAGGAGTCCGAGGAGACGCTTGCCGGCCTCAAGGACGGCAGCGTCGACATCGTCATCGGCACCCACCGCCTCATCACCGGCTCGGTCGTGTTCAAGGACCTGGGGCTCGTGGTGATCGACGAGGAGCAGCGCTTCGGCGTCGAGCACAAGGAGACGCTCAAGCAGCTCCGCACCAACGTGGACGTGCTGGCGATGTCCGCCACCCCCATCCCGCGCACGCTGGAGATGGCCGTGACCGGCATCCGCGAGATGTCGACGCTGGCCACACCCCCGGAGGAACGGCACCCCGTGCTCACCTACGTGGGCGCCTTCGAGGAGAAGCAGATCGCCGCGGCGCTGCGCCGCGAGCTCCTGCGCGAGGGCCAGGTCTTCTACGTGCACAACAAGGTGGAGACCATCCAGCGCACCGCCTCCCGGCTGAACGAGCTGGTCCCCGAGGCCCGTATCGGCGTGGCCCACGGCAAGATGAGCGAGCACCAGCTCGACCAGGTCATCCGCGCCTTCTGGGAGAAGGAGCTCGACGTCCTCGTGTGCACCACGATCATCGAGACCGGCCTGGACATCTCCAACGCCAACACCCTGATCCTGGAGCGCTCCGACATGCTGGGCCTGTCCCAGCTGCACCAGCTCCGCGGGCGCGTCGGGCGCGGACGCGAGCGCGCGTACGCGTACTTCCTCTACCCGCCCGAGAAGCCGCTGACCGAGACGGCGCACGACCGGCTCGCCACCATGGCCGCCCACACCGACCTCGGCGCGGGCATGCAGATCGCCATGAAGGACCTCGAGATCCGCGGCGCGGGCAATCTGCTCGGCGGCGAGCAGTCCGGGCACATCGCCGGTGTCGGGTTCGATCTCTACGTGCGCATGGTGGGTGATGCGGTCTCCGCCTTCCGCGGGGACGCCGAGGAGGAGGCCCCCGAGGTCACCATCGAGCTGCCCGTCGACGCCCACCTGCCCGAGGCGTACATCGCCACCGAGCGGCTCCGGCTCGAGGCGTACAAGAAGATCGCGACGGCGCAGGACGCCGCGGCGCTCGCCGAGGTGCGTGCCGAGCTGGTCGACCGGTACGGCGCGCTGCCCGACGTGGCCGACGCCCTGTTCGACGTCGCGGACTTCCGTAACCACGCCCGTGCCGCGGGGCTCACGGACATCACCGCGCAGGGCAAGTTCGTGCGCTTCGCGCCGGTGAACCTGCCGGAGTCGGCTCAGCTGCGGCTCAAGCGGCTGTACCCGGGCACCATCCTCAAGCCCGCGATCCGGGCGGTGCTGGTGCCGTTCCCGACCACCGCCCGGATCGGTGGACGGCCGCTGCGCGGCACGGAGGTGCTGGAGTGGGCGCGCGGCCTCATTGACGCCGTGATTCTGGCGGATGTGGGGGCTGCGGCTAAGGTCGGCACCACCGTTTGACTCCCGATGTCGCCCTGTGGGCGTAGGTGAAACTCGGATTCACAGTAACTCGGCACGACCGTATAGGCTCCACCCGCGTATCCCGCTCATCATGCCTTTTTCTGTGTGGAGGACCCTGCATGGCTCTCGAAAACCGCACCCGTGCGGTCATCGGCTCGATCGCGGCAGCGGCCACCCTTGGCGCGCTGCTGGCCGGCTGCGCGACCAGCTCGTCGGAAGAGACCGGGGGCGCTGAACAGTCGGTCGAGGTGAACGACGAGCTGCGTGCCATGCTGCCCGGTGAGCTGCGATCCGAGGCCACACGGATCACCGTCGGCACCGAGTCGGGGTACCCGCCGTTCCAGTACACGAACGAGGCCGGACGCATCGTCGGGTTCGAGATCGACCTGTTCGACGCCGCCTCGGACCGGCTGGGCCTGAAGTACACGTTCTACGACATGCCGTGGGACGACCTCGTCGACGAGCTGTACGCCAGCAAGGTCGACGTCGTCGCAGCGGCGATGTCCGACACGCCTGAGCGTCAGGTCGACTCCGACTTCGTCGACTACTACAACGACAGTGACGCGATCATGGTCCCCTCCGGAAACCCGGACGGCATCAAGACGCTCCTGGACCTGTGCGGCCGCACGGTGGCCGTGCTCGTCGAGACCACGCAGGCGGAGGCATTGGCGCAGCTCAACGCGAAGCAGTGCCAGGGGAAGCCGGTGAACGTGGTCGAGTTCGAGACGGACGCCGACGCGCTTGCACAGGTGCAGGCGGGCAAGGCGGACGCCGAGCTCACCCAGTGGTCGACGGGTGCCTACAACGCCAAGCAGGTCGGCTCGGGTGACGTCTTCGAGGTGGCGAACACCGAGATCATCAATCCGACCCCGCTCGGCTTCCGTTTCCTCAAGGGCGACGTCGAGATGGTGCGTGCCTACCAGGCGGCGCTCCAGAGCCTGATCGACGACGGCACCTATGCGGAGATCCTGGAGAAGCACGACCTCTCAGCGGGTGCGCTGAAGCAGGCCACGATCAACAACCAGGGCGCCTGAGTCGCCCCTCGACAGCACGCGCTGAGCGCCACGCACGGCGGGCCGTCCCACACACCGTGGGGCGGCCCGCCGTCGTCTCCCGGGCCCGTCCTGGCTGCCGGTCGCCGTCCTGACGACAACCCCACCACCTTCGAGACCTGGGCTGCTTCGCTTTGAAGCCCTTCAAAGCGAAGCAGCCCAGGTCTCGAAGGGGAGTGGTCGATGCGGGGGCGAACTCGCGAACTTCAGCCCGGGCGAACCCGTAGTGGTCACCCTGCTGACCGTTACGGGGCTCGTCGGTTAGCCTGGTAGCCGAAAGGAGCAGACATGGCCAGAACGTCCCTCCGTACCCAGCGCGACCTCGCCGCTCTCGGCGACCACGTGCGCGCCTGGCGCAAGATCCACGGCCTCACGGCCCAGCTCGTCGCAGACCGTGCGGGCATCACGCGCACCACGCTGCGCGCCATCGAGACCGGCACCGGCACGGTCAGCCTCGAGAACACGTTCGCGGTGCTGCGCGTGCTGGGCGTCGCGGACGCCGTCGTCGGTGCGAGCGACCCCCTGACCACCGAGATGGGCCGGTTCCACGCGGAACGGGCTCTGCCACAACGGGTGAGAGTGCCCAGCTGAGAGGGTGAGCGGCGTTGTCGATACATGTCGAGGTCGAGTTGCCCGGCGGGGGACAGGCACACGCCGGTCACCTCGACATGCACCTGAACCGGGGCGGGGCGCTCGTGGGCTGCACCTTCCGGTACGCCGCCGAGTACCTGCGCGACCCGCGCGCGTACCCGCTCTGCCCGGAGCTGCCCCTGACGCCAGGGAACATCCCGTCCGGCAGCGACCGGCCGCTGTTCGGTGTCCTCGCGGACTGTCAGCCCGACCAGTGGGGTCGCACCCTGCTGTTCAACGCCGAGCGGCGCGCCGCGCGTGCGGAGGGCCGGGGGTTCATGACCCTCACCGAGGTCGACTTCCTGCTCGGCGTGCAGGACGAGACCCGCCTGGGGGCGCTGCGGTTCTCGCTCGACGAGGGCAAGACCTTCATGGGACCGCCCCGGGCGGAGGTCCCCGACCTGGTCGACCTGCCGTCGCTGACAGATGCCGCGGACGCCGTCGCCCAGCACCGGGAGACCGACCACGACGTGCGGCTGCTCGTCGCCGCGGGAACCTCGATGGGTGGGGCCCGGCCCAAGGTGACGGTGAAGGACGCCGAGGGTGACCTGTGGATGGCCAAGCTGCCGGAGAGCGGCGACCGGTGGGACGTGCAGGCCTGGGAATACCTCACGCTGCGGCTGGCCTCGGACGCGGGCATCGAGGTGCCCGTGGCGCGGTTGCACCGCATCGGACCGGGCCGGTCCATCCTGCTGACGCGCCGGTTCGACCGCCGCCCGGACGGCCGACGCGTCGGGTTCCTGTCGGCCGACAGCCTCACACAGAAGGCGTTCTTCGAGGTCATCGACTACCGGACGCTCGCGGAGACGCTGGGCGACCACTCGGGGCGGCCCGCCACGGACGGACACGACCTGTTCCGCCGTGTGGCGTTCACGCTGCTCGTGCGCAACGTGGACGACCACATGAAGAACCACGGGTTTCTGCGTCGCCCGGACGGCTGGTCGCTGTCGCCGCTGTTCGACGTGAACCCCAACCCCTTCGCCGTGGTGGAGTCGACGCCCCTGCGCCCCGGCGGGTCCCGCATCGACCGCGACGTGCGCGTGCTGCTGTCCACCGCCGACTCCTACGGTCTGGGGCAGGACGACGCCCGACGGGTGATCGCCGAGGTCGCGGCGGCGACGTCGGGCTGGACCCGCATCGCGCGCGACATGTCGCTCCCGTCCGAGGAGATCGCGCTCATGGCGGAGGCGTTCGAGAACCCCAACCGGGACGAGGCCCACGCGGCGTGAGGGTTACGCTCCAGAGGTGACTGGTAACACCCGGCCCATCGAGGCCTCCATCCGCACGGACTTCCGCGACGAGATGGACTACGGCTCGTACCTGGAGCTCGACGCTCTCCTGTCGGCGCAGCACCCGACGAGCGACCCGCCGCACCACGACGAGCTGCTGTTCATCATCCAGCACCAGACCACGGAGCTCTGGCTCAAGCTGGTGGTGCACGAGCTGCGCGCCGTGCGCGGGTTCCTCGACTCCGACGACCTGTCGCGCGCCCTGAAAGGGCTCGCCCGGGTCAAGCACATCCAGCGCACCATCACCGAGCAGTGGTCGGTGCTGGCGACCCTCACCCCCAGCGAGTACGCGGAGTTCCGCGGCTCGCTGGGCCAGTCCTCGGGATTCCAGTCGCACCAGTACCGCGCGGTGGAGTTCCTGCTCGGCAACAAGAACGCCGGGATGCTGCAGGTCTTCCGGGACAAGCCCGCCGTGCATGCGCAGCTCGCCCAGCTGCTCGAGGAGCCGACCGTGTACGACGCGTTCCTGCGGCTCCTGGCCCGGCGCGGGCACGCCGTACCGGCGGAGATCCTGGACCGCGACGTCACGCAGGCGTGGACGGAGCACCCGGAGCTGACCAAGGTCTTCAAGACGATCTACGAGGACCCGCACGGTCACTGGGAGCTGTACGAGGCGTGCGAGGACCTCGTGGACATCGAGGACGCCTTCCAGCTCTGGCGGTTCCGCCACCTCCGCACCGTGCAGCGCACGATCGGCTTCAAGACGGGCACGGGTGGTTCCAGCGGCGTCGGCTTCCTCAAGCGTGCCCTGGACCTGACGTTCTTCCCGGAGCTCATCTCGGTACGTACCGAGATCGAGGGGCCGCTCGGTGCCTGAGAACGTTCCTGACGGCCGTTCCGAGGTGACGCTCCCAGGCGTCGTCGACCGGCACGTGCACCTCGGCCTGGTGGACCGGACGCTCCTCGCGGGCGGCGCCGTCACCGAGGTGCACGACCTGGGCTGGGACCCGCGCGAGACGACCGCCTGGGCGGCCCGGCCGCCGTCGGGCGTGCGGGTGCGGTACGTGGGGCCGTTCCACACCGCGCCCGGCGGATACCCGAGCGGGCGGTCCTGGGCGCCGGACGCCGGGGTGCGGCACATCACCTCGCCGTACGACGCCCGGACGGCCGTGGCCGACGTCGTCGCCGGCGGTGGGTTCGCGGTGAAGGTAGCCCTCCACGCGGGCATGGCCCTGCTGCCCGACGACGTCCTGGCCGCGCTGGTCTCGGCGGCGCACGCGGCCGAGCTGCCGGTGCTCGTGCACGCGGAGGGACCCGGGCAGGCGGTACGCGCGATCGACGCCGGGGCGGACACGCTGGTGCACGTGCCGTGGACCGAGACGCTCCCGGACGAGGTGGTCGCACGCGCGACCCGCATGACCTGGATCTCGACGCTGGCGATCCACGACGGGCCGGGTCGCCCGGACGGCCTGGAGCGGGCGCTCGACAACGCGCGGCGGTTCGCCGCCGCGGGCGGGACGCTCGTGTACGGCACGGACATGGGCAACGGGCCGACGCCGGTCGGGGTGAACGAGCGTGAGATCGAGCTGCTCGGGGAGGTGGGGCTGACCGGGGAGCCACTGCTGCGCACGGTGCTCGGCCCGCCGTCCGCCCCGGCACTGACGGCACCGCTGCCGGTGCCGGAGACAGCGGCGGACCTGATCGCCTGGCTCCGCACATCCCGCCGAAGTAGAACCGCAGCGAAGTAGAACCGCAGCGAAGTAGAACCGCAGCGAAGTAGAACCGCAGCGAAGTAGAACGCGAGCATGCGTTCTACTTCGCCACAGTTCTATCTCGCCATAGTTCTACTTCGCCACAGTTCTATCTCGGCGGGGTGGGGGTGGGTCAGTTGCGGGTGATCGTGAATGTCGAGGTCGTGTTCTCGATGTCCCGATAGTTGTTCTGCAGCGTCAGCCCGTTGAACGTCGCCGTACCCACCGCCGGACCCTGGCCCTGCTCCGGCATCGGGTTGGCCCAGATGCCGTAGCCCGACCGTGCGTCGTACTGGTCGCCGCTGCGCTGGGCGCCGGTGATCGACACGTCGGTGAACACGGTGTCCTGGATCGGGTTCACCGGCCCGCCGTTCTCGTACTGGGTCTGGAACATGATCCCGGAGTACGTCGGGTCCACGATGTCGAGGTCGTTCACCCGGATGGCCCGGAACGCCTCCGACGCCGAGAACAGCCACACCGCGGGGAACACCTGGTCACCCCAGAAGTGGCCACCGGAGCGCACCACGGAGATGCCCTCGAAGGTGGTCGGCGCGGGGCCGAATCCCTCCATCGGGTACCCGAAGTCCAGCGAGCTGATGGTCACGCCCGAGTAGACGAGCGTGTCGGCGATGTAGATGTTGCGGAACGTGTTGTCCTGTCCGCCGTAGACGGCCAGGCCCGCGGCGCGCCAGGTGTTCGTGGACGTCAGGTTCTCGAACACGTTGCCCCGCTGGCCGCTGCCCCCGGCGTCGGTCGCCGCGAACAGCGCGAACGAGTCGTCGCCGGTGCCACGCGCCTGGTTGTTGTGCACGTGGTTGTTCGCGCTGCCGTTGGTCATGTTCAGCGCGTCGGCGAACGTGTTCCGGATGCGGGAGTCCTTGATCTCCGAGTTGTCCATGTTGGCCGCCCAGAACATGCAGATCATGTGCTCGACCCAGATGTTGTCGATGGTCATGTCGGAGACGTTCGCGAAGTCGAAGACCTTGCCGGGACCGTCGATGCGCGAGGTGTAGTTGCCGAAGTAGGCCAGGTCGCGGAACGTCGAGCCGTTCGCCGTCCCCTCGGCCCGGAAGCCGATGTCCGTGTTCTCCTGGCCCGCCGGTGCGTGGAACCGGGTGAACCACGGCCCGGCGCCCACGAGGTCGACCGCCTTGCCGTACACCTGGAACTTGCTGGCGGTCTGGTAGTCGCCCGCGGGTAGGTAGACACCGGCGAGGTTGCCGGTCGAGTCCATGCGGAACCGGTCGAGAGCGTTCTGCACGTCCTGGTGCGTGAAACCCGCGGGCTGGATGTAGCGGGCCGGGTCCGGGTTGGCCTGCGGCGCCACCTGCTCCAGGTCGATGAAGTCCACCGTGTACCGGCTCGTGCTGCTCGCCGTCTTCTGCAGGCGGATGGTCGAACCCGCCTCGACGGTGGCGCCGAGCAGCGTGTTCGCCTCGTCGTAGATGTGCCGCGGTGCACCCTGACCGGGCTGGTTGCCGGGTCCTGCCTCCGGGCCGTACAGCCAGGCATAGCGCGAGGTGAGGTCGATGTTCTTGAGGAACTGCCCGTCGACGTACACGGCGAGCGTCGCGTCGGTGCCGCCACCACCGGCGGCGTCCGGCATGGAGAACCGCACCACCAGGGAGTTGGCCCGCGCCCGCGTGGTCCACTCCACGTAGGCACCGGTCTGGTCCAGGGTGACCGCACGCCGCCCGGACGCCTCGCCCGCGAGGTCACCGACCACCCGGTTGGGCCCGACGGCGATCGCGCCGCCGCCCGACACGCCGTCCTCCGCCTCGTAGGTGTCGAACGGCATGTTCGCGCCACGGCCGATGAACAACGACCGCGTGACCACGTTGTTCGCGCGCTTGGCCGCGAGCTCCGTCGGGTCCGGGGCGGCGGACACGGTCACGTCGTACGAACCGTCGGCCGCAGGCCACGTGCCCAGGTCCACGCTCTGGCTGGTGCCACCCGCGGAGATCGTGCCCGAGACGGAGCCGGTCAGCGTACGCACCACCGTGCCGGTGTCGTTCTTCACGGTGAGCGTCAGGCCGTGCGCACCCGACCCGGTGGCCACCGATCCGCGGTTCGCGATCCGCGCCGAGAACGTGACCGTCTCGCCCGCGGCCGGGGTGGTGGGGGTCCACGAGACCGTCGGGACCAGGTCGGAGCTGGCGATCTCGGTCACCACCAGCGGCTCGGGACGCGTGTAGCCGTTGTCCGACTCGGACTGCTCGGCGACGGTGCCCGACGGGTCGACATCCGCCCCGACCTGGTAGGAGCCCGCCCCCTGCGAGCCGATGTCCGCGCTGACCGTGGCCTCGGCGCCTGCGGCGAGCGAGGGGACCTCGCCGGTGGCCACCTCGTCACCGTCGAGCGTGAAGGACACGTCCGTCGCCGCCGAGGCCTGGGTGCCGATGTTCTTCACCACGGCGGACAGGGTCACGTCGTCCGACTCGGTGGGCGACGCCGGGTCCGCCGTGACGCCGGTGACCGTCAGGTTCGGGTTGGCCGCCGGCGTGCCGAACACCTGCAGCTCGGCCACCTGACCGTTGCCCGAACCGGTGTTCGCAGTGAACCGCAGGCGCACCTCGCGGGCGGTACCCGTGACGGGGACGGTCACGGTGTTGCCGGTCGCCGGGGAGAAGGCGCGTGCCGCGGACGGCGCGAGGACGGTCCAGTCACCCGAACCCGCGCGGCCCTGCACCTCGAAGGTCTGGGTGCGTGGCCCCCACGCGGCGGCAGGCGGCAGCTTCACGACGACGTCGCTCAGCTCGGCCGCGGACTCCAGCGTCACTGCGAGCGTGCTCGGGTACTGCCCGCCCGCGCCCTCCCAGTAGGATGACGTGTCGCCGTCGGTCGCGTTCGCCGCGACGTACGTCCACTCGGTCGACGACGCCTGTGCGGGGCGGCCCGCCGCGAGGTCCGTCCCCTCGACGGGATCCTCCGCGTCGGGGGCGTCCCGCGTGCCGCGCACCTCCAGCTCCGACAGCTGGCCCGCCGGCCAGCCGGTGTTCGCCGTGACGGTGACCCGGACGTACCGCGCCTCCGTGTCCGGCACGTCGATGGTCACGGTGTTGCCCGACGCCGGATCGAACCGGCGCTCGGCGCTCGCGGAGAGCGTGGTGAGGTTCGCGCCGTCCGGGCCGGCCTGCACGGACAGGGTCTGCGTGCGTGCCTCCCACGAGGCGGGGAGCCGCAGCACCACCTCCTCGACGGTGGCACCCGTGCCGAGATCGATCTGCGCCCATTGCGGCAGGCTGCCGTTGGTCGACTCCCAGTAGGTCGCCGGGTTGCCGTCGGTGAGGTTGCCCGCCAGGTAGGGCGCGTTGCTGCTGCTGGCCGCCGCGGGCGCACCGGACGACAGGACGGCGGGCGCGGCGGACGCGGGCATCGACACGAGGGTGGCCGCGGCGAGGGCGGAGGCGGTGAGTGCCGCCAGGAGTGCCGGAGCGAGCCCCGGTCTGAGTGCGTGGCGTGGTGCGGCGGAGCGGAACATCGTCGTCCCCGATCTCCCGTCCTCGTTGACGGGCGTGGTCAGCAGAAGAGATCTTCGGTACTTGCCATGTTGCTGTTGATAAAGACGCAGTAATCTGTCGAGTTCTTGCAGTGGCGTGGCACGGACATTACTGAGGCGAGGGCTGAGCCGTCAAGAGTCCGACGGCGCGCCCCGGTACACGACGTACCCTCGGTCCGACACCGAACCACCCTGGAGAGCACGTGACTCGACCCGCATCCTCCGCACCGTCCGCGGCACCGACCGTGAGCCTGCCCGTCCGGCTGCGTGAACGGGCCGCCGCGCTGGACGCGGCCGACCCGCTGGCGCGCTACCGCGACCTGTTCGCACCGAGCCCGGGCCTGGTCGCCTACCTCGACGGCAACTCGCTCGGCAGGCCGCTGGCCGCTACCCGCGAGCGGCTGGCGTCCTTCGTGGACGGACCCTGGGCCGCACGTCTGATCCGGTCCTGGGACGAGGGCTGGATGGACGCCCCGACCGAGCTCGGTGACACGCTGGGCCGGGTGGCGCTGGGCGCGGCGCCGGGGCAGACCGTCGTGGCCGACTCCACGACGGTGCTGCTCTACAAGCTGGCGCGCGCCGCCGTCGACGCGCGGCCCGGGCGGCGCGTGATCGTCGCCGACACCGAGAACTTCCCGACCGACCGGTTCGTGCTCCAGGGCATCGCCGCCGAGCGCGACCTGGAGATCCGGTGGCTCACACCCGACGCCGAGGCGGGTGTGACGCCCGACGAGGTGGCGGCCGCCGTCGGCCCGGACACCGCGCTCGTGCTGCTCAGCCACGTCGCCTACAAGTCCGGTTATGTCGCGGACCTTCCGGCGATCACGCGGATCGCGCACGACGCCGGGGCGCTCGTGCTGTGGGACCTGTGCCACTCCGCGGGTTCGGTGCCGCTCGACCTGGACGCCGACGGCGTGGACATCGCCGTCGGTTGCACCTACAAGTATCTCAACGGCGGACCCGGTTCACCGGCGTTCGCCTATCTGGCCGCGGAGCTGCAGGGTGAGGTGCGGCAGCCGGTCCAGGGTTGGATGGGCGCCGCCGACCCGTTCGCGATGGGTGCCGAGTACGAACCCGCCACGGGGATCCGGCAGCTCATCAGCGGCACGCCGCCGGTGATCGGCATGCTGCCGATGCGCGACATGCTCGCCTTGATCGATGACGCCGGCATGGCGGCGGTGCGCGAGAAGTCGCTGGCGCTGACCGCGTTCGCGATGGACGTCGCCGACGAGCACCTGGCCGGGGTGCGCGTGGCCTCCCCGCGCGACCCGGACCGGCGGGGGAGCCACATCATGCTGGAGCACCCCGACTTCCGGCGGGTGGTCGCCGAGGCATGGGCCCGCGGCGTCGTCCCCGACTTCCGGCCGCCGCAGGGCCTCCGCGTGGGGCTCTCCCCGCTGAGCACGAGCTTCACGGAGGTCGCGGAGGGCCTCTGGGTGATCCGAGATCTCCTCGGCTGACTCCCTCTCCTCTTCGAGACCTCGTCTGATTCGCTCTGAAAGGGTTCAGAGCGAATCAGACGAGGTCTCGAAGAGGAGAGGGAGCGGTGGCGGGGGTCAGGGGAGGTCGCGGCGGAGGACCTTGCCCGTGGGGTTGCGGGGAAGCTCTGCCAGGAAGTGCACGTCGCGGGGGAGCGAGAAGCGCGGCAGCCTGTCGCGGAGGCGGTCGACCAAGGTCTCGGCCGTGAGCGACGCGCCGTCCCGCAGCACGACGTACGCGGCGAAGCGGTGGCCGAACTGTTCGTCGGGTACGCCGAGCACCGCGACGTCCGCCACCTCGGGCAGGGTCGCGATCGCCTCCTCCACCGGCCGGGGAAAGACGTTCTCCCCGCCGGAGACGATCATGTCGTCGGCGCGTCCCACCACGTACAGGCGGCCGTCGGCGTCGAGACGGCCCCGGTCGCCGGTGGCCATCAGCCCGCCGAACACCGGATTTCCCGCCCCGTTCGTGTACCCCTCGAAGTGCATGCCGTTGCCCACGCAGATCTGGCCGACGTCGCCCTGCGGCACGGGCCGGCCGTCGTCGTCCAGGATGCCGATGCGGGTGCCCAGGGGCGGCCGGCCCGCCGTCGTCGGCTCCGCGGCCAGGTCCGCGGGTGTGGAGATCGATGCCCAGGACGCCTCCGTGGAGCCGTACAGGCCGTAGAGCACCGGCCCGAACTCGTCGAGGAACTGGGTGACCCGGCCGGCGGGCATCGCCGAGCCGGAGTAGGCGACGACCCGCAGCGACGACGTGTCGTACCGGGCCTTGACCTCGGCCGGCAGGTCCAGGATGCGCTGCAGCATGACGGGAACCGCGATCAGCGCGGTGACCTGCTGCTCGGCGATGGTCCGGAGCGTCCGCTCGGGGTCGAACCGGCGGTCCAGGACGAGCTCGGCGTGCAGGGCCATGCCGAGCTGCATCGCCGCGAGGCCCCACGTGTGGAAGATCGGCGTGGTGATCATCATGCGGTCCCCGGCGCGCAGGGGGATGACCGACAGCAGCGACGCCGCCTCGCTCAGGCCGTGCGGTTGCGGACGCCGCGCACCCCGCGGGGTGCTCGTGGTGCCCGAGGTCATGACGACGGTCCGGCCGGGCTTCTCCGGGATCGCCATCCTGCCTGGTGCGCCCGACCTCACGAGTCGCGCGAGGCCGGACTCCCCGCCGTCGGCCCAGGTCGAGAAGACGGGCAGGCCCTCGGGCAGCTCCGGTACCCGGTCCAGGAACTCTTGGTCGGCGAGCAGGAGCTCAGGCCGCTGTTCGGCCACGGTCGCCGATACCTGCGCCGGTGAGAGCCCGGAGTTCAGCAGCAGCGTCGTGGCACCGAGCTTGGCCAGCGCCACCATGGCCTCGACGAGTCCGCCGTGGTTGCGGCAGAGCAGGGCGACCGGGGTGTCGACGCCGACGCCGAGCCCTTGGAGGGCGGTGGCCAGGCGGTCGGTCCGGTCGTCGAGCTCGCGGAAGGTCGAGGTGCGCTGCTCGTCGACGACGGCGGCCTGGTGCGGGGCGCGCACGGCGCTCGCACGGTAGCCGCCCGCGATGGAGGGACCCCACGTGACGAGCTGCCAGATGGCGCCGACGTCGCGGTGGACGCGGAGCCCGGGGGCGAGAACACCCGACCGTACGAGGTGGAAGCCCTGGTTGAGCAGGTTTTCCTTGCGGTGGACCTGCGCGAGGTCGTCGGACGGCGGCGTTCCTGCCGCGCGGGTGATCACCACGTAGCCCCCCTTGGCTCGCTGCTATTGCACTCGCATTCAATAGCACCGGAGCCCGCTGGGGCAACCCGCCCCCCAGTTCCCTTCGAGACCGAGGCTGCTTCGCTTTGAGGCCGTTGAAAGCGAAGCAGCCTCGGTCTCGAAGGAGAGGAAAGGGGGTCAGGTGAGGGCGGCGGCCAGCGCGCCCAGGGACTTGAGGGTCTCCTCCGCGGCCTGCTCGTCGTAGCCCCGGGTGCACACCGCGATCACCAGGGCGTCAGGACCCGGGTCGCCGACGAACGCGACGTCGTGCCGGATGCCGTCGACCCAGCCGGACTTGGAGCCGAACGGCACGGCGCCGGGCGTACCCGGCCCGGGTACGGCGGCCGTGAGCTGGCGGTCGGTTTGGCGCCCGAGCATCTCGCACATCCACGCCGTCCGCTCCGGACCCGCGAGGCGGCCGGTCACCAGAGCGGACATGAGCCGGCACAGGTCCGCGGCGGTGGTGCGGTGCGACGCACCGGCCTGCTCGGCGGCCAGGTCGGAGTACTTGCGGCCGAAGACCGAGTCGGTGGCACCGGCGTCGGCCAGGACCTTGTTCACGGCGGGGAGGCCCACCCGCTCGGCCACGATGTTGGTCGCCTCGTTGGACGAGACCACGACCATGCGCTCGATGACGTCGCCGAACGGCATCGGGGTGCCGTCCGGCGGCAGGCCGGTGTCGACGTCGTCGGGCTCGATCGTGTAGTCACCGGCCCCCGGCACCTGCGAGGTGAAGGTGCGGGTGGCCACGCAGGTCTCGTCCAGGGTGGCGGTCCCGGCATCGAGCTCGCGGGCTGCCGCGACCAGCACCGCGAGCTTCACCGTGGACGCCGCGTAGAAGTCCAGGCCGTCGTGGCGCGCAGCCAGCACCTCACCCGACGCCCGGGCGACCCGGTACGCCACCACCGGTACCCCGTCGCTGTGCGTACCCGTTGACACCATGTGCGTCCCACCTCTCGTTGATCTCACTGTGTCGGCACCGCTGCCCCGACCGGCACGCACCGGACCGGCCCGCCGCAGCTCCGGCTACTTCGCCGCCGCGTGGACCACGTCGGCCCAGGCATGCACCAGCGCGCGCGACTGCGCCTCGTTCTCCGCCGCGTGGGCCAGCGCCGCCGCGGCCAGCGCGGTCCGGTCGATGCCCTGGTCCGACAGGGCGGCCTCGTCCCAGGTCGCCACCCGCTCGGGCCGTGCCTCGGGATGGAACTGCAGGCCCCAGGCCCGGTCGCCCACGCGGAACGCCTGCACGGGGCACTCCCCGCTGGAGACCAGCAGCGTGGCCGACGGCGGCAGGGCGGTCACCGAGTCCTCGTGGTTCTCGATCATCCACAGCGGCTCGTCGGGCACACCCGGCAGCGCCCCGAAGACCGGGTCATCGGCCGCGGCCGGCAGGACCGTCAGCGGGCACATGCCGCGCTCCGTCTCGCCCGAACGCGCCGTCACCCGACCGCCCGTGACGTGCGCCAGCACCTGCCCGCCGAGGCACAGGCCGAGCAGCGGCACCCCGGCCTCCAGGGCTTCGGTGGTCAGCCTGCGCTCCCGCGCCAGGAACGGGTGGTCGACGTCGTCGTCCGGCATGAACCCGCCGCCCAGCAGCACCACGCCCGCAAACCCGTCGAGGGTCTCGGGAAGCTCCGCCCCCGGGGTCAGGACCGGGTCGAGGCCCGCCTCGGGCAGCAGCTGCTCGAGGCGTCCCATCGAGCTGGTCGGCGAGTTCAGGACCACCAGGACGCGCGTCATACCTCGACCCTAGGCGCGACAAGCTCGCGCGCGAAGTGGCAGGCCACCACGTGGGAGGACTGCTCTGCCGCGCCGTCGGCCGCGCTCTCGGACGACGGTCCCGGGCGGGGGACCAGCGCCGGGACGTCGGTCTCGCAGGCCGTCGGCACCAGGCGCAGGCCGACGCCGGGGTGGCCCGCCGAGGAGCCGTGCGCCTCCGGCAGCGTGGGCGCGAGCCAGCACCGCGTGTGGAACGGGCAGCCCGAGGGCGGGTCCACGGGGGAGGGCGGGTCGCCCTCCAGGACGATCGCGCCTCCGCCGACGACGGCGTGGTCCACGGCGGGAGCGTGTCCCCGCTCCACCAGGCGGACCGACGGGTCCGGCACGGGCACCGCGGACAGCAGCGCCTGCGTGTACGGGTGCCGCGAGCCGTCGTACACCTCGCCCTCGGGCCCCTGCTCGACGATGCGCCCGAGGTACATCACGGCCACGTCGTGGGCGATGTGCCGCACCACGCCGAGGTCGTGCGCCACGAACAGGTACGACAGGCCGAGCTCCTCCTGGAGGTCCTCCAGCAGGTTGATGACCTGACCCTGCACCGACACGTCGAGCGCCGAGACCGGCTCGTCGCACACCAGGATCTTGGGCCGCAGCGCGAGCGCGCGGGCGATCCCCAAGCGCTGCCGCTGGCCGCCGGAGAACTGGTGCGGGTACCGGTTCGCATGGTCGGGGTCGAGGCCGACGAGCTCGAGCAGCTCGCCCACGGCCGCGTGCCGCCCGCCCGCGGGTTCGATGCCGTGGATCGCGAACGGCTCGCCCACGATCTCACTCACCGACATCCGCGGGTTCAGCGACGTGTACGGGTCCTGGAACACCATCTGCACGTCGCGGCGCAGCTGCTTGCGCCCTGCCCGCGACAGGCGTGTCATGTCCTCGCCGTCGACGAGCACCTCGCCCGACGTCGGCCTCTCGATGCCGACCAGCACGCGTGCGAGCGTCGACTTGCCCGACCCGGACTCGCCCACGAGGCCGAGGGTCCGTCCGCGCTCCAGGGTGAGCGAGACGCCGTCGACCGCCTTGACCGCGCCGACCGGGCGACGCAGCAGGCCGCCCGACACGGGGTAGTGCTTGACGAGGTCGCGGACCTCCAGCACGGGGTCAGTCATCGCTGCCTCCTTCGACGGCGGACGGCGCGGGCGGCGCGGACGGCGCGCTCGGGGTGTCGGGGCGCGGCTCGCGGCCCGCCATGATGTCCGACGCGAAGTGGCAGGCCGACGTCCGGCCCTCCGCGGGGTGCACCAGCGGTGGGACGTCGGTGCGGCAGACGTCGCGCACGGCGTCGCAGCGCGGGTGGAACGGGCAGCCCGACGGCATCGCGGCAGGGCTCGGCGGCCGGCCCGGGATCACGGGCAGCCGGCCCGTACCGGACGCCGACGGGATCGAGCGCAGGAGCGCCCGCGTGTACGGGTGGGCGGGCGTCGTGTACGCGGGCACCACGGGTGCCTGCTCGACGGCGCGGCCCGCGTACATCACGGTGACGTCGTCGGCCACGCCGGCCACGACGCCCAGGTCGTGCGTGATGAGCACGAGACCCATGTGCCGCTCCGCCTGGATCTCCGCGAGCAGCCGCAGCACCTGCGCCTGGACGGTGACGTCGAGCGCGGTGGTGGGCTCGTCCGCGATGAGCACGTCGGGGTCCATGGCCAGTGCCGTGGCGATCATGACGCGCTGGCGCATACCGCCGGAGAACTGGTGCGGGTACTCCTTGACCCGGGCCTGGGCATTGGGCACCTTGACCAGGTCGAGCAGCTCGACAGCGCGCTTGCGGGCGTCCCTGCGCGACAGCCCGCGCCGCGCGCGCAGCGCCTCCGTGAGCTGGTATCCCACGGTGTGCACGGGGTTGAGCGCGGCCAGCGCGTCCTGGAACACCATGGCCACCTGGTCGCCGCAGCGCGCGCGGTGCTCCTTGCGGGTCAGCCCGAGCAGGTCGGTGCCGGCCAGGCGCACGCTCCCGCGCGTCACGCGGGCGGTGTCCGGCAGCAGACCCATGACCGCCAGCGACGACACGGACTTGCCCGAGCCGGACTCACCGACGATCGCGAGCGTGCGCCCCGCCTCGACGCGGTAGGACAGCCCGTCGACGGCGCGCACCACGCCGTCGGCCGTGCGGAACTCCACGGCGAGGTCGGTCACCTCCAGCAGCGGTGTCAGCGGCGTCGGACGCCCGACGGCGTCCGGTGCCTCAGCGGTGCCCGCGTCCAGGCCGGCGCTCGTGCCGGCGCTCGTGCCCGCGCTCGTGCCCGCGCTCATGCCGTCAGCCTCGGGTCGAGGGCGTCACGCAGGGCGTCGCCGAGCACCACCAGGGACAGGACCGTGGCGAGCAGGCAGCCCAGCGGCAGCAGCAGCATGTGCGGGTACCCGCCGAGCACCCACGACGAACCGTTCTCGATCATGATCCCCCAGGAGATCGCCGGTGGGCGCACGCCGATCCCGAGGAACGCCAGCACGGCCTCGGCGCCGATGACGCCGGCGATCGCCGTCGGGATCAGGGCGGTCACCGGGCCGATCGCGTTGGGCAGCACGTGCCGGAACATGATCCGCAGGTCGGAGGCGCCCAGTGCGCGGGCCGCCGTGACGTAGTCGAGGTTCTTGGCCTCGAGGACGCTCGCCCGGACGTACCGGGCGTAGCCCATCCAGCCGAACATCGTCAGCACGACGGCGGGCAGCATGATGGTGGTGAACGTGCCCGAGCCCAGGTCGACGTTCTTGAACAGGCTCAGCAGCAGCATCGCCGCGAGCAGGTACGGGATCACCAGGAACACCTCGACGGTGCGGGAGACGAGGAAGTCGACCCAGCCGAGGTAGTACCCGGCCAGCAGTCCCAGGGTCACGCCGATGACCAGCGCCGTGCCGACCACCACGAGGGCGAGGAGCAGCGACGGCCGCGAGCCGTGCGCGAGCTGCGCCAGCGTGTCGCACCCGAAGGAGTCCGTGCCGAGCGGGAACTCGTTGCCGAGCCCCTGCGGCTTGATCTTGGCGTCCCCGATGACGCAGTGCCGCGGGCTCACCGAGGTGAACAGCCCGGGGAACGCGGCCATCACCGTGAAGAACAGGATGATCACGCTGGAGACGATGACGTCGGGCCGGCGGCGCAGGCTGCGCCAGGCGTCCGACGCCAGGGTGCGGGACGCGGCACCGGCGACGTTCCCGGTGGCGGCGGAGGCTGCCTCACTCATAACGGATCCTCGGGTCGAGCGCGGCGTAGGCGATGTCGACGACGATCATCACCGCGACCGTCACGGCGGTCAGGATGGTCACGATGCCCAGCACGAGCCCGACGTCGCTGCTCTGCACGGCGTCCCACAGCACGCCGCCCATCCCGTAGATGTTCATGATTCCCTCGGTGATGACGGCACCGCTCAGGGCCTCGGCGAAGGTGAGGCCCACGGCCGTCACGACCGGGATGGACGAGTTGCGCACCACGTGGTGCACCACGACGCGCCCCTCGGTCAGGCCCTTGGACCGGGCCGTGCGCACGTGGTCACCGTTGTACGACTCGAGCTGGCTGGCGCGCACCAGACGGATGAAGGCGGCCGAGCCGGCCAGGCCCAGCAGGATGCCCGGCACGGCGACCGTGGCCCACGGGTGGTCCGGGTCGAACGAGGGCTTGAACCAGTACGGCGGCCAGCTGTTCGCGCCGAAGGTCTCCTTGGACCAGTTGCTGAGCGGCACCGTGACGATCTCCTTGTAGACCAGGAGCAGCACGAACACCGGCAGGGCGTCGATGAGCACCGAGGACAGACGGATGCCGTGGTCCGACGGCGACCCGCGCCAGCGGGCGGCGACCGAGCCGAGCACCATGCCGAGCACGAGCCACGTGATGGTGACCATGACGAACAGACGCAGCGTGTTCGGGGCGGCGGCGGCCACGATGTCCGTGACCTCGCGGCCGCGCAGGTTCGTGCCGAAGTCACCCTGCGCGTACTGGCCGAGCCGCTCCACGAAGGGCCCGAGACACGGGTTGCCGGCCTGGTCGTAACAGGGGTCGTCGAGCCCGAACCGCTGCTCGACGGCGGCGACCTGGGCCGGTGAGGGAATCTTGTCGCCGAAGAAGGCGAGGGCGGGGTTGCCGTTGAGCTGGATCGCGAGGGTCGTGAGCAGGTGCAGCACGAACATCACCAGGAAGAGCATGCCCACCGCCTGTGCGACACGGCGGAGGATGTAGCGCCCCATGAGGTCCTTCCGAGGGATGGGGGTTCGTCGGAGCAGAGCCGCGGCCCGCCGGTCGCGCTTGTCGAGACCTGGTCTCGACAAGCGCGACCGGCGGAACGACCCGGCCTCCGGCGAGGTGGGTCGGTTACTCCGAGACCGTCAGGTCGCGGACTCGCACCGCACCGCTGAACGGGTCGAGCACCACGTTGTCCAGGCGCTCGCTGTAGTACTCGGCGCCCGCGTTGAAGCGGAACGGGATGGTCGGGAACTCCTCGGCGAGGATCGCCTCGGCCTCCTGGTACAGGACCACTGCCTCGTCGAGCGTCGCGGCCCGGTCGCCCTCGGCGAGCTTGTCCTCGAACTCCTTGCTGTACCAGCCGAAGTTGCCGGCGCCCTCCTCGCCCACGGCGTAGAAGGCCAGGTAGTTCTCGTTGAGCGGGTAGTCCGGGAACCAGTTGTTGCGGAAGATGCCGTCGAACCCGTGCTCGGACCGGATGCTGAAGAAGTCCGGGTTCGGCTTGAGCTCGTACGGGATGTCGAGGTTGGCCTCGATGGAGTCACCGATCGCCTTGAAGTACTCGATCTCGGTCTCGTCGTCGCTCAGGCCGATGGTCAGCGTCTCGCCCTCGGGCCAGCCGCCGGCCTTCTCGAGCGCCGCCTTCGCGGCCTCGGGGTCGAACGTGCACCACTCGCACGTCCCGGCCTCGCCGCCGGGCACGCCGTCCGGCACCACCCACGAGTCGGCCGGGGTGGCCAGGCCGCCCGAGAGCTGCTCGATGATGGTGTCCCGGTCGATCGCCAACGAGATGGCCTTGCGGAACTCCTTGTCCTGCCACGGGCCGTCCTCGTACAGCGGGAAACCGATGTAGGTCAGCGCCGCACCCGGTGCCTCGGCGAGGCGCTCGGAGAGCTCCGGGTCGGCCTGCGCCGCGGCGAGGTCGGCGGGAGCCGGGTAGCTGACGTCGATGTCGCCCGCCTCGAAGTCGGCCCACGACGAGGCTCCGGAGTACTCGCGCCAGCTGATGGCGTCGACGCCGTCCGGGGTCTCCTCCAGCGTGTAGTCGGCCCAGCGCTCGGCGTCGACGGCGACGCCCTGGTCCCACTCGGTGATCTGGAACGGGCCGTTGCCGATCGGTTTGACCGAGCAGGCGTCGACGTCCTCCAGGCACTCCTCGGCGACCGGGAAGAACCCGGTGTAGCCGAGCATCGTGGAGAAGCCCGCGAAGGGCGCGGTGAGCTCGACCTCGAGCGTCAGGTCGTCCACGACCGTGACGCCGGACAGCTCCTCGACCGGGTTCTCCTCGGCGATGTTGCCGTCGTCGTCGAGCTCGTCCTGCATCTCCTCGTAGCCCTTGAACCGCTCGAAGAAGTAGTTGCTGTAGAGCTCGCTGTGGCCCGCGGTGTAGTTCCAGGAGCGGGCGAACGCCGCGGCGTCGACGGGCTCGCCGTTCTGGAACGTCAGGCCGGGCTTGATCTTGATGGTCCAGACCGTGTTGTCCTCGGTCTCGATCGACTCGGCCACGTAGTTGTAGGGCTCGGTGGTCTCCGCGTCGTAGCGGACCAGGCCGTCGTAGACGACGTCGAGGATCGCGATGTTGTCCGCGTTGCCGGAGTCGCCCGGGAAGAGCGTCTCCATGTCCTGATCGATCGTCAGCTTCAGGGTGACCGGTCCGTCGTCATCGGCGGTGTCGTTCGGGCTGCACCCGGTCACTGCCAGTGCCACCACGGCCGCCCCCGCGGCGAAGGTGGCGATGCGTCGTTGCCTCACTGATTGCCTCCCCAGTTCGTCTCCCCGGTCGGAGGGCGGGGAGGTTTGGACCATATCGCCACGGGAGGGGGGTCGCTTGGAAACTCGTGTTAATCGTCTGTAACGATTCGTCGAGGCATCCTTCCTTGCACGCGCCGAGGCGCATGCAAGGAAGGAGACCCGACGAACGGCGGTCTCAGCAGGTGCCGAGGTCCCGCCACGGACCCCACGGCGTGGCCGTGGGCTCCTGGTTGCGGCTGTACCACTGCGCGGTCCACCGGTGACCCTGGTGCACCACCGTCTCGCCCCCGCCGTACACCCAGGTGCTGGTCCAGGCCGGATACGTGCCCGCCGCGCAGGCCTGCGACGTACCGACCTCGGCCCACGGACCCCACGGGGTGGCGCCGGGTACCTGGTCGCGGGTCCACCACAGTGCGGTGAACACCGCGCCGTCGTGGCTGACCTGGTCACCCGCCGTGTAGACCGTGCTCGCCGACCAGGACGGGACCTCGGGAGCCGCCTGCTCCACGAGCCGACCCACACCCCACCGCGCGGTGGACTGGTAGCCCGCCCCGGTCGGGTCGGCCCAGTTCCGGATGGCGGTCCGCGCACCGTCGGCCGCGTCGTTCACCTGGAAGTCCAGGCCGTGGAACGTGCCCGGACCGCCGTACGAGAGCAGGTCGACGGACGCCTCGACCCGGTAGCCCTCGTCGGTCGGGGCGGTCGCGCTGCTCACCCGGGCCCGCTGCGCCGCCTCGTCGCCCGTGCCGAACGACACGGCGTTCTGCGCCGAGACGCGGATCTGCGTGTCGTCCGCTCGGTAGCCGCCGTTCTTCGCGTTGCCGGCGTCCACGTAGATCTCCACGGAGTCCTGGATCCACGGGTCCGAGCCCGAGACATCGACCACCGGGTCGGCGACGTCGGCCAGCACGAACAGCGTGCCGTCCTTCCACAGGGTGTGGACGGTCGCGACCGCACCGTCCGACCCCTCGACCTGCTTGGTGGTGGTCACCGTGTCCGCGGCGGTCCAGACGTCGTCGACGTCGCCGTCGATCTCCGGCGCCTCCGCCGCCTCCGCGACCTCCAGGTACGACAGCTCCTCGACCAGCGTCAGGGTGCCGACCGCTCCGGGCGTGTTCCACGACGTGGTGTCGTCACCGCTGGTCACCCGGACGTCGAACGCGGCGGTGGCCCCCTCCTCGAGGGCCCCCGGCAGGTGCACGACGACGTCGTAACCGCCCTCCCGCTCGGTCGCCACGGCGTCGGCGCCCTCGGCACCGCCGGTCACCGCACCGTCCCGGCCGACCACGTACTCGTCGTCGGACCCGGCACCGCCGAACGTCAGCGTGACCGAGTCGCCGGCCGCCGCCTCGGCGTCGTCCACCGAGACGAACGCCGTCAGGTGGTCGGGTGCCCAGCGCAGCTGGAAGGCGACCTCACCGTCGCCCGGCGCACCGAACGTGTGCCGCGGCGACCGGTCCCACTCGGCTGACGTCGTCGCGTCGCCGTCGAGCGGCACGTCGCCCGCGAAGACGTTCGCGGTACGTAGCCGGGCCGGGAGCTCGGCGCCCACGGCGCCGTAGTACGCGGGCTTCGCCTGGTAGCGGTCGTCGAAGATCAGCGGCGCACCGCTGTCCACCCGCCACGACCTGCCGTCGGTCAGGCCCCACGCCGTCACGCAGAACAGGTCGTCGGCGTGCGCGCGGAACGCCTCGAACGCGTCCCGGAAGTAGTACCCCTGGTCGATCAGCCGGGCCTCGCTCACGGGCGTACCCGTGGTCACGTCGAACTCGGTCACGGCCTGCACGACCGGCAGGTCCGCGAATCGCGCCAGAGCACCCTCCAGGGCACTGACCGGCATGGCCAGGGACACGTGGAACTGGTGGCCGACGCCGTCCACCGGCACGCCACGCGCCAGCAGGCGCTCCACCAGGGCCAGGTACCGGTCCTGCTTGCCGCCCTGCTCCGTGTTGTAGTCGTTGATGAACAGGGTCACGGGCCGGGACGAGTCCGCGGCGGCGTACGTCTCGTTGAACGCCTCGTCCGCGTACTCGAACGCGAGGTCGATGAACTCCTCGCCCAGCACCCGGAACCACTCGCTGCGGCGGAGCCCGTCCGGGTTCTCCGCGCCGTCCGAGACCACCTCGTTGACCACGTCGAACGCGACCAGCGGGTTGGTGTCCGAGCCGAACGGCCCGTAGTCGTCGCTCAGGTCCCGCGCGACGCCGAACACGTGGTCGTGCAGGCGCTCGCGGAGTACCGCCCGGCCCGCCTCGTCGGCCGCGAGCGGCTCGCCGGCGTCGTCCTGGAAGAACCAGTCCGGGGTCTGGCTGTGCCACACCAGCACGTGACCGTAGACCCGCAGGTCGTTCTGCTGCGCGAAGTCCATCAGCGCCGTCGCCTCGGGGTGGCGGCGGAACGTGCCCTCCTCGTCGTACCAGGCCTCGGGCTTCATGTGGTTCTCAGGCGTGAGCTGGCCGAAGTGGCGGTTCAGCAGCTGGGCGGCCGCACCCGTCGTCTCGCGGCTGTCGATCGCGACACCCACCGGGAAGTCGACGGTCTCCTTGATGCCGGTCAGGTCCTCGATGAGCGGGGGCTCGGGGACGGACACCACGATGTCGTCGATCAGCCAGTCGCTCGTGTTGCCGCCGTTGTAGGCCGTCTCGAGGTAGAGCAGGGCGTCGTCGTGCTCGGGCATCGCGAACGTGGCGGTCACCTGGGTCCAGCCGCTGCTGGTGAGGCCGGTGAACTGGCCCAGCGTCGAGAAGTTCTGGGCGCCGTCGGCGGTGGTCGCCAGGCTCAGCCACACGTCACCGGGCGCCTGCCCCTCGGGGAAGCGCACCCAGGCCGAGACGTCGTAGGTGACGCCCGCGCGCAGCACGCCCGTCACGTCCCGGCCGATGCCGTCCCCGGTGGTGTCCCGGCCGGTGAGCGCCGCGGACCAGGTGGAGTCGTGCGCGTCGGAGTCGGTGACCGCGAGTGTGAAGTCGGACGCGTCGTCGCCGGTGCGCGGCGCCCAGCCGCCCAGGGTGCCGTCCTCGAAGTCGGTGCTGATCACGGCACCGGCCGCCGGCGGCGTGCCCTGGGGGAACGTGAAGGTCCAGCCGTCCGCCAGCCGTTCGGTCACGACCGTCCGCACAGCGGCGAGGGTGCCCGACCGGTCGCCGCCGCCGTCGTGCGTCAGGACCAGCTCGCCCGGGACCATCGCGGCGCGCAGGTTGGCCGTGAGCGTGTCGACGTCCTGGGTCTCCCAGTCGGAGATCGTGTTGCGCACGTCGAGCGGCTGCATGCCGAGCTCGACGGCGACGCCGGGCGTCACCCCCCACGAGCCGTTCGGCGCGCGCCAGAACGGGATCTTCTGGTTCGGGTCGCCCAGGGCGTCGCGGATGATGCCCATGTTCGCGATCAGGTCGGCACGTACCTGCTCCTCGGTCCACGCGCCCATGTCGGCGTAGCCCGTCGAGTGGTTGCACAGCACATGGCCCTCGTCGACGATCCGGCGCAGCAGCGCGGCCCCGCCGTCGGCCTGGATGTTCTGGCCGATCACGCAGAAGACGCCCCGGAGGTCGTGCTCGGCGAGGAAGTCGAGCAGGGCGGGCGTGGTGCCGGGGTTCGGGCCGTCGTCGAAGGTGAGGGCGGACACATCGCCGCTGCCCTCGGCCGCGTACACCGGGGTGGGCACGGGGTTGATCGCGCCGCCCGGCACCATGTCGTCCGGCGGGACGGTGTCGGAGGTGGTCACCATGATGTCGTCCACGAGGATCGTGTAGGGGCCGCTCTGGTCGGTGCTGCCGAGGTGGGCCTGCAGCTCGGCCGGGTCACCGTCGGCCGTGTAGGTGCCGGTGACGGTGGTCCAGTCGGTGCCGATCGTCGTGTTGCCGATCCAGGCGTAGGACGGCTTCATGACGAACCGGATGCCCGTGCTGGTGGGGTCGGTCGGCCCGGCGGGCTCGGCCAGGCGGGCGCGCATGCTGAACGTGTAGGTCAGGCCGGGCCGGAAGATCCCGGTGGGGGACTGGAGGCCCTCGTAGTCGGCGGCGCGCGTGATGGCGAGCACGTTGCCCTCACCGTCGGGGACCACCTCGAGGCCCGCGTCACCGCTGGGGGTCCAGGTGCCGGTGGTGCCGTCCTCGAAGTCGACGGCGGTGACGACGGTGTCGGCGGTCGTGGCGGGTGCGGCGGCTGTGGTGGGTGCGGCGACCAGTGCGCCGGCGAGAACGAGGGCGGCGAGTCCGGCGCTGGTTCCGCCTCGTGTTAAACGATTTCCGGGTGTCGGACGGAATCCGCTCGCGGGGCCAGATCTGTGTGCTGGGCGGGAATCCGGGGTGAAACGATTTCGAAGAGGCATGCTGCGCTCCCTTGCGCGTGTCTTCAGGTAGAGGTGAACGCCGGAGCGACGGTGCTGCGGCGGACGTAAGGGCACAGTAGCCAGCGGAAGCGGCGCCGTCGAGCGCTGTTCCGTCTCGTTCCGCGCCGGCCCAGTGATCGGGCCCGGAAGTCGTACGACTTCCGGGCCCGATCACTGGGCCGGCGCGGAACGGCGAGGGCGGTGCCCGGCGTCCGCTACGCCGCCGGGAGCTCCTTGAGCGCTCCCTTCGCGATGCGCAGCCGGCGCGGCGTTCGCCGTGCGACCACGGAATCGTGCGTGACCAGCACGATCGTCAGGCCTTGGTCCTTCCACAGCCGCTCGATGAGGTCGACTATCTCGTCGCGGGTGTCCTCGTCGAGGTTGCCGGTCGGCTCGTCGGCCAGCAGCACCTTCGGGTTCTTCACCAGAGCGCGTGCGATCGCGACGCGCTGCTGCTGCCCGCCCGAGAGCTCGCCCGGCAGGTGGTCACCGCGGTCGCCGAGCCCCACCGACTCCAGAGCGGCCAGTGCGCGGGCCGTCCGGCTCTGCCGCGCGACCCGGGACGGGACGAGCGCGGTCCCCACGTTCTCCAGCGCGGTGAGGGTCGGGATCAGGTTGAAGTTCTGGAACACGAAGCCGATGGTCTCGGCCCGCGCGGCGGTGAGCTGCGCGTCGGTCATGTCGGCGAGGTTCTTGCCGTCGAGCTTGACCGTGCCCGACGTCGGCCGGTCCAGCCCGCCGAGCATCTGCAGCAGGGTGGACTTGCCGCCACCCGTCGGGCCCTGGACGGCGACGAGCTCGCCGTGCCCGATGGTCACGGACACCCCCCTGAGCGCGCGCACCTGGCGCTTGCCCTGGCGGTACGTCTTGGTCAGGTCGTCGATCTGGTACATGGGTACACCTTTCAGGCGAGGGAACGGAGGGCTTCGACGGGGCGCAGCCTCGCCGCACGACGCCCGCCGACGACGCCCGCAAGCAACCCGCCCAGCACCGCGAGGCCGACGGCGGCGAGGACGATCCACAGGCTCACCGGTGCCTGGAGAACGACGTCGACGGCGCTGTTGGCGGCGTCGGCCAGGCCGCCGACGGGGACACCGAAGCCCGATGAGGGGAGCGCGCCGTCCTGCGGTACTCCCTCGGGAGGCCCGACCGGACCGCCGAGGGCCAAGCCCTCACCCGATGCGCCGTTCAGCGTGATGCCCGCGAGATTGACGGCCCACACCGCCAGCGCCCCGAGCGCGAGGCCCGCTGCACCGCCGATCAGGCCCTGCACGAGGGACTCCCCGGCAACCTGGCCCACCACACGGTTCCTGCTCCAGCCGATCGCCTTGAGCGTGCCGAGCTCGCGTGTCCGCCGGTTCACCCCCGAGACCGTGAACAGGATTGCGAGGCCGAAGGCCGCCGCGAGCACGATGACGCTCAGCCATGTGCCGAGCGTGCCGACCAGGGCGGACGCCGTGGCGAGCGATCCGGTGACGCCCCGGGCGAGGTCGGACTGGGTGCTCACCGAGGCGTCGGGGAGCGCGGCCTCGATCGCGGTGGCGACGGCCTCGACGTTCTCGGCGGAGTCGACCTGGACGTAGACGTCGGTGACCTGGTCGGTGAGGTCGGCGAGGGCCGCGGCGACGGCGAGGGGGACGTAGACGTCGGCGGTCGTCGCGACGCCCTCGCCGGACGAGGACGCGACGATGCCCACGACCTTCAGGTCCTTGCCGCCCACGGTGATCTTGTCGCCGACGGCGAGGTCCTCGGACGTGGCGTAGGCGCTGTCGACGACGGCGACGTTCTTGTCGTCCGCCTCCAGCGTCCGACCTTCGGTGACCTCGGCGGTGGTCAGCGGTCCGACGGCCGCGGCCGCCGGGTCCAGGCCGGTCACCGTGAACTGTTCGATCTGGAGGGGGGCGCTGAACGACTGGCTGCCGCTTTCGCCGCTGTCGCCGCCCTCGCCGCTGTCGGTCGGGGCTCCGGGTGTCTCGCCGGAGAACGACAGGTTCTGCAGGTCGAGCGCTCCGGCGACCGCTGACACGTGGTCGAGCCCGGAGATCTTCTCCAGCGCGGCGTCCCCGAAGGGCATCGCCCCCATCGCGGTGGTGAGGTGGTCCTCCTCGACGCGGGTGTCCAGGGCCGTGCCCATGGGCGCGCCGAGCTCTATGCTCCGCCCGCCACCCTCTCCGGGTCCGCCGGGGCTCTGCCTGACGGTGACGTCGGTCCCGACGCCGTAGACGGACTCGAGCACCTCGGACTGGGCGTTCCGGACGCCGGTCGATACCGCGTTGACCACGATGACGAGCGCGATCGCTACCGCGAGACCGATCGCTACCACGACCGTCTGCTTGCGTCGGTTGCGCAGCTCTCTGCGCAGATAGGTGAAGAACATGGGCTCCTGCCTGGGGTCCGGGGGACGTGCGGAACGTTCGTGTCCGCGCGGACCGCCTCGCGGGCTGTAGCGCTGCTCAGGAAAGGGCGAGCGAGCGCTTCGCTCCGCGGGGCGGTCTGCGTCGGACGACCGGAACGCTAGGCAGGCCTGCTGTGGCGGCCCTGTCGTCGACCTGTGGTGACCCTGTGAATCGCGGGCATACCGCGTCACGGCGCGTCCCCGTCGTGAGGGACGAGCAGCCAGTGGACGGTTCCGCGCCGTACCGCCGGACGTCCTAGGCTGAGGGCGTAACCATCGAGCAACATCCTTAGAAGGAGACCCCGTGGCTAGCATCGAAGCCGTTGGAGCACGCGAGATCCTCGACTCGCGCGGCAACCCCACCGTGGAGGTGGAGATCGTCCTGGACGACGACACCTTCGCCCGTGCGGCGGTCCCGTCCGGCGCATCGACCGGCGCGTTCGAGGCCGTCGAGCTGCGTGACGGTGACAAGGCCCGTTACCTGGGCAAGGGCGTCGAGAAGGCCGTCGCGGCCGTCAACGACGAGATCGCCCCCGAGCTCGTCGGGTACGACGCCGAGGAGCAGCGCATCGTCGACCAGGCGCTCCTCGACCTGGACGGCACGCCGAACAAGGGCAAGCTGGGCGCGAACGCCATCCTGGGCGTCTCGCTCGCCGTCGCGAAGGCCGCCGCCAAGAGCTCGGGCCTGGATCTGTTCCGCTACGTGGGCGGCCCCAACGCGCACGTCCTGCCCGTGCCGATGATGAACATCCTCAACGGTGGCTCGCACGCGGACTCGAACGTCGACGTCCAGGAGTTCATGGTCGCCCCGATCGGCGCCCCGACGTTCCGTGAGGCGCTGCGCACCGGCACCGAGGTGTACCACTCCCTCAAGTCCGTGCTGAAGGAGAAGGGCCTGGCCACCGGCCTGGGCGACGAGGGCGGCTTCGCGCCGAACCTCGGGAGCAACCGCGAGGCGCTGGACCTGATCCTGGTCGCGATCGAGCGGGCCGGCCTCACGCCCGGCACCGACGTGGCGCTCGCGCTCGATGTCGCCGCCACGGAGTTCTTCTCCGACGGCGTGTACGCGTTCGAGGGTGGCAAGAAGACCTCCGACGAGATGATCGCGTACTACGAGCAGCTCGTGGCCGACTACCCGCTGGTGTCGATCGAGGACCCGCTGTCCGAGGACGAGTGGGACGCCTGGGGCGGGCTCATGAGCAAGGTGGGCGACAAGGTGCAGATCGTGGGTGACGACCTGTTCGTCACCAACCCCGAGCGCCTCGCCCGCGGCATCGCCGAGAAGTCGGCCAACTCGCTGCTGGTCAAGCTCAACCAGATCGGCACGCTCACGGAGACGCTGGACGCCGTCACGCTGGCCCAGCGCAACGGGTTCACCACCATGACCTCGCACCGCTCCGGCGAGACCGAGGACACCACGATCGCCGACCTGTCCGTCGCGACCAACGCCGGCCAGATCAAGACCGGTGCCCCGGCCCGCGGCGAGCGCATCGCCAAGTACAACCAGCTGCTGCGCATCGAGGAGGCGCTCGACGAGGGCGGCACCTACGCCGGCCGGTCGGCGTTCCCGCGCTTCCAGGGCTGACCTCCGGCAGGGCCCGCCCCCACCCAGTCATTCGGCCCGTAACCACCCAGAGTTACGGGCCGGATGGCTGGGGCGGGGGCGGGCTTTTGCGTTCCACACGTTCGACACACGGCGCGCCGAAGGTAATGCCGGTACAAAGGCCCGGCGAATCGGCACAATCGACCCATGCCTTCCTCACGCCGCCCGACGCGCCCCTCGGGTCCGGCGCGTGCCTCAGGTGCGCGCCCGTCGTCGACCTCGCGTACGGGGTCCGGTGCAGGTGCGTCGGGGGCCAAGGGTGCGCCGCGGGGCACGGGCAAGGCCGCGCCGAAGAAGTCGCCCGGGTCGTCGGCGAAGGGGTCGGACGCCAAGGGTTCGACGGCGGGCGGGCCGACGGCGGGCCGTGGTGCGGGGTCGAAGGGCGCGTCCCCGGCGGCGTCGAAGGGCGCGGCGAAGACCGGCCGCACGGGCGCCGCGCAGCGCGCGACGGCCAAGAGCACGGCCAAGAGCGCCACGCGCACCCCGGCGTCGAGCGCGGCGGCGAAGCGCGTCGGCCGGCCGGCCGCGCCGTCGGCGACCCGTCGCACCGCCGCTCCGCGGAGCGCGCCGGCCCGGTCGGGTACCCCCGCGCCGCGCAGCACACGTCCGGCGTCGGGCAGCGGGGCCAAGCGACCGACTCCGCCGCGCCGTCGGTCCACGGCGACCGCCAGTGTGGCGCCGCCGCGCGCCGACCGGAAGCGCGGCAGCTTCGGGCTGGTGCTGCCCGAGGTGCTGACCGTCCGCGCCATGGTGCTCTCGGTGGTGGTGCTCCTCGCTGTGGTGCTGTTGCTGCCCACGGTGCGCGCCGTCGTGACGCAGCAGGCCGAGCTGCGGGAGCTGCAGTCCGAGCTGAGCGAGCAGCAGGACCAGAAGGCGGAGCTGGAGACCGAGCTGGCCCGCTGGGAGGACCGGTCGTACGTCATCGAGCAGGCGCGGTCACGGCTGCGGTTCGTGATGCCGGGGGACAAGGTCTGGCGTCCGCTCGACACCGACTCCGTGCAGGAGCAGCAGCCCGGTCCCGGGGTGGTCGAGCCGTCGCCGAGCGCGTCGGGGGGCGTGGAGACGCCCTGGTACTCGGACGTGTGGGACTCCGTGCGGGTCGCGGGCGGCGACGGGTAGGCGGCGCGCTGGGTCCGGTCCCCGCCCTGGGAGACAATGGGTGGGTGAACACCGCGACTGAGACCGTGTCCGACGACGACCTGCGGGTGCTGGCCGAGCAGCTCGGCCGGGAGCCGCGCGGCGTCGTGGGTATCGCGGCGCGCTGCGTGTGCGGCCGCCCGACGGTGGCGCGTACCGCGCCCCGCCTGCCCGACGGCACCCCGTTCCCGACCGTCTTCTACCTGACGCACCCCGGCGCGGTGGCCGCTGCCTCGACGCTCGAGGCGAACGGCGTGATGCGGGAGATGACCGAACGCCTCGGGGCGGACGAGGAGCTCGCGGCCGCTTATCAGAAGGCGCACGAGCACTACCTGGCGCAGCGCGAGGCGATCGGCCACGTGGAGGAGATCGCCGGCATCTCCGCGGGTGGCATGCCCACGCGCGTCAAGTGCCTGCACGTCCTCCTCGCGCACGCGCTCGCCGCCGGTCCCGGCGTGAACCCGCTGGGCGACGAGGCGCTGGAGCTCGCGCGGGACGCCTGGAGCCCGGACCGCTGCACCTGCTGACCGTGGTCGCACCCGGGCGACAGCCACGTGAGGTTTCTCGCGAACCCGGGGCGTCCGACGCCCCGCGGGGTGCGGGCCTGGGAGAATCGCCGCGTGACTTCCTCTCGCGTGGCCGCGATCGACTGCGGCACCAACTCGATCCGCCTGCTCGTCGCGGACGTCGACGCCGCCGGAAACCTCACCGAGCTCGACCGCCGCATGGAGGTGGTGCGGCTCGGCCAGGGTGTGGACCGCACCGGTGAGCTTGCTCCCGAGGCTCTGGAGCGCACGCTGGCCGCGACACGCGGGTACGCGGCGGTGATCGAGGCAGAGGGCGTGCAGAAGGTGCGTTTCGTGGCGACGTCGGCCACGCGGGACGCACGGAACCGGGACGACTTCTTCGACGGCGTGCGCGCGGCGCTCGGCGTCGAGGTCGAGGTGATTTCCGGTGACGAGGAGGCGCAGCTCTCGTTCCGCGGTGCCACCGGCGCGGTCGCGGAGTCGCACGCCGGACCGTTCCTCGTGGTCGACCTCGGGGGAGGCTCCACGGAGCTGGTCCTGGGTACGGCTTCGGTGGACGCGAGCGTCTCGATGGACGTCGGTTCGGTGCGGATGACGGAGCGTCACCTGCACAGCGATCCGCCGTCGGCCGCCGAGATCGAGGCGGCGCGCGCCGACGTGCGAGCCCACCTGGACGACGCCGCCCGCGTGGTGCCGCTCGGCAAGGCCGTCACGCTGGTGGGTCTGGCCGGATCCATCACCACCGTGACCGCGCACGCGCTGGGCCTGGCCGAGTACCGGCGGGACCTGGTGAACCAGGCGGAGCTGCCGGTAGCCACCGTCCTGGACTCGTGCGCCGAGCTGCTCGCGGCTCCTCGCGCCGAGCGGGTGGCCATGGGATTCCTGCACCCGGGGCGGGTCGACGTGATCGCCGCAGGTGCCCTCGTCTGGTCCGAGGTGGTCACGCGCGTCGCGGCCGACGTCGCGTCGGCGGGCGGAACCCTGCGGACCGTCGTGACGAGCGAGCACGACATCCTCGACGGGATCGCGCTGTCCATGGGGTGACGGGCGAGCTGGACAGATCACCTGCTCCGGCCGGGAACTTCGGGCGTACGTGGCCCGTTGTGGCAGCCAGAGGATCGAGGACGTTCCTGCAGCGGCGACGATGGCGTGGTACGCATCACGCACACGCCGCTCTTTGTCGTGTCAGTACGCATGCGGCGCGCGCGGTACCCTGGGAATCATGCCTCAGAACGACCTGACCTCGGTCAGCCATGCTTCCGAAACGGCGAGCACGCCGCGCCCGCGGAAGGTGCCACGCATCGTGGTGCTCGGCGGCGGGTCCGTCGGCCTCTACGTGGCGCGCCGCCTGCGCAAGAAGCTGAAGAAGCGGGAGGCGGCCATCGTCGTCGTCGACCCGCGGCCGTACATGACGTATGCGCCCTTCCTGCCCGAGGCGGCCGCCGGGTCGATCGACGCCCGCGACGTCGTCGCACCGCACCGCAAGGCCTTCAAGGGCATCGACGTGCTGCAGGGCAAGGTCACCACGATCGAGCACGGCCGCAGGGCAGTGAAGATCCAGCCCGAGGAGGGCGACGAGTACGAGGTCACCTACGACCAGCTGGTCGTGGGGCTCGGCTCCGTGTCGCGCACCCTGCCCATCCCGGGCCTCGCGGAGAGCGCCATCGGCTTCAAGAACGTCGAAGAGGCCATCGCGGTCCGCAACCACGTCCTGAACCGGATGGACGTCGCGTCCTCCACGTGGGACGCCGACCTGCGCAAGCGCATGCTCACGTTCACGTTCGTGGGCGGTGGCTTCGCCGGTATCGAGGCGCTCGCCGAGATCGAGGACATGGCGCGCTACGCCACGCGTCAGTACAACACGATCGAGCCGTCCGACCTGCGGTTCGTCATGATCGAGGGAGCCGGCCGCATCCTGCCCGAGGTCACGGAGCCGATGGGCGAGTACGCCCTCGCCGAGCTGAAGAAGCGCGGCATCGAGTTCCACCTCAACACGTTCCTCTCGTCCTGCGTGGACGGGCACGTCGTGACCTCGACAGGCGTCGAGTTCGACACCGAGACCATCGTCTGGACGGCGGGCGTCAAGGCCAACCCCGTCATCAAGGAGTCCTCGGACCTCCCGTTCGACAAGATGGGCCGCGTCACGGTGCTCCCGACGCTGCAGGTCGTCACCGAGTCCGGTGAGATCATCCCGGACGCCTGGGCTGCCGGAGACTGCGCCGCCGTGCCGGACGTCAACAACCCCGGCAAGTTCTGCCCGCCGAACGCCCAGCACGCGATCCGCGAGGCCAAGCGCCTGGCCGACAACATGGTCGCGCTGTACAAGGACAACCAGGCCGTCGACTACGACCACAAGAACCTTGGTGTGGTGGCCTCGCTGGGCCTCTACAAGGGCGTCGCCGAGCTGTTCGGCTTCATCAAGCTGCGCGGCTTCCTGGCCTGGGTCGCGCACCGCGGCTACCACGTCATGGCGATGCCGACCGGTAACCGCAAGATCCGCATCGTGATCGGCTGGATGGGTCAGTTCCTGATGGGCCGGGAGATGGTTTCTCTGGGTTCGCTGCACGACCCGCGCCAGGAGTTCCGTAACGCCTCGGTGCCGCCGAAGCCGGCGGGCGAGAAGGTCGAGCAGAAGGCGGAGTCGTCCGCCGAGCGCGCCGAGTCGGGCGCCAAGGCCTGACGGCCTGACACCTCCCCGCAGGTCGAGCTTGTCGAGATCCTTGTCTCGACAAGCTCGACCTGCGACGGCGTCTGCGTGCTCCGTGGACCGTCGCGTCGGTAGTCTCTGGGGTGCGCCCCCATAGCCCAACTGGCAGAGGCAGCCGGCTTAAACCCGGCCCAGTCCCGGTTCGAACCCGGGTGGGGGCACGGTCACGTGGCGCCGCTCGGCGGCGGCCGCAGGACGCTCAGGTCGCGGAGGTCCCGGCGGTCAGCGGGAAACGGGTCCCGGTGAGCGTCTCGGAGACGTCCCAGAGGTGCCGACGTGTCTCGGCATCGCCGGCATCCGCGGACCGCCCGGCCACGGCGGCCGGGCCGCGTACCCCGCCGAGACGGCTCGGCCCGGTGATCCCGCCGCCCGGGACGTCGCCGTCCATCGCCAGCAGGGTCGGCAGCGCGCCGCTCTCGGATCCGTGCGCGAGCAGGCGTGTGGCGGCAGCCAGCACGGCGTCCAGGGACTGCCTGCCCGTCGTCATCCGGAATCCGGTGGACGCCCAGCCCGGGTGCGCCGCCGTGGCGATCACCGGCGAGCCGACGGCGGCCAGACGGCGCTGCAGCTCGGCGGTGAACAGGACATTCGCCAGCTTGGACTGCGCGTAGGCGCCGAACGGCCGGTAGGCGCGGTGCTCCCACTGCAGGTCGTCGAAGTCGATGCGGGCTGTGCGGTACTGGGTCGAGGTGAGGGTCACCACCCGCCCGGTGATCCGGTCCAGCAGCAGGTTCGTGAGCGCGAAGTGCCCCAGGTGGTTGACGCCGAGCTGCAGCTCGAAGCCGTTCTCCGTGTGCCGCAGGGTGTCGGTCATCGTGCCCGCGTTGTTGATCAGGGCGTGCACCGGGCCGCTGAGGCCGGTGGCGAAGTCCCGGACGGAGGCCAGCGAGGCGAGGTCGAGCGCGCGGACCTCGACCCCTGCGCCGATGGCGTCGGCGGCCGCCCGCCCCTTGTCCGGATCGCGGACGGCGAGGACGACGTGTGCGCCCTTCGCGGCCAGCGCGGCGGCGGCGGCACGCCCGATCCCGCTGTTGGCACCGGTGATGATGACGGTGCGGCCCGTCTGGTCGGAGAGCTGAGTGGCCGAGCTGAGGATGGACATGTTCCGCAATGTATACAGTGACTACTATGTAGTCAACGGGTACATAGTGGATAGACTGCGTCGATGACGTCACACCGTCCGTATCACCACGGCAACCTGCGCCAGGCCGTGCTGGATCGAGCCGCCGTGATGCTGCGTGACCGGGGTGCCGCCGACCTGTCGCTCCGTGAGCTCGCGTCGGACGTCGGGGTCACGCACGCGGCGCCCCGCCGCTACTTTCCCGACCGGCAGGCGTTGCTCGACGCGCTCGCGGTCGAAGGGTTCGTCCGCCTGGGCACCCGGCTGCGCGCGGCGGTGCAGGCCGCCCCCGGGTACCGGGAACAGGTCCGGTCGGCGGCGGCCGCCTACCTCCGCTTCGCGACCAGCGAGGCGAACCTGGTCGAGCTCATGTTCGCCCACAACCGCGGCGCGGACGGTGCGGCGGTCACGCAGGGCGCGAACGCCGCGTTCGCGCCGATCCTGGAGATGTTCCGGCGGGGCGAGACCGAGGGGCTGCTCCCGGGCCGGGACCCGGAGCGGGTCGGGCTTTTGTTCGTCGCGACGATCCAGGGCGTCGCCGGGCTCATCAACTGCGGCATGATCGATGCCGACCGGCTCGACGACCTCGCGGCCGATGTCGCCGGGCAAGTCCTCGGTCCGCCGCCGTCACCGGCCTGACGCGCGGGCCGTCTCCGTCAGCCGATCAGCTCCGCGAGGTGGCGGCCCGTCAGCGACTGCTCGTGCCGGGCCAGGTCGGCGGGTGTGCCCTCGAAGACGACGCGGCCGCCGTCGTGCCCGCCGCCGGGGCCCATGTCGATCACCCAGTCGGCCCGGGCGACGACCGAGAGGTTGTGCTCGACCACGATGACCGACCGGCCGGAGTCGACCAGGCGGTCGAGCAGGCCGGCCAGGTTGTCGACGTCCTGCATGTGCAGGCCCGCCGTGGGCTCGTCGAGCACGAACGTCGGGGTGTCCCCGCCCATCTCGATGGCGAGCTTGAGCCGCTGTCGCTCGCCGCCGGACAGGGTGTTGAGGTGCTGGCCGAGCGAGATGTAGTGCAGTCCGACGTCGGACAACCGGGACAGCATGGGGAGCACCGCCTTCTCCGTGAAGAAGCCGAGCGCGTCCTCGACGGACATGGCGAGCACGTCGGCGATGTTCTTGCCGCGCAGGGTGTACCCGAGCACCTCGTCGGTGAAGCGCTTGCCGCCGCACGCCTCGCACACGCTTGCGACGCCCGCCATGAACGCGAGGTCGGTGTAGATGAGGCCCACGCCCTTGCACTCGGGGCACGCACCGGCCGAGTTGGCGCTGAACAGCGCCGGCTTGACCCCGTTCGCCCGGGCGAACTGCTTGCGGACGGGCTCGAGGATTCCGGTGTAGGTGGCCGGGTTGGAGCGACGCGAGCCGCGGATGACCGACTGGTCCACGAAGGTCACGCCCTCGCGGGGCAGGCAGCCGTGGATGAGCGAGCTCTTGCCGGAGCCGGCCACGCCCGTCACCGCGACGAGCACGCCGAGGGGCACCTCGACCGAGACGTCCTGGAGGTTGTGCAGGCTCGCGTGCTCGATCCGCAGCGCGCCCGTCGGCGTGCGAGGGGCGGCCTTGACGGTGACGGCCTGGTCCAGGTGCTTGCCCGTCGCGGTACCGGAGGTGCGCAGGCCTTCGAGGTCGCCCTGGTAGACCACCGTCCCGCCGTGGGTACCAGCGCCGGGGCCCATGTCGACGAGGTGGTCGGCCGCGGCCATGACCTCGGGCTTGTGCTCCACGACGAGCACGGTGTTGCCCTTGTCGCGCAGTCGCTGCAGCAGGGCGTTCATCTGCTGCACGTCGTGCGGGTGCAGGCCGATGGTCGGCTCGTCGAACACGTACGTCATGTCCGTCAGGGCCGACCCCATGTGTCGCACCATCTTGGTGCGCTGCGCCTCGCCGCCCGACAGCGACGACGACTCCCGGTCCAGCGACAGGTAGCCCAGGCCGATCTGCTCGAACGTCGCGAGCAGGTCGTTCAGCCCGTCGAGGATGGGTTGAACGTGCGGGTCGGCCAGGTCGTGCACCAGCTCTGCCAGGTCGGTGAGCTGCATCGCGGCGGCCTCGCCGATGTGCTTGCCCTTGACGAGGGACGACCGCGCGCGGTCGTTGAGCCGGGTCCCGCCGCAGGCCGGGCACGAGGTGAAGGTGGCGAGCCGGTCCACGGCGGCCCGCATCGCGCCCTTCATCGACTCGACGTCCTTGACCAGGTAGAGCCTGGTGATCTTGGGGACCAGCGACTCGTAGGTGACGTTGATGCCGCTCGAGACGATCTTTCGCTCGGGTCCGTACATCAGGTCGTGCCACTCGGTCTCGGTGTACTCACCGAGCGGCTTGTCGGGGTCGAACAGACCGGAGTCGGCGTAGACCTTCCAGTACCAGGTGCCGACCCCGAAGTTCGGGAAGGTGATGGCGCCGTCGTTCAGCGACTTGCTGCGGTCCACGAGGGCCTCCGTGTCGACCGCGGAGACACGGCCGAGACCCTCGCAGGTGCCGCACATGCCCTGCGGGTCGTTGAACGAGAAGAGGTTGGACCCGCCGATGTGCGGCCGGCCGAGTCGTGACCAGATGACGCGCAGCATCGTGTAGGCGTCGGTGGCCGTGCCGACCGTCGAGCGGGCGTTGGCGCCCATGGGCTCCTGGTCCACCACGATCGCCGCCGAGAGGTTCGACAGCGTGTCGACGTCGGGCCGGGGGCGCGACGGCATGAACCCCTGGAGGAAGGCCGGGTAGGTCTCGTCGATCAGTCGCCGCGACTCGGCCGCGACGGTGCCGAACACGAGCGAGCTCTTGCCCGAGCCGGAGACGCCTGTGAAGACGGTGAGCTTCCGCTTGGGGATGTCGAGCGAGACCCCCTGCAGGTTGTTCTCACGAGCCCCGCGCACCTCGATAGATCCGAACACCACTGTCCTCTCCTGGTCGGTGGTCCCATGGTGCCAGCAGCCACTGACACGCACCCTGGCTACGGCCCTCGCCGTTACGCCAGGAGCAGACGCCGGAACGACCCGCGGTGTCAGTGGGGTTGGGTAGCGTGACGGGTACCGACGGCGGGAGTGGGCACATGGCAATGATCTCGACAGGTACCGCGGGTACCGCAGGGCTCGGCACCACCAACGAGGGCGGACCCGGAGCCAGGCCGGGAACGCTCGAGCACACCCGTGAACCCCTGCTGCGTGACCTCGTGGGTGGCATCCTGCGGCGCACGCGCCGCGAGCAACGGCGCACGCTGGCCGACGTCGCCTCGGACGCCCGGGTCTCCACGGCCTACCTCTCCGAGGTGGAGCGTGGGCGCAAGGAGGCGTCGTCCGAGGTGCTCGCCGCCGTGACCGAGGCGCTCGGTATGCGCCTGGTCGACCTCGTGGAGCGCGCCTGGGCGGAGCTGGCTCTCGCGCTGACGGCGCAGGAGGAGAGCCGACGGGTCCATGTCCTGTCGTCCGCGGCCCGTCGTTCGGCCGGGTTCTCGTCGTCCCGTCACCCCCTGCAGGTGGAGCAGCGCGCGGCGGCCGGCGGCTCCGGCGCGCGACGGCGAAGCGGGGCGGAGCTGCTCGTGGCGTGACGCGTCAGAGTCCGGCGCGCCTCTTTCCGCCCGGGCGGACGTCGCTCACCTGGTCCACGATCTTGTCGATCATGCCGTAGGCCAGCGCCTGCTCGGCGGTGAACCAGCGGTCACGTTCCGAGTCGGCGGTGATCGCCTCGACGCTCTGCCCGGTGTGCTCGGCCTGCAGGCGTACCACCACGTCCTTGACGTGCCGGATGTTCTCGGCCTGGACCACGACGTCGCTCGTCGTGCCTCCGATCCCGCCCGCGGGCTGGTGCATCATGATCCGGGCATGCGGGAGTGCGAACCGCTTGCCCGGGGTGCCCGCGGCGAGCAGGAACTGACCCATGCTGCCCGCGAAGCCCACCGCGACGGTGGAGACGGAGTTGGGCAGCAGCTTCATCGTGTCGTGGACGGCCAACCCGGCGCTGATGGAGCCGCCGGGAGAGTTGATGTAGAGGCTGATGTCCGCGCTGGAGTCCTCGGCGGAGAGCAACAGGAGCTGCGAGGTCACGCGGTTGGCCACGGCGTCGTCGATCTCGCTGCCCACGAGGACGATCCGTTGGTGCAGCAGGCGTGCTGCGAGGTGGTCGTCGAAGGGCGGGGTGGGAGTGGTCTCGGTCATGAGCCCACCATCGCCCCGCGCCGGCCCGAGGGGCAGGCGTCTCTGCCCGCCGCAGATCTGCTCATGGCAGACCGCGCGGTTCAGAGCGGGTCGCCACCCGAGGCCACGGTCGGGAACACGTCGAAGTGGATCTCGAACGGCAGTGCCCCGGGCGTGCCCTCCTGCCTGGCGAGCGGATCGAGGTGTTCCGCGGCGAACCGGTCCCAGGCCTCGATGACCGCCTCCGCCTGTTCCGGGGTGGCCCACTTGTTGACCGTGACGAACGTGGCGGTGCCTACCCACGACTCCAGCATCTCGTCGTCCACCTCCTGGCCGGAGCGGACGAAGGCCATCACACGTTCGTTGCGCAGGCGCAGGAACTCCATGTTGACGGCCTCCGCGGTCTGGCGGCCCGCGGAGGACTCCTTGCCCGCGCTGGAGATGCTGAACCCGCCCGGGGTGCGTTCCCACCAGCGTTCCCGGGCGGTGCCTTTGCCCTCGACCTCGCGCACCAGGCCGTGCTTGGCGAGCTGGCGCAGGTGGTAGCTCGTGGAACCGCTGGACTCGCCGACGAGCTCGCCGAGCTTGCTGGCCGTCAGTGGGCCGCGGGTCGGGAGCAGGTCGAGGATGCGGATGCGCAGCGGGTGGGCGAGCGCGCGCAGGGCCGCCGGACCCAGCTCGGCCGGGGGGCCCACCGTCGAGGAGCCCTCGGGATCGGGGACCGCGCGAGGTGCCTCCGGCTGTCGAGCGTCCCCTTCCGCGTGGTTCGGGGAGTTCTTGCGTGCTGTCGCCATAGGCAGGACGTTACCCACTCGGAGGAGCGGGGACCGGTCCGCGGCGGACAAGCACGTGTGGTCCGTGCGGGTCAGCGGAGGGACAGCGGGTGGCGCGCGGCCAGGTTGTCGCGCATCCGCTCGGCCTGGGCTCGTGCTCGCTCCGCACGCTCGTGCTCGCGTCGCAGTGCCTCGCGGTCGGGTCTGCTGGGTGCAGCGGGTGCAGCGGGTGCAGCGGGTGCAGCGGGTGCAGCGGGCCGCCGCACCGTGGAGCGTGCGGCGGCGCGGGGGATGTCGGCGGGCCGCGGCGCGGCGGTACGGGCGGCGGGTGCGTAGGCGCTCATCGGGTCTCCTGGCTTGCTGGGCGGGCGGGTGAGATGGGTGGTGCGTGCCACCCACCCTACGCATGCCAACAGACCTTTGCAAGTGTTTGTTTGCAACCAGGTCTTTGTACTTCTATTCGTCCGGTGCGCGGCGGAAGGTGTCCAGGTCGTGGTTCAGGCGCTCGAGCAGGGTTGCGAGGAGTGCTCGTTCGGTGGGTGACCAGTCGGACAGGATCTGGTCGTACATCGCGGCGCGCCGGGTCCGCTCGCGCTCCAGCTGGGCCACGCCCTCCGGCGTCGCCTCGACCCGGACGGCCCGCCCGTCGCGCGGATCCCGGCTCCGCCGGGCGAAGCCTGCCTTCTCGAGGCTGACGACCTGGCGTGTCACGGTGGAGGCGTCGAGGCCCTGGCGCTCGGCGAGGGCGTTGATGCCTCTCGGTCCCTCGGTGTGCAGTACCTGGAGCAGGAGGTATCCCGAGCGCTCCAGGGCCGGGTTGTGGCCTGCGCGGACGGATCCGGTGCGCTCGGCGCGGCGGAGCAGCAGCGCGAGCTGGAGCTCGACGCGGGACAGCGTGCCGGGCTGCTCGGATCCTGGGTTCTCTTTCGCGCTCTTCGACATAGGTGTAGCCTACAGGCATATACCTGTGGCATACAGATAAAACCCTGGACGAGGTCCAGCCGGGGGATGAGTACCCGAGACGAGGAGGCGGCGTGGCCACCACGCGCAACGAGCCCAACAAGACAGCCATCTACGCCACGGCGCTCACCGCGTTCTTCGCGATCGCGGGCATCGCTGTGGTGGACCCGATCCTGCCCGTCATCGGCGCCGAGATCGGTGCCACGACGTGGGAGATCGAGCTGCTGTTCACCGCCTACATCGCCGTGATGGCGATCGGCATGATCCCCGCCGTGATGGCGACGGGGCGCTTCGGCTACAAGAAGATCCTGGCGACCGGCGTCACGCTCGTCGCCGCCGCAGCGGTGCTCGCCGCGCTCAGCGGCAACATCGTCCAGCTCGCGGTGCTGCGCGGCGTGTGGGGCCTGGGCAACGCCATGTTCTTCGCCACCGCCATGGTGCTGCTGGTCGCGCTCGCCAAGGACCGGCAGTGGGTGGTCGGCCTGTTCGAGACCTGCGTCGGGCTCGGCTTCGCCGTCGGGCCGCTGATCGGCGGGCTCCTCGGGCACATCAGCTGGCGCGTGCCGTTCTTCGTGTGCGGGCTGCTCATGGTCGTCGCACTGCTGGTCTCCGCGACGCGGCTCAAGGACCCCGTCGAGAAGCCCGCCCCGCTGCGGCTGGGGCAGGTCTTCGGGCTGTTCCGCAAGCCCGGCTTCCTGGCGCTCGCGGTGGTGACCGCCGCCTACAACTTCGTGTTCTTCGTGGTGCTCGGGTACGTACCCGTGTACCTCGGTCTCGACGTGGTGCCGCTCGGGCTCGTGTTCACTGCCTGGGGCATCGGCGTGGCGGTCGGCATCCTGACCGTCGGGCACCGGCTCGCCCACGCCCTCGGCTTCGTGCAGACACTCGGCATCGCGATCGTCGGGGTGCTGGCGTGCGTGGTGGTGCTCGCGCTCGGCGTCGGTACGGCCGGCTCGGTGATCGTGACCGTGGTGGCCGGTGTGTTCATGGGTATCGCGAACGCGAACCTGACCGACCTGTCGCTCGCTCTCGGCGACCCCGACCGGCGGATCACCACCGGTGCGTTCAACCTGGTCCGCTGGGGTTTCGCGGCCCCGGCCCCGGTCGTCGCGGGTCTGCTTGCCGAGGGCGTCAGCCCTGCGTCGCCGTTCTGGGTGGCGTCGGCAGTGCTCCTCGTCGGCGTGATCGTGTTCCTGGCGACGGCGCACGTCATGGCCCATCCGGTCGGCGAGCGTGTGCTCTGGCAGCGCTGGAACCGTGCAGCGCGCAAGGCCGAGGGCACACCCGAGGAAGCTCTGTCCGAGATGTGACGCTCCATCCTGGCTGAGGGAGCCGGTGTACTTGTCCGGGCGAGGTGACAAGGGCTTGCGACGTGACGCTGCCCCGTGGCTCGCACCCACACCTGCAGGGTGTGGGTGCGAGCCACGGGGCAGCGGCCGTGCGTGCTACGCGTCCTGGAACTTGAGGCGCGCCGCCGCGCCCGCCAGCACCACCAGCGTGTAGCCGGCGAGCACGCTGATACCCACCCACGGGTCGAGCACGTCGGGGAACGCGCCGGCGGACGGCGTGATCTGCGCGCCGGCCACGCTTGGTAGCAGCTTGTTCACCACGCCGATCCACTCGAGCTGGGCGGCGGCGAACGTCGCGATCTGGACGATCGTCGGGACCACGAGGAAGATCGCCACCAGAGTGAAGATCGCACCTGCCGTGTGGCGCAGCAGGGCGCCGAGTCCCAGTGCGAAGAGCGCCACCAGTGTCACGTAGAGGACGGTACCGAGCAGCGACCGCACCTGGGCGCCGTCACCGAAGTCCACCGTGGCGTCGTTGCTGTTCAGCAGGGGGTACGTGACGAGCCAGCTCAGCGCGAGCGCGATCGCCGTGAGGACCGCCGTCACGAGCGCGAGAACCACTGCCTTGCCGAAGAGCGCCGGCAGGCGGCCGGGCACGGCGGCGAACGTGGAACGGATCATCCCGGTGGAGTACTCGCCGGTGATCATGAGGGCGCCGAGCACGGCAACCACCAGGGCGGCCATCTCGTAGCCGGCTGCCACGACCATCGTCCCGCCGAGGAACCCGCCCATCTGGGCTTGCTCCTCGGGTGACGCGCCCTGCATCGAGTCGCCGGCCAGCTGCACCACGAGCGCCAGCATCAGGGCGAACCCGACCAGTACCACGATCGTCGACGCCAACGTCCACCACGTCGAGCGTAGTGTCCACAGCTTGATCCACTCCGAGCGCAGCACCCGGAAGAACGACACGTTCTGCACAGGGACGCGCTCCGTCGTCGTGCCCGGCGCCGCTCCGCCTGCCGGAGCCGTGACCGTCGCGCTCATGCCTTGCTCCCCTCAAGATCGGACGTCGTGGCCGCCGGGGCGGCGATGTCCTCGGACTGGTACTCCACCGAGTCGGCGGTCAGCGACATGTACGCCTCTTCCAGCGTGGAGGCGACGGGCGTGAGCTCGTGCAGCACGATCCGCGAGGCAGCGGCCAGCTCACCGACGTCGGCGGCGTTGCTGCCGCGGACCTCCAGGAGGCCGGGCTCGACCGCCTCCACCGTGGTGTTGTTGGCCTTCAGCAGGTCCGCCAGCTCCGAGGCCTGCGGGGACCGCACGCGCACGAGCTTGCGCTCGGCGCCGTCGACGATCTCCGAGACCGGGGCGTCCGCCAGGATGCGGCCCCGGCCGATCACGAGCACGTGGTCGGCCGTCAGAGCCACCTCGCTCATGAGGTGGCTCGACAGGAAGACCGTGCGGCCCTGGGACGCCAGGTACTTCGCGATGTTGCGCACCCAGACGACACCCTCGGGGTCGAGGCCGTTGACCGGCTCGTCGAGGATGAGCGTGCGGGGGTCGCCGAGCAGGGCCGCGGCGATGCCGAGGCGCTGCCCCATACCGAGCGAGAACCCGCCCACCCGCTTGCTCGCGACGGGCTGCAGACCAGTGAGATCGATCACCTCGTCGACACGCCGGGTGGGGATGCCGTGCGTCGCAGCCATGGCGAGCAGGTGGTTCCGCGCGGTACGGCCGGTGTGCACGGCCTTCGCGTCGAGCAGCGCGCCCACCTCGGCCAGCGGACGGCGGTGCGCGCCGTACGGCTTGCCGTTCACGGTGACCGTGCCTGCGGTGGGCCGGTCCAGGCCCACGATCATGCGCATGGTCGTCGACTTGCCGGCGCCGTTGGGGCCCAGGAAGCCTGTCACCTGGCCCGGCTGGACGGTGAACGTGACCCCGTCCACGGCTGTCTTCGCGCCGTACCTCTTCGTCAGGCCTCTGGCCTCGATCATTACTTGCCCTTCCATCTGGCACGCCGGAGTGACCTCTGCGGTCACGGGTCGGTCATCACAAGACTGGTTACCACGAGCCTAGGGAGGCAGGGGCGCTGCCCGCACCTATAAGCCGCCTTGATCATCCCTGGGGAGGAGCCAGTTCATCCCGCGGGAGGAGCCGGGAACTACTGAGGCCTTCCCGGCGTTCCCTAGGATGGTCAGACAGACCAGGAGGAGCAGATGAGCAACCCCGTCTTTTCAAGAAGCGACGTCTTCGGCGAGCCCCGTCGCACCGGCGCTGCCGGTGCACGCCGTGGCGGCACCGCCACCTACCCCAACCAGACTCCCGCATATGGCACCGCGCCCCAGCCTGGCCAGTACGGCCAGTACGGCGCGGCGGGCCGGCAGCCCGTGGACGCGTCGCAGCTGGACGCGATGTACCAGTCGCCGTCCGCGACCACTGCGGACACCAAGCGGCTGACCTATGACGACGTGATCATCAAGACCGGTGGGCTGCTCGCCCTCCTGGTCGTGGTGGCCGCGGCAACATGGACGCTGGTCCCTGCGCCGATGCTGACCACCGTCATGATCGTGGGCGCCATCGGCGGCCTGGTCCTTGGCCTGGTCAACGCCTTCAAGCGGAACCCGAGCCCGGCCCTCATCGTGGCCTACACGGTGTTCCAGGGTGCGTTCCTCGGCGCGATCTCGCTCGTGTACAACTCCCTGTTCGAGGGTGCGGTGACGCAGGCCGTCATCGGCACGATCTCCGTGTTCGCCGTGAGCCTGTTCCTGTTCAAGAGCGGCAAGGTCCGCGTGACGCCCAAGTTCACGCGCTGGCTCATGTTCGCCCTGATCGGGTACGCGCTGTTCAGCCTGATCAACTTCGTGCTCATGATCACGGGCGTCCTGGGCGAGTTCGGTCTGCGCAGCGGCCCGATCGGCGTGATCATCGGCATCGTCGCGGTCGGCCTGGCCGCTGCCTCGCTGATCGTCGACTTCGACTCGATCAAGCGTGGTGTCGAGGGCGGCGCCCCTGCCAGGATGGCGTGGTCGGCGGCGTTCGGACTGCTCGTGACGCTCATCTGGCTGTACCTCGAGCTGCTGCGCCTCGCGGCGATCATCAGCAGCCTCGGTCGCGAGTAGGCGGCAAGCACTTCCAGCCGGCTGCACGGCCAGAGGCGCGGACCCCGACCGGGGTTCGCGCCTCTGGCGTCTCCGCGGCGAGGTTCGTGGCCCGGTGACGGTCTCGTCGGGCCACGGACGCCGCAGCGGCTAGGCGAGGAAGAAGAGGTCGGCCGCGACAAAGGCGACACGGGCCCGACGAGCCGTGGTCATGACCCGCTGCCAGGTATGTGATCCACCAGTGCCACGTCGGAGGTGCTCAGTGCCCCGACCCCCGCGACGAGCATCTCGAGCAGCACCGAGAAGCTCTGGGCCACGTCCTCCCGCATCCGGAAGCCGCCGCCCAGCTCGAGGGCCACGAACCCGTGCACACCGGCGCGCACCGCACGGACGGCATCGACCATCCGGTCGTCCGGGAGGCCGAACCCGTGGAGCACTGCCGCGACCACCTGGACGCTCTCGGCGGCGACCTCGCGGCTCCGGGCGTCGGCCGGATCGTCCGGGTCCGGTCCGATCTGCGTCGCGGCATACCGCCCCGGGTGGGCGAGGGCGTAGGTGCGCCAGGCGTTCGCCAGCGCGCGGAGCGCGTCGGCACCTGCCCGCCCCACGGTCGCCGCTGTCCCGGCGGCCGTGAGGTCGCGGACGGCGATCAAGGTCACCTCGCGCCGCAGGTCCGCGAGCGACCCCACGTGCTTGTAGAGGCTGGGGGCTGCCACACCGGCCTTCGCCGCGACCTTCGCGAGGGTGAGGTCGGTGAACCCGCTCGGGCCGCCGTCGTCGACGACCTCGAGCGCCAGGCGCACGACGGCGTCGGGGGACAGGCCCGCCCTAGGCACGCCGGCCGCCGTCCTCGGTCTGGGCGGAGGCGTCCTCGCCCGTGGCACCTGCGGCAGCCGAACCTGCTGCGGAACCTGCTGCTGCGGATCCCGCGGCGGTCCGGCCCTCGGTGCCCGACACCGGGAGCCCGGCGAGGAAGCCGAGCACGGCGGGCACGACGACGTCGGGCGCCTGGTGCTGCGGATAGTGGCCGACGTCCGGGACCAGGACGCCGCGGGCGTCGATGGTGTCCGTGATCCAGGCGAGCTCGGCAGCCGGGTCGGAGAAGTCGGGGTCGATCGCGCCCACGACAGCCAGGGCCGGTGCCTGGATCTCGGGGAGCCGAGCCTCGACCACCGCGTGGTCGAGCGCGATCGCGAGGTCGCGGAAGGAGCGCAGCCGGTCCGGCTGGCTCATGCTGCGCCGGATCGCGGCAACGTGCTCGGCATGGTGCGGGGAGCGGCGGCCCTTGGAGATCGAGCCGTAGAAGAAGCTCCAGAACGCGGCGCCCCAGGGCCGGGCGAGGACGACCCGGTAGACGAGGCCCATGACCGCGCGCAGGCCGGGTGAGCCGGGCTGGCGCAGGTAGGGGCTGAGAAGCACGAGCCCGCGCACCAGGTCGGGACGCTCCGCGGCGGCCCACGCGGCGGCCGAGGCGCCCATCGAGTTGCCGACGAGCACGGCCGGGCCGGCGCCGAGGTGTTCGACCAGGGCGACGAGGTCCGACCCGGTCGCGTCGTCGCCGTGCGTGCGGAACGTGGTGTCCGAGTCGCCGTGGCCGCGCAGGTCCGCGACGACGACGCGGTAGCCGGCGTCGACGAGGGCGGGAGCGACGTCGTCGTAGGTGGACCGCAGGTCGCCCATGCCGGGCACGGCGACGACGAGCGGGCCCGCCCCGGTGTCGGTGTAGGCGATGCGGCCCTCAGGTCTGGGAAGGGAGCTTGCTGGAGCACTCTGGCTGTTCGTCATAGCCATAAAGCTACGCCTATTAGCCAACGAGCGCAAGACCCCGTACATGTCAGAAGCTCAGGTCACTCGAGTGACCTGAGCTTCTGACACATACGGAGGGGTTGGGGTCAGACCGGGCGTGGTGCTCCGAAGTAGCCCCGCTCGGCCTCGCCGCTCTCCGCCTTGATCACGTGCATCACGGCGTTGATCAGGGCCAGGTGCGTGAACGCCTGCGGGAAGTTCCCCAGGTGCCTGCCGCTGCTCGGCTCGATCTCCTCCGCGTAGAGGTCGAGCGACGACGCGTAGCCCAGCAGCCGCTCGCACAGCGCCTTGGCCCGCTCCACCTCGCCGATCTCGACCAGGGCCGACACGAGCCAGAACGAGCAGATGGTGAACGAGCCCTCCTCGCCCTGCAGCCCGTCGTCGGTCTCCTCCGTGCGGTACCGCAGCACGAGGCCGTCCTCGGTGAGCTCGTCGGCGATCGCCAGCACCGTCGCCTTGACCCGGTGGTCGTCCGGCGGCAGGAACCGCAGCAGCGGCACGAGCAGCAGCGACGCGTCGAGCGCCGGGTCGCCGTAGCGCTGCGTGAAGACGCCGCGCTCGTCCACACCCTTGGTGCAGATGTCCTCGAAGATCTCGTCGGCGATCTTCTGCCACGACTCGGCGTAGTCCGGCTCGTCGTACAGGCGGGCGAGCTTGGCGCCACGGTCCATCGCCACCCAACACATGAGCTTGGAGCTGGTGAAGTGCTGCGGCTCGCCGCGCACCTCCCAGATGCCCCGGTCCGGCTCGTGCCAGTGCTTCGCGGCCTCCTCGACCTGCCGCTTGAGGATGGGCCACAGCGACTCGGGCAGCTGGTCGCGTGACTTGGCGTGCAGCCACACGGAGTCGAGCACCGCGCCCCACACATCGTGCTGCCGCTGGTCGTACGCGGCGTTGCCGACGCGGACCGGCTGCGCGCCCTCGTAGCCCGACAGGTGCGGCAGCTCGAACTCCTCCAGCGTCTCCTCGCCGCCCACGCCGTACATGATCTGGAGCTGCCGGTTGTCGCGGCAGACGTCCTGGATGAATGCGAAGAAGTCGTTCGCCTCGCGTTCCAGTCCCAGCGTGTAGAGCCCCCAGAGCGCGAACGTCGAGTCGCGGATCCAGGCGTACCGGTAGTCCCAGTTGCGCTCCCCGCCCGGCGTCTCCGGCAGGGAGGTCGTCGCGGCGGCGATCAGCGCGCCCGTGGGGGAGTAGGTGAGCCCCTTCAGGGTCAGTGCGGAACGCTGCAGGTAGGCCCGCCACGGGTGGTCCGGGAACTGCCCCTGCGTGATCCAGTCGCGCCAGAACCGCTCGGTGCGCCACATCGCGTCGAGGGCGCCCGCGTAGGAGTTCGGCGCGCTCTGGGAGCCCCAGGACATCGCCACGAAGTGCGTGGCGCCCTCCGTCATCCGGGTGCGGGCCGTGGCCCGCTTGCCCTCCAGACCGAACCGCAGGCTGGAGCGCAGGTGCAGGTCGGGGTTGGAGTCACTGATCCGCGCCACCACGGAGGAGTACCCGCTGTTCTCGTACTCCCAGTCGACGTCGTCGCGCGCGTAGTCCGGGCGCGGCTCGCACACGACCTCGAGGTCCACCGTGCCCGACACGCACTTGATGGTGCGCATCAGGATGTGCTCGGCGTCGTCGTCGGTGGGGGTGCGGCGGTGCGTACCGGAGCGCGACTCCAGGTCGTGCCACGGGCCCATCAGCATGGCGTCGCGGACCACGAGCCAGCCGGTCGGCGTCTGCCAGGTGGTCTCGAGGATCAGGGTGCCGGGCAGGTAGCGGCGCGCGACGGGCACCCGCACACCGTGCGGCCCCACCCGGAAGTAGCCGGCCCCGCGGTCCAGGATCTTGGCGAAGATGCTGGGCGAGTCGGGACGCGGCACGCACATCCACTCCACGCTGCCCGACGGCGCGATCAGGGCGTTGGTCTCGCAGTCCGACAGGAACCCGTACTCACCGATGTGCGGGAACTTGCTGCGCCCGTCCCCCACCTGCGGGGAGGCTCCGTTGCTCGACGTATGTCCCTTCACCGGGCCCTGGCTGGAGGGCTTCGGCGTCTGGCGGCGCCGCGAGGGCTTGCCGGTTGCCGCGGGGACTCCGGCGTCGGACCCCTGCGGCTCAATCGATTCGAGCGTCATGAGGGTCAAGGGTTCCGCACGTTCAGCGGGCCTGGCAAGCCGTGCCTGTGTGACGCGCGGAACCCCGGCTGCATGCTCGGTAATGCGTTCGTCCGTGGAATATCCCAGTTGTGTCGATCGAGCGGTTTCCTGTTCGACCAGTGAGTGAGAAGGTCCCCACAGGGGCCCCGACACACAGGAGAAGGAACCATGCCGAAGTACATGCTGATCATGCGTGCGACCGACGAGACGTGGGCCGCTTTCGCCGACGTCGACTTCGAGACGGTCATGAACGAGATGGGCAAGTTCAACCACGAGATGATCCAGGCGGGCGTGCTCGTGGCGGCCGAGGGCCTCGAGGACGCTGCCGACACGGTGGTCGTCGACTACTCGTCCGAGCCGCCCCTCGTGACCGACGGCCCGTATGGTGAGACGAAGGAGCTGTTCGGCGGCTTCTGGATCCTCGACGTCGCCTCCAAGGAGGAGGCCGTCGAGTGGGCCAAGCGGGCTCCGCTCGCCGGCCCGGGCAGCAAGACGGAGATCCGCAAGGTCACGCAGATCGACGACTTTCCGCAGGACAACGAGTGGATCCAGAAGGAGCGCGCGTGGCGCGAGGCGACCGGCCAGCTCTGAGCGAGCAGGACGCCGCCCGGCGGGCCGTCGAGGCGGTCTGGCGGATCGAGTCCGCGCGCATCGTCGGCGCGCTCACCCGCTACACCCGCGACTTCGAGCTCGCCGAGGACGTGGCCCAGGAGGCGCTCGCGGAAGCGCTCGTCTCCTGGCCGCGCGACGGCACGCCGCGTGATCCGGCCGCCTGGCTCGTCGCTACGGCACGGCGCCGGGCGATCGACGCGTACCGCCGTCGGGCCAGGCGCGACGAGCGCTACGCGGAGCTCGCGCACGGCCTGGCCGAGGGGGAGGCGACGTCGGGCCTCGGTACGGTGCCTGCCGAAGGTGTCGTCGCAGGTCAGGCAGGCTCTGACCCCGCCTTGGCGGACCCCGACCGGATCGACGACGACGTGCTCGCGCTCATGTTCGTCTCGTGCCATCCCGTGCTGTCGCGGGAGGCGCGGGTCGCGCTCACGCTGCGGGTCGTGGGCGGTCTGACGAGCGACGAGATCGCCCGGGCGTTCCTGGTGCCCGTGGCGACCGTGCAGGCGCGCATCACGCGCGCCAAGAAGACCATCGCGGCGGCGCGGGTCCCCTTCGAGGTGCCCGACGGCGCGGACCGGGCCGCGCGCCTCGCGTCGGTGCGCAGCGTGCTGTACGTGATCTTCACGGAGGGTTCGTCGGCGACGTCGGGCGACAGCTGGATCCGGCACGACCTGGCGCATGAGGCGGTGCGGCTGACCCGCGTGCTCAGCCGGCTCGCCCCCGAGCCCGAGACGTTCGGCCTCCTCGCGCTGCTGGAGCTGACGGCGGCACGGTTCCCGGCACGGGTGGGCACCCAGGGGCGGCCGGTGCTGCTGGAGGACCAGGACCGGCGCCGCTGGGACCGCGCCGCGATCATCCGGGGCAGGGCGGCGCTGCGAGGCGCCGTCGGCCCGGCGGGTATGGGCGTGTACGCGCTGCAGGCCTCGATCGCGGAGTGCCACGCGATGGCCCCCTCGGTGCCGCGCACGGACTGGGAGCGCATCGTCCTGCTCTACGAGGCCCTCGGACGCACGGCGCCCTCACCCGTGGTGGACCTGAACCGGGCCGTGGCTGTGGCGATGGCCCGCGGGCCCGAGGCGGGGCTGCGGGTCGTGGACGGCCTGGTGGACCAGGGGGTGCTCGCAGGGTCCCACCTGCTGCCGGGGGTGCGCGGCGAGCTCCTGGCACGGCTCGGTCGCACGGCCGCCGCCCGGGCCGAGTACCTGCGCGCCGCGGACCTCTGCGGCAACGCCGCCGAGCGCTCGGTCCTGGAGGCCAAGGCGTCGTCCCTCCCCTGACCGACCCGCCCGCTCAACGGTTCGGGAGGGCGTGGAGCCAGGCGAGGGACTCCTCGGTCGAGAGCGTCGGGCGGTACTCGCAACCGACCCAGCCGTCGTAGCCCGAGGCGTCCAGCGCCTCGAAGAATCCCGCGTAGTCGATGGTTCCGCTGCCCGGCTCTCCGCGGCCCGGGGAGTCGGCCACCTGGACGTGGCCGACGGCGGCGGCGTGGCGCGCGATGTCCGCCACCACGTCGGAGCCGTTGTTGTGCAGGTGGTAGGCATCGAACAGGACTGCCACGCCGTCGCCGGCCCGTGCGACCACGCCCAGCGCGTCGTCGAGGGTCCGTACCGGGTAGTCCCCGTTCTCTCCGCTGGTCAGCGGCTCGACCAGGACCGTGACACCGGCATCGCCCAGGGCGTCCGCGGCGAGACGGAGGTTCCGCGTCGCCACCTCGTCCTGCTCGGCGGCGGAGTGACCCGGCAGACGCTGTCCGTACAGGGCGTTGACCCGGTCGCAGCCGGTGGCCTCGACGATCGTCCGGACCGCCGCGAGGTTCTCGCCCAGCTCCGCGGCCCGTCCGGGGTGCGACACGATGCCGCGCTCCCCGCCGGGCATGTCCCCGGCGAACAGGTTGATCCCCGTCAGCCGCACCTCGGCGGCGCCCAGGGCATCGATGAAGGCGCCGACCCGTGCCGCGTCGGGGGCGTGGTCGGGGAACGGCCACCAGCACTCCACCGCCTCGAACCCGGCGGCGCGGGCCAGGGCGAACCGCTCCAGCAGCGGCACCTCGCTGAACAGCAGGGACACGTTCGCGGCGAACTTGGGCACCAGACTCTCCGATCCTCGACATTGACCAGACAGGTATATCGAAATACCCTTCGTGATGCCAGCGCCGACGACCTCGTCACACTGGCGTGATCAATCGATAGATCAGCGAACGAGGGAGTTCGGTCGAATGGCAGTCGTAGGCTTTGTCGGGCTCGGCGTGATGGGGCGGCCGATGGCGGCCAACCTCGTCCGCGCAGGACACGAGGTGCGGGCGTTCAGCCGCGGCGCGGCGGGCCGTGAGAGTGCCGCGGCGCTCGGCGTACCGGTGGTGGACGGCCTCGCCGAGGCGGTCCGGGACGCCGACGTGGTCATCACCGTGCTGCCCGACACACCGGACGTGCGCACCGTGGCGCTGGGCCCAGGCGGTGTGCTGGAGAACCTCGCGCCGAACGGCGCCTACATCGACATGAGCACCATCGAGCCGGGTGCCGCACGAGAGATCGCCGAACGGTTCGCGGCCGCCGGACACGACGCGCTCGACGCTCCCGTGTCCGGCGGCGAGGCCGGGGCCCGCGAGGGCACGCTCTCCATCATGGTCGGCGGCCCGGAGGACGCGGTCGAGCGGTGGCGCGACCTGCTCGGTGCGATGGGCACCACGGTCCTGCGCGTCGGTGAGGCCGGAGCCGGGCAGGTCGTCAAGGCCGCCAACCAGCTCGTGGTCGCGACCCACCTCCAGGCGCTCGCCGAGGCGGTCGTCTTCCTGGAGGCCCACGAGGCCGACGTCGCGACCGGGCTCTCGGTCATCGCACGCGGTCTGGGCGGCAGCACGGTCATCGACCGCAAGGCGGAGGGCGTGCTCTCCGGAGACTTCGAGCCAGGCTTCCGCCTGGCGCTGCATCACAAGGACCTCGGGATCGTCGAGGGCGCTGCGCGGGCGCGCGGAGCCGTGCTGCCGGTGACGGCGGTCGTGGGACGCCTGGTCCAGGCGCTCGTCCAGCGGGGTGACGGCGGCCTGGACCACTCGGCGCTGGTCACGCTCGCCCGCGAGCTCAACGGGACGACGCCCCGATGAGCCGGGCGCAGCAACCGGCGGCCGGCGAGCAGGCCCGCCCCGGCTGGTGGGACGAGCCGTTCCAGGTGTTCCAGACGAACCTGCGCGAGATCGATGCCGGGCTGGACGTCGAGCGCACGCTCGACGCGGTGCAGCACCACGGCGCGAACGTGTGGCTGCTCAACGTGGGCGGCATCCTCGCCCACTACCCGACCGGTCTCGACTTCCAGACCCGCAACCCGCACCTGGCGGAGCGTCCCGGCGGCGATCTCGTGGGCGACGCCCTCGCCGCGGCGCGGCGGCGTGGCGTGCGGCTGCTCGCCCGGATGGACTTCTCGAAGGTGGCGCCGGCGATCGCCGACGAGCACCCCGAGTGGCTCTACGTCTCGCCGTCGGGCGAGCGCCAGGAGTTCGAGGGGCTCGTCAGCGTCTGCCCCCGCGCCGGGTACTACCAGGAGCGCATCTTCGACGTGCTCGACGAGGTGCTCGACCGGTACGAGGTCGACGGGTTCTTCTTCAACTGGTTCGGCTTCAACGAGCGTGACTACGCCGGCCGCGAGCACGGCGTGTGCCACTGCGCCGCCTGCCGGCAGGGCTTCGAGGAGCACACCGGCCTGCGTCGGCTGCCCGACCGGGCCGGGGACGAGGGCTACCGGGAGTGGCGCGGCTACGCCGCCGCCACGATCGACGCGCTCACCGCCCGGGTGCGCGCCCACATCGCCGCCCGCCGCCCCGACGCGGCGCTCATCCTGGGTGTCGCGGCCGACGTGCTGTTCCACGAGGCGAACAACGCGATCGGACGCGAGCTGTGGCAGTACGGCACCGGTGAGGCGGTCAGCGCGCTGCGGTCCGCGCGGCCGGGCAAGCCGGTGATGGTCAACGCGGTCGCGTTCTGGGACATGCCCTACCGGCTCGCCGACGAGCAGCCCGAGATGCTCGGGCAGTACCTCGCCCAGGCGATCTCCCGCGGCGCCAACCCGTCCACCTACATCATGGGTCCGACGGGCGGGATCGCCTACGGCGGGCTGCCCGCCGCCGCGGCGGTCACCCGGTTCCACCGCGACCACCGGCGCGAGTACACGGGTCTGGCGCCCGCGGCCGAGGTGGGCCTGGTGCGGCCCGACCCGCTGGACGACGACGGCCGGTACGGCACGGGTACCGCCGAGCACCGCGGTCTGCTGACCGGGCTGGTCGAACGGCACGTGCCCTTCGACGTGGTGCCGGCCGGAGCGCTGGCGGGCCTCACGGCCGACCGGTTCCGGGTGCTCGTGCTGCCCGACCTGCCCTCCCTGCCGGTGGGGGCGGCCGAGGCGCTCGAACGGTTCGTCGACGCGGGCGGCTCGGTGGTGACGACCGGACGCAGCGGTATCCGGGCCGATGGTTCGGTGCTCGACTGGTTCCCGGGATTCCTGGTCTCTGCCGTCGACGCCGAGCGTGACGCCACGAAGTCCACCTACGTGCAGCTCGACGACGCCGACCACGTCGAGGGATCGGTGCTCGTCCCGCGACACGGGCGCCACCACCGGCTGGTCTGGCGGCCGGGCACGATGCTGCGGCACCGGCTGATCGAGCGTGCCCCGTACGGTCCGCCGGAGAAGGCGTACGGCCACGTGCCCGGTGAGGGATTCGTCTGCGGCGTGCGCCGGCACGGCGCGGGCACGGTGGTGCAGCTGCCCTGGACCGTCGGCAGCGCCTACCGGGACACGCGCCTGACCCGCCTGCGCGACCTGGTGGTGGACCTCGTCGTCGAACGGCTGCTCGACCGGGCCGGCAACCGCCTGCCCGTGGTGCTCGACGCACCCGAGCAGATCGAGCTGGTCGTCGGGCGCTCGGCGGCCGGCCTCGTGGTGCACCTGCTCAACCACTCCGGACAACGCGGCAACGGGTACGGTCCGGCGCTCCCGGTGCACGACGTCACGCTGCGGCTGGCCGGCCTCGCCGGCCGCCCGGCACGTGCGCTCGCAGGCTCCGCGACGGTCGTGGACGACGGTGACGACCTCGTGGTGCGAGTGGCTACCGTGACCGAGCTCGAGGTGGTCGTGGTCGACGACGAGGGGGACTCCCGTGGCTGACGTGGTGGTGGTCCGGGGCGGCCAGGCCGAGCAGGTGGCGGAACGCATCCGTGCGGCGCACCCCGGTGTCGAGGTCGCCTCCGCGGACGACGCCGGTGCGCTCGCGGCGGCGACGGTCGCCACCGGACGGCTGACCGACGACGAGGTGGCCCGGATGCCGCGCCTGGCCTGGGTGCATTCCTGGGCGGCCGGCGTGGAGGGCGACGTAGGGCCCGCGCTGCGGCAGCGGGCGACCACGCCCGGGCCGGGCGCCCACGAGGTGACGGTGACGTCCTCGGCGGGCAACGGCGCGATCCCGCTCGCGGAGCAGGCGCTGATGCTCATGATGATGCTGAGCCGGCAGGCACCGCGCTGGGCGGAGGCCCAGCGGGAGCACCGCTGGGAGCGGTTCACGCACGACGAGCTGCACGGCCGCACGGTGGGGATCTACGGCTACGGGAACGTCGGCAGGGAGCTGGCGGTGCGGGCCCGGGCGTTCGGCATGACCGTCGTCGGGCTGCGCCGGCGCCTCGCCGAGCCGGGTGAACCCGTGGACCAGATGCTGCCCCCTGACGCCGTCGACGCCCTGGCGGCGGTCAGCGACTTCCTGGTCGTGGCCGCGCCGCTCACCGACGAGACCTCCGGCGCGATCGGCCTCGACACGCTGCGCGCGCTCGGACCGCAGGGACACCTCGTGGTGGTCTCGCGCGGCGGGATCGTCCGTGAGCCCGACCTCGTCGCCGCGCTGCGTGGCGGCGAGATCGCGGGCGCCGGGCTGGACGCGCACGCCCACGAACCGCTGCCTCCGGACTCACCCCTGTGGGACCTGCCCCGCACGATCGTGACCCCGCACAACGGGGCGACGACGCCCGCCACCGCCGACCGCGGCACGGCAATCTTTCTCGACAACCTGGACCGATGGCTTGCGGGGCGGCAGCTGCGCAACGTCGTCGACGTCGGGCGCCTGCCCTGACGGCACCTGCGACATCCGTACAACGACGTACCGAAAGAAGGACACCATGTCAGATCTCACTCGACGGTCTTTCCTGACCTGGACGGGCGCGGGAGTGCTCTCGCTCGCCGCCATGTCACTGGTGGGCTGCTCGCCGTCCGGCTCCGGCAGTAACGGCTCGGTCCGCTTCGCGTGGTGGGGCGGCTCCGACCGGCAGCGGGCCTATCTCAAGGCGCTCGACGCGTTCACCGCCGAGCACCCCGAGATCAAGGTCGCGCCCGAGTTCGGCGACTACGACGCCTACCAGGAGCGCATGACCACCCAGATGGCGGCACGCGACGTGCCCGACGTCTTCTGGATCCCGTCACCGGCCGTGCTGACCTACCGAGGTGCGGGGCTCTACCGCGACCTGGACGGGATCGAAGGGCTGGACCTCAGCGCGTTCAGCGCGGAACAGATCGAGTCGTTCCGGCTCGGCGGCACGCTCGACACGCTGCCCAAGTCGGTCTTCAGCCCCGTGGTGCGCTACAACACCACGTTCCTCGACGAGGACGGCGTGACGCTGCCCGACGAGCTCACCTGGGACAGCCTCGCCGAGTTCCTGGTGGACTACGCCAAGGACAACCCCGAGGGCCGCAAGGGGACCACCTACGGCCCGTACCACGACATGCCGTTCGAGTCGTTCCTGCGCCAGCGCGGCGAGGACCTGTGGACGGAGGACGGAAGGCTCGGGGCCACCGTGGACGGTGTGGCCGCCTGGATCGACTGGTGGGAGAAGCTGCGCAAGGCCGGCGCGACCACGACGGTGAGCGAGCAGGACGGCATCGAGCCGTCGTGGTCGCAGGTGGGCGGCAAGGTGCTGGTCACCTTCGCCAACTCCAACCACATCGTCGACGACGCCCAGGCGTTCCCGGACTACGTGTTCGACCAGCGGGACATGCCCGCGGCGCCGGATGCCGCGGCCGGCCACCACTTCACCTACTACAGCCGGTTTGCCATGTACTCGGGCGTACCGGAGGACCGGATCCAGCCCGCCGCCGCGCTGATGAGCTTCAACCTCAACTCGCCCGAGCTGCTGAGCCTGGTCGGTCTCTCGGCCGGCGCGCCGCCGAACACCGCGTTGCTCGACCAGTACGAGCCCGACGCGACCCCCGACGAGCAGAAGGTCATCGCCGTCACCCGTGAGATCGCCGCGACCGAGCAGCGTGCGCGCTTCGAGGCGCCGGCGGGGTCGGGCAGCTGGCGCGAGCTCATGATCCGCGAGCTCGAGGAGATCACGCTGGGCCAGAAGAGCGTGCCCGACGCGGCGTCGGCCTTCGTCTCGGCGGTCGAGAGCGAGATAGCGGGCGCATGACGAACGCGACCTCGAAGCGCTCGCGAGGCCAAGGGCTCGTGGCGCACATCTTCCTGCTGCCGTGGATGATCGGCATGATCGGTGTCACCGCGGGGCCGCTGGTCGCCTCCGCCGTGCTGGCGTTCACCGACTACGACCTGCTCAGCCCGCCCCAGTTCATCGGCCTGGACAACTTCGTGCGGATGGCGGGCGACGAGCGGTTCTGGGCCGCCGTCCGCGTCACGCTCGTCTACGTGCTGGTGTCGGTGCCGTTGCAGCTCGGGTTCGCGCTGTTCCTCGCCGTCGTGCTGGACAAGGGGCTGCGCGGCCTGTCGCTCTACCGCAGCGCCTTCTACCTGCCTTCCCTGCTCGGCGGCAGCGTGGCCATCGCCATCCTGTGGCGCCAGATCTTTGGTGAGGAAGGCCTGGTCAACCATGTCCTTGGCTGGTTCGGCGTGGAGCTGGGCTCCTGGCTGCAGGACCCCTCGCTGGCCCTGTCCACGCTGGTGGTGCTCAACGTCTGGACGTTCGGCTCGCCCATGGTGATCTTCCTGGCCGGCCTGCGGCAGATCCCCGAGGAGCTCTACGAGGCGTCGATGATCGACGGCGCAGGGCGCGTGCGGCGGTTCTGGTCGATCACCATCCCGCTGCTGACGCCGATCATCTTCCTCAACCTCATCCTGCAGATGATCAGTGCCTTCCAGGCCTTCACGCAGGCCCACGTGGTCAGCGGCGGCAGCGGCGGCCCTCTTGACTCGACGCTCTTCTACACCCTTTACATCTACCAGCGCGGCTTCGTGAACTTCGACATGGGGTACGCGTCCGCGATGGCGTGGGTGCTGCTCCTGGTCATCGCCGCCGCCACCGCCGCGAACTTCATCGTGTCGCGGCGCTGGGTCTACTACGGAGACGAATGATGGCTGCCACATTCCGTACCTCGACCGCGAGCCGCATCGTGCGGCACGTCGTGCTGGTCGTGTTCGTGCTGCTCATGATCTATCCGCTGCTGTGGATGCTCGTGAGCTCGTTCAAGCCCAGCAACCTCATCCTGTCCCAGACGGGGCTCGTCCCCACCGAGCTCACGCTCGACAACTACGCCGACGGCTGGGGTGCCCTCGGGTCGCCGTTCAGCCTGTTCCTGGGCAACTCGCTGCTGATCGGCGTGGGATCGGTGCTGGGCAACCTGTTCTCCTGCTCGCTGACGGCCTACGCCCTGGCGCGGCTGAACTTCCGGATGAACAAGTTCTACCTGGCACTGACGCTGATGACGATCATGCTGCCGTTCCACGTGCTGGTGATCCCGCAGTACATCCTGTTCGCGGAGCTGGGGTGGATCAACACGTACATCCCGTTGCTGCTCCCCAAGTTCCTGGCCACGGACGCCGTCTTCATCTTCCTGATGGTGCAGTTCATCCGGGCTCTCCCGCGGGAGCTGGACCAGGCGGCGATGATCGACGGCGCCGGCCCGTTCCGCATCTTCTGGTCGGTGATCCTGCCGCTGATGCAGCCCGCGCTGATCACCACGACGATCTTCACCTTCATCTGGACCTGGAACGACTACTTCGGGCCGCTGCTGTACCTGACGCGGACGGAGCTCTACACGGTGCCGGTGGCGCTCAAGTCACTCGTGGACACCGAGACCCAGAGCGGGATAGGCACCATGTTCGCGATGTCACTCGTGTCCCTGGTGCCGATCGTCCTGTTCTTCATCTTCGCCCAGCGCTACATCATCAAGGGCATCGCGACGACGGGAATCAAATGAGTGCGGCACGCAGAGGGCTGACCGGCGAGCACCGCTGGACCCAGCTGACCTTCGTGGAGAACGACCCGATCGACTTCGACCTCGATGCGTGGGCCGACGTCATGGAACGGACGGCGTCGACGGCGGTGTGCATCAGTGCCGGAGGCTACGTCGCCTACTACCCGACCAAGGTCCCGCTGCACCACCGGAGCGTCTACCTGGGCGACCGGGACCTGCTGGGCGAGGTGGTGGACCTGGCGCGGTCCCGCGGCATGGCGGTGATGGCGCGGGTGGACCCGCACGCGGTGCACCAGGACGTCGTCGACCAGAGGCCCGAGTGGATCGCGCGGACGGAGGACGGCGAGCTGCTGGAGCACTGGGCGATGCCGGGCATCTACCTCACCGACGCGTTCGGCGGGTACAGCCGGGAGCTGACCACCGAAGTGCTCCGCGAGATCGCGCGGGACTACGACGTCGATGCCCTCTTCGCGAACCGGTGGCAGGGGCACGGGCCCGGCTACACCGAGTCGACGGCCCGCGAGTACCGGGCCGCGACGGGCCGGGACCTGCCGCGTGCGGCGAACCCCGCCGCGGGCGAGGCCTGGTCGACGTACCGGGCCTGGCGCCGGTCGACGCTCAGCGACCTCGTGGCGCACTGGGACCGTGCCGTGCAGGACGTCGCGCCGTCCGTCCGGTTCGTACCCAACCTCGGCTCCTTCACCGCGGCCGACCTGGAGCCGCAGGTCGCGCGCTCCGTGCCGTTCCTGCTGGTGGACCACCAGGCGCGGAGCGACGGCGAGGCCCTGTGGGCCGCCGGCCGGGACGCAAAACGGGTGCGCGCGCTGCACCCCGGCAAGCCCGTGGGGCTCATCACGTCGGTGGGGCCCGAGTCGCACGACTTCCGTTGGAAGGACTCCGTCAACGCGGCCGTGGAGACCACGGGGTGGATCGTCGACGGGTTCGTCCACGGTGCCTTCCCCTGGTTCACCAAGTTCGCGGCGCGGATCCACGACCCTCGCTGGATCCCCGCCGTCGAGCGGGCCTTCGGGCTGCACCGTACGGTCGCGGACGTGCGTGGCGGCGAGCTGCCGGCGGCGGAGGTGCTCGTCTGGGACGCCGACGAGCACACGGCCGTCACCCGGGTGCGTGACGCCGCCTCCGGTGTCTACCAGATGCTCGTCGAGCTGGGCGTGCCCTTCGAGTACGTGGGTCCCGGTTCGCTGTCCGCGCTGACGCGGCCGGGCGTCCGGCTGGTCGTGCTACCCGAGGTGCCGGCCGTCGATGCCGCCGTGGCGGACGCTCTGCGTGCCTTCGTCGAGGCGGGCGGCACGCTCCTGCTCACGGGTGGAGGGCCGGACGTCACGGACCGCGAAGCCCTGGTGACCGAGCTGCTGGGCGTCGACGTCGCCGAGCGGCGTGACGGCATCGTACGCAATAACTACGTCCAGAGGGTGCCCGGAGGCGCGCTGCAGGACGGGTTCGGTGACGCCCTGCGCATCGTGGGCGGCACCCGGCTGGTCCGGTTCGGAGTGCCGGACGGGGCTGCCGGCGCCCCCGCGCTCGACGTCATGTGGCGCTTCGTACCAGACCACCCGGACCTGCCGATGGAGGAGGTCTACCCGCGGTCCGAGCCGACCGAACCCGCGGTCTTCAGTGCGCCGCTCGGCGCGGGCCGGGTCGACGTCGTGGGGTTCAACGTCGCCGAGCTGTACTGGCAGGCGCTCCAGGCCGACCACCTGACGTTGCTGGGCAACCTCGTGCGCCATGGCCTGGGCGGGCGGCCTTCCGTGGAGGTGCACGGCTCCGGTGTGCTCGACGTCGCGACCTGGGCCGGCGACCGCTCGTTCACCGTGCTCGCAGCCAACCTGACCGACCCCATGATGATGCGCGGGCAGCGCCGGGAGGTCTCGCCGCTCGAGGGCGTGCGGGTCGTGGTCGACCTGGACCGGGTCGCGGCGCTCGCAGGCGGCGTGGGACCGGAGGGCGTCCTGCCGAGCGGCGTCCAGGTCCGGGTGCTGGACGGTGAGGAATGGGTGGACGCCGACGCGACCACGGCCGCGGGGATGATCGACGTGGTGCTGCCCCCGGTGGAGGAGCTGGCAGCCGTCCGCCTGACCTGGTGAGACCGGTTCGACGTGCCGGACGCTCGTCGTGACCCATGCCTCTGCGGAGGTGCCGTGTGGGTTGCGGCCCCAGCGACGGGGGCCGGGCCTCGGTGTCAGGCGGTGCGCGGCGGCGGCGCCGTCGACGAGCGAACGACGAGCGCGGGCTGCTCGAGCGGCACCGGCTCGTCGACGGTCTCGCCGAGCAGCGTCAGCACCTTGGCGGCGGCGGCGCGCCCGCGCTGGAAGGCAAAGCGCTGAACCGTGGTCAGCGGCGGGTCCACCCACTCGCCGAGGGCCAGGCCCTCGAAACCCACCACGGAGATGTCGCCGGGCACGTCCAGGCCTGCCGCCTGGATGGTCCGCATCCCGGCGATCGCCATGGTGTCGGTGCCGTAGAGGATCGCCGTAGGCCGCACCCGGCCTGCCAGGAGCGCCGCGGTCTCCTCGGCGGCCCGCGCGGGGGAGTACTCGACGGCGACCACGGTGTGCGGCTGCAGCCCGTGGTGCGCCAGACGCTGCACGAACGCCTCGCGCCGCAGCTCGGGGAGCACGTGGTCCTTGGGTCCGCTGACGAACGCGACGCGCTCGTGGCCCAGCGCCACCAGATGGTCCACGGTCTCGGCGATACCGGCGCTCGGCGGGTCGGCGTCGACGTACTCGATGGCGCCGGGCTTCCACGGTGCGCCGACGAGCACCGCCGGCAGGCCGAGCCGGGCGACGAGGTCGAGCCGGGTGTCGCCCACCATCGAGTTGGTGAGGATGATGCCGTCCATCCGCTGCCGTTCGGCCAGCGTGCGGTAGAAGTGCTCCTCCTCGTGCTGCCCGGTGATGAAGACGTTGAGCAGCAGCCCGTACTCCCGAGGGCTGAGCAGCGACTCGATGCCCGAGATGAAGTCCATGTTGCCGGCACCGACGCCCGGCACGCTGGAGTCGCTGGTCAGCACCAGCCCGATTGCCTGGGCGCGCGCGGTGCGCAGGGCGATCGCGGCGGCGCTGGGGCGCCAGCTGAGCTTGCGGGCCGCCTCGCGGATGCGCTCCGACGTGGCCTCCGAGATGCGTCCGGTGCCGTTGAAGACCTTCGAGACCGCGCCGGGTGAGACCCCGGCGAGCGCTGCCACGTCGCTGATGGTCGGCCGGCCGCTGCCGCGCGGCTTCTGCGGTGATCTCGGTGTTGTCATCGGGCACTCATCTCAGCCCCGATCCTACGTGGTTTATCGGTGAACCAACCGCCTCAGCGCAGTTTGAGCGTCGCCACCAGCACGCCCGCCAGGCACAGGGCGCCGCCCGCCAGCGCGACCGGGGTCGGCACCTCGCCCAGCAGCGCCCACGACATCAGGACCGCGAGCGGGGCGGCCGCGTAGGTCGCGGCGCCGAGCCGGCCCGCCGTGGTCCGGGTGAGGGCGTAGCCCCAGGTGGCGAAGGCCACGGCGGTGGGGAACACGCCCAGGTAGACCACGCTCAGGGTGGCCGACGCCGGCGCCACGGCGAGCTCGGCCAGGAGGGCCGGGGCGAACGGCAGGCACGCGACGGTGCCTGCCAGGCAGCCCAGCCAGGTCATCGTCAGGGAGTCGACCTGGGGCAGCAGCCGCTTCTGCAGGATCGTGCTGCCGGCGTAGATGACGGCTGCGGCCAGCCCGAGGGCCACGCTGACCCCGCTCGACGCGCCGCTCGACGTGGCCAGCGCGATGCCGGCGACCCCCGCGAACGCGATGCCGATACCCGCGAGGAGCCGCGCAGGGAAGCCCTCGCCGAGCGAGATCCCCGCGAACACCGCGATGAGGATGGGCGCGAGCCCTACGAGCAGGGATGCGGTGCCCGCGTCCAGGGTGCGTTCGGCCGCGTTGAGGGCGAGGTTGTAGAGCCCGAACCAGAGCACGCCCCACACGAGCACACCGGCCAGCGTCCTGCCGCGCGGCAGCCGCAGCTTGCGGGCCAGGCCGGCCAGCACCGTGAGAGCGAGCGTGCCGACCAGGATCCGGCCCAGGGCGAGAGGGCCCGGGGAGTAGTCGTAGCCCGCGGACCGGATGCCGATGAAGGCCGACCCCCAGAGCACGACGGTCACCGCGGCGGCGACCGGTACGAGGAAGCGGCGCGTGGCCGGAGGCGCGGTCACGGCGGTGGGTGCGGTCGCGGTGTTCGTCATGGTCCGATGGTGGGCCCCATGCAATGTGAAGCACTAGCGATTATTTCTTCAGTTAGATTCAGCCTCGCTGTACAGTTGCGGGATGCTCGACGTCCACCGCCTCCGCGTCTTCCGCTCCGTCGTGGCCTCCGGATCGATCGGTGCCGCCGCGGCGAACCTCGGCTACACGCCGTCCGCCGTCAGTCAGCACGTGTCCGCCCTCCAGCGCGAGACCGGGCTCAAGCTCCTGGCCCGCCACGGCCGGGGCATCCGGCCGACCGCGGCCGGGCACGCCCTGGCCGCCCAGGCCGACGGCGTGCTCGAACGGCTCGGCGAGGCCGAGTCCATGGTGGCCGACCTGCGTGCCGGGCGTACCGGGTCGCTGTCCGTGGCCTACTTCGCCTCCGTCGGCTCCGCGTGGCTGCCCGACGTCGTACGCGCCGTCACCACGGGCTTTCCCGGCGTCCGCCTGGAGCTCGAGCTGGCCGAGCACATCCCGGACCAGGCCGAGGACCGTGCCGACCTGCAGATCTGCGTGGCCCAGACAGGTTTCGAACCCGGCACCGGGTACACCGCGCACCACCTGCTGGACGACCCGTACGTCGTGGTGCTGCCCCGGAGCCACCGGTTCGCGGACCGCGACGAGGTCGAGCTCTCCGAGCTCGCCGACGAGTCGTGGGTCGACAACGACTTCGCGCGCGGCTGGTGCCGCCGCAACCTCCTGGAGGCGTGCACGGCCGCCGGGTTCAGCCCCACGTTCCACGTCGAGGCGCACGACTACCCGACGGCGGTCGCGTTCGTGGACGCCGGGATCGGCATGACGGTGCTGCCCGAGCTCGGTGCCGTCCAGCTGCCGGCGGGCACCGTCGCCGTGCCCGTGGTGCGCCCCACCCCGGTGCGTTCGATCTACGCGGTGCTGCAGGACGCCGTCGCGCACACGCCGCCGGCGGTCGCCGCCCTGGAGGCACTGCGGCAGGCCGCCGTCGCTTCGCGGGCAGCCGTCGAGGCCGCTTAGGGTGGACCGGTAACGACGCCGGGCAGCCGGCGTCATCCCGATCGAGAGGCAATCCTCGTGACCACGCTTCCTACCGCCTCCGGGTCCTTCGGTGACAAGCCGGAGCTGACCTTCCCCGAGGGCGACGCACCCGCCGGCCTGCAGGTGCAGGTGCTCGCCGAGGGCAACGGTCCGGTCGTCGAGTCCGGGCGCACCATCGTGGTGAACTACCTGGGCCAGACCTGGGGCGGCCACGTGTTCGACAACTCGTACGACCGCGGTACCACCATCGATTTCCCGATCGGCGTCGGCGCCGTCATCGGCGGCTGGGACAAGGGCATGGTGGGCCAGAACGTCGGCTCGCGCCTGATGCTCTCGATCCCGCCGGAGCACGGCTACGGTGCGCGTGGTGTGCCGCAGGCCGGGATCGGCGGCGGTGACACCCTGGTGTTCGTCGTCGACATCGTCGACGTCAAGTGACCACGTCGCCGAGATAGAACCCCGCCGAGATAGAACCAGGGCGAGATAGAACGCTGGCGAGATAGAAGATGCCTTCTGTCTCGCCAGCGTTCTATCTCGCCCTGGTTCTATCTCGGCGGGGCCGTCAGGGGTAGCTGACCACCTGCGGTGAGGCGAAGCTGCCGACCGCCGGGTCACCCGTGTCGTTGATGACGTGGTTGATGCCGCCCGAGCCGTTGAGGAAGACGCTCGTCATGGAGCGGAACCGCACACCGCTCGTGTTCGGCGCCTGGATACCGGACTCGACCCGGATGTCCTGCCCCTGGTTGAAGAACGAGTACACGCCGAGGCCCGTCGCCTGGTGGTCGGTCACGCCGTCGGCCACCCGGTAGGACGCGTAGCCGAGCCGGCTGCCGTCCATGTACGCCGCCTGGGACGGTACGTCGTACGGGATCTCGCTCTGGTAGAAGACCGTGCGGCCGCGCTCGCCGTTCCAGATCGTCTGGTGCTCCTGGTAGTGCTCGACGAACAGGCCGGTCGCGGTGACGTCGTCACCGTTGACCACGACGCCGTGCGCACCGGTGTTGGTGTCCCAGCCGATGCCCTGGCCGTGGTCACCTCGCCACGCCCAGATGTGGTCGAGCAGCGTGTGGTCGCTGTTCACCTCGATCGAGGTGACGGCCTTGCCGGCCCAGGGGCCGCCCACCCGGACGAAGACGTCGCTCAGCGTGGTCGGGTCCGTGGCGTCGCCCGCGCCGTTGCCCGTGGTGCCGATGCGCACGAGGGTGTCCGACTCGGGGACGTTCGCGTCCACGGTGATCCCGGCGACGACGACGCCCGGTACGTCGCCGACCTCGAGCGCCGCGTTCCCGGCGGTGGGCGTCAGGGACGCGTAGCCGAGCCCGAGGACGACGGTCCGGGCCCGGTCGACCCGGATGGGGGCGTCGAGCTCGTACACGCCCGGCGTGAGCAGCAGGTGCTTGCCCGACGCGACCGCGGCGTTGATGGTCGCGGCGGTGTCGGTGCCCGAGCGGGCCACGTACACGTCACCGATCGGGATGGTGCGGCCCGAGGCGGCGTCCGTGCCCCAGTCCACGCCACGGCTGTTGGTCTTCGCGTTGGGTACGAAGACCTTCAGCTCGCCGTCGGCGGCACGGTAGAGGAACGGGGCCTCCCGGCTCACCGGTGTGTTGTCGAGGGTGGTCTTGACGCCGGTCGTGCCGTCCTGGCGCGGCCCGAAGTCCGTGGCGGGCGCGCCCTGGACGCCGGAGAACACCATGTTCCAGACGCCGCCGTCCCACGCGCCCACCTCGGTGTTGCGCGTGAACCACTGCTGCTGGGAGCCGGTCGAGATGGTGCCGGACACGCGGCTGTTGGAGAGATAGCCGCCCGAGGCGAACTCGCCGTACCGGCCGAACACGGTCAGGTCGCCACGGATGTCGACACGGCGCATCGGCGCGGCCTGCGAGACGGCCCAGCGCATCTGGTGCGGGTCGGCCTCGCCTGCGGGGAAGGGCAGGGCTGCGTCGTCGCCCACGGGGCGCTGGATCGGGTTCACAGCGAGGTTCGACATGGAACGCCAGAACCGGGTGAGCGAACCGGGGTCGCCGCACGCCCACGGGCTGTCGGGGCACCCGACGACCGGCTCGACGTGCAGGGCGCCGTTGATCAGCACGTCGCCCGGCTGCGCGCCGAGGCCTGCGATCGACTCGTAGTACCCCACGCTCGCGTTCACGATGCCGGTGGCGGTGGCCGGGTTGTCCTGGCCCGCGGCGCTGCCGTAGGTGCCGGGCTCGAAGAACACCTGGTGCCGGTCGAGGCTGAACTCCGCCTCGTCGTTCACGGTGTCGAGGAACGCGTTGATCTGGTCGGTGGTCCAGGTCTCGTCGATGAACGTGACGTTGGAGCCGAAGTCCGGGTCGGCGGCTGCCTTCTTGGACTTCTTGATCTTCGGCTTCTTCGGGTGCTTCTTGGTCCCGGGCTTCACGTCGTGCTTGGCCACAGAGGTCTTCGCCATGGTTCTGCCCTCGTGGGTGGCGGTCGTCGCTGCGGTGGCCGGCAGTGCTACGACCGCGGCTCCCGCGGCAAGCGATGCTGCGACCGCCGCGACGGCGGCGCCGCGCAGGGTGATGCGGAGTGTCCTCATCGACAGTTCCTTCGAGCTCGGGGCAGGCCGGCCGGGGCCGGGCATGCTGCCGGTGCAGGGCGCCCGGGTGGGCGCTCCGCCAGGCTAACGGCCCGTTACTGACTTATCTGTAAGTGCTTTCCGCATACTCCGGGTCACGGTGAACCTCGGGTCCTGCGCCACGTGCTCGGTGGGACCGACGACGCGCTCGAGCGCGCGGCGGTGGTGCAGGCCCGTGTTGAACACCGTCCACAGCTCGCCGCCCTCGCGCAGGAGGCGGCCCGCGGCGGCGAACATCCGGTGCGCGGCGTCGGTGCTCAGCGCGGCACGGTCGTGGAACGGCGGGTTGAGCAGCACCAGGTCCGCCGACCCGTCGGGGAGCGGGAGGGCGTCCCCCGCGTCGCCCCGGACGACATCGGCCCGGACGTCGTTCGCGGCGAGCGTCGCCGCGGCCGAGGCGCAGGCGGCCGCGCTGCGGTCCGTCGCGAGCACGTGGGCGTGGGGGTACCGCAGCGCCAGGACGGTAGCGAGGATGCCGGTTCCGCACCCGAGGTCGATCGCGACGGCGGGGTCGGACGGCGGGGAAGCCGGGAGGTCGGGCCAGCGGTGCGCCTGGGCCAGGAGGAAGCGCGTGCCGAGATCGAGGGTGGCGCCGGCGAACGCGGCACCGTGTGCCACGACGGCGAGCCCGGCGTCCGGCGTCCTCGCTGCGCCGATCGCGCCCAGGATCTCCGGGTCGGTGAGCCGCGCGGTGACGGGGTAGGTGAGCGGCCCGACGTCGGAGCGTGGGTCCCGCGCGATCAGCAGCCGAGACTTCTGCCGGGCGAGAGACGCGCCGACCCGGGCGAACGAGGCGCCGAGCACGTCGTTCATCGCGCGTGTCATGTGCTTGACCCGGCCGCCGGCGAGCAGCGTGACCGACGGGTCGGCGTAGCGCGCCACGTGCTCGGCGACCTCGGTCAGCTCGGCCAGAGAGGTCGGCAGCTGGAGCAGCACGAGCCGCGCGCCCGCGAGCAGCGCCGGCTCGAGCGTGTCGTGGCCGGTCCACAGCTCCCGGGACGCGCGCGGGGCGTTGGCGACGAGGGCCGCCTCGGCGGTGACGGCGTCCTGGTGCACCCGGACGTCACGGGCGCCGAGGGCCAGGGCGCCCAGGGTCAGCGCGCCGAACCGGTCACCGACGACCACCACGCCGCCCGGATCCCGCTCGATCAGCGGTGCCGCCTCGTCGAGCAGCAGGCGGTCGGTCGCGTCGACGGCGACCGGGCCGTCGGCGCGGGAACCGTCCTCGGGCCAGGGCAGCAGCTCGGCCAGGACGGCGTGGACCTCGGGGCTCACCGGGCGGAGCGGGCCTTCTTCTCCGCTGCCTTGCGGGCCTCCTCGACGCGCTCCTCCTCGGCCCGCACCTGCGCCGCGGTCTCGCGTTCCTGGGTGAGCCACGCCGGCGGGTCGTCGCGCAGCTCGTTGATCTGCTCGGTGGTCAGCGGTTCGGTGATGCCGCCGCGAGCCAGGCCGGCGATCGAGATGCCGAGGCGCCCCGCCACGACGGGGCGCGGGTGGGGTCCGTTGCGGCGCAGCTCGGCCAGCCACTCGGGCGGGTTGGTCTCCAGCTCCTCGAGCTCCGCGCGCGTGATCGGGTTGTCCTGGAACTCCTGCGGGGTGGCAGGCAGGTAGACGCCGAGTCGCTTGGCGGCGTTGGACGGCTTGAACCGCTGCGAGGCGAAGGAGGAGCTCATGTTCCCAGGGTATCGGCGCCTGCCCACCTCGCTCTCCATGGCGGGCGTGATCCTCGCCGCTCGCTCGCCGCCGTCCGCCGTCCGGTGCCGTCGGCCCGTAGCCTGGGGCCGTGAGCCAGCCCCTGCCCGACGTCGGACCGCCCGTACCGGACGGCGACCCAGCCGACCGCCCGACCGCCGAGGCGGACGGGACCGAGGTCGCGGTCGAGGACCCCCGGGACGACGATCCGGACCGCCCGCGCTTCCGGCTCGGCTACGTGCCGGGCGCGACGCCCGGGAAGTGGGCCGCGGTGTGGCACGAACGGCTGCCCGACGTGCGCCTCGAGCTGATCCAGGTGGAGCCCGCGACGGTCGCGACCGCGCTGGCGGCCGAGGACATCGACGCCGCCATCGGCCGGCTGCCGGTGGACAAGGAGGTGTTCTCCGCGATCCCGCTCTACGAGGAGACGCCGGTCGTGTGCTTCTCGCGCGACCACCTCCTCGCGGCCCTGGCCGACGACGAGCCCGTCACCAGCGCCGATCTCGCCGAGGACGTGGTCTGGGTACCCGCCGACGACGTCCTCTTCGCCACCCAGCCGGTCCCGGGCCGCGTGCCGACCGACCCGGACGGGAACCCGCTGGGTCGCCTGTCGACCACCGCCGACACGGTGGCGACGGTCGCCGCGAACGTGGGCGTGGCGGTGCTGCCGATGTCGCTCGCGCGGCTGCACCGCCGCAAGGACGTGTCCTACCGCCCGCTCGTGGACGGGCCGACGGCGCCCGTGGGGCTGGTCTGGCCGATCGACCGCACGACCGACCTGGTCGAGGAGCTCATCGGGATCGTCCGCGGGCGCACGGTGAACAGCTCGCGCGGCCGGGGCGGACCGGCCGGGCGGTCCGCGGACGCCGGGCAACCGGCCGGGAAGGCCGCGAGGACCGGGGCGAAGAAGCAGGCGAAGGACGGGTCCGGTGCGTCCGGGCGCTCGACCGCGGCCGGCGGGCGCTCTGCTGCGGCCGGCGGGCGCTCCGGCGGGAGCCGTGGCGGTGCCAAGGGCGGTGGGCGCGCGGGCGCGCAGCGCGGCGGTGGTGCGGGCGGTGGCGGCGCACAGCGGGCCAAGGGCGCGCGACCCACGCCGAAGGGCAAGAAGAAGGGCAAGGGGCGGTAGGGCCGAGTTCAAGTCGATGTAAGACATTTCGACGGGATCGCGAGATATTGGCGATTTACTCCATCCTCGCTACGCTCCATGGGTCGCGCCCGGCGCCGGGCGCCCGTCCTACCCCGTCTCGAAGGAGCGCGCAGTGCGCAAGATGACCGTCCTGGGAGCCCTTCTGCTCCTCGCCGCCGGCCTTGTGGCCTCTCCGGCCGCGGCCTTCGCCGTTCCGGCCGGCTCCACGAACCTCGTGCCACAGCTGAGCCAAGGGTCCCTCGTGGAGGCCGTCCCGACCGATCAGGGTGACGTCGCGACGTCACCCGACGAGTCCGACGAGGTGGCGACGGGTCAGACCTCCGCACTCGGCTTCGCGCTCATCGCGACCGCCCTCGTGGGCGGCGGCGTGACCCTGACGATGCTCCGGCGCAAGGGCGCGCTCGGCGGCTGAGGCCGCCGAGCGCGCCGGTGCTCACGCCTGCGTCGTGGCCGTCACCTGGATGATCAGCGCCTGCATCGGCCACAGCGTGGGCAGCTGCAGCCCTACACCGGTCAGCACCGAGCCAGGGATGTCCACAGCGTCCTTGCCGAGCCAGGCCGGGGTGATCCCGCCCAGCCACCTGGCTGACCCCACCTCGTCGCGCACCCCCACGCGGTAGCGCAGGGCAGGGTCGAGCCCGTCGAGCCGCAGCCGCTCGGTCAGCGCGTCCTGCGGCGCCGCGACGGACGCGACGGTCCACACCCCCGCCGTCCGGTCGGGTGCGACGAAACCCGTGACCCGCAGCGCGGGGTCCACCATGTCGGCGTGCACCACGGTGCCTGTGTGCACCAGGGACCGGATCTCCTTGTAGAGCTCGGCGTACGCCGCCACCACGACGAGTTCCTCGTCGGTGCACGTCAGCAGGTCCCACTCGAAGCCCGCGTGCCCCTGCAGCGCCGTGGCGATCCGGTAGGAGAGATCGGTGACGCGCCCCGACGAGTGCGTGGGCGAGGGTCCGACGTGCGACCCGATGAGCTCGGGCGGCAGCACGAGCGACGTCCACCGCTGGATGTCCTGGCGTTCGAGCGGGTCGTTGGAGTCGGAGGCCCACACCCGGTCGGTGACCTCGAGGATCCCCAGGTCGGTGCGTGCGCCGCCCGACGAGCACGACTCGATCTCCAGCCCCGGGTGATCCGCCTTGAGACGAGCGATCAGGGCGTACGCGGCCAGGGTCTGCGGGTGGGTGCCCGGACGCAGCGTGCCGTCCGTCCCGCGGTGCACGGGCTCCGCGAGATCGCGGTTGTGGTCCCACTTGATGAAGTCGATGCCCAGCTGCGCCACCAGAGCGGAGATCTGCCCACGCACGTGCTCCCAGGCGTCGGGGTTGGCGAGGTCGAGCACGTACTGGGTGCGGAACGAGAGCCCGTCCGGGGACGGCACACCCGCCGTGTGGGACAGGATCCACTCCGGGTGGGCGCGTGCCAGGTCGGAGTCGAGGTTGACCATCTCGGGCTCGAACCACAGCCCGAACTGCATGCCGAGCCCGTGCACCAGGTCGGCGAGCGGGTCCAGGCCGTCCGGCCACACGTCGTGGTCCACCACCCAGTCGCCCAGCCCCGCGGTGTCGTCGCGCCGTGAGTGGAACCAGCCGTCGTCGAGCACGAAGCGCTCCACGCCGACCGCCGCGGCGCGGCGGGCGAGCCGTTCCAGCTTGCTCGGCGAGTGGTCGAAGTACACGGCCTCCCAGGTGTTCAGCACCAGGGGACGCGGGCTGCTCACGTGCTGCGGGCGTGCACGCACCCATGTGTGGAACCGGTCGGCCACGCCGTCCAGGCCGGCGGGCGACCACGCGAAGTACGCCACCGGCGTGCGGTACGTCTCCCCGGCACCCAGCCGGATCTCGCCCGGCCGCACCAGCTCGCCCGCGCCCAGGAGCGTGCTGTGCTCGGTCAGGTGGTCCACGCGGTGCGTCACGTCGGCACTCCACCCCAGGTGGGTGGCCCACGCCTCGCCCGTGCGGTTGTGCGGGGCGCCCGACGACGCAACGGTCACCCAGGGCGCGTCGTGCCCCGATCGTCCGCGACGGGTCTGGCGAGCCGTGCTGCCGCCCGGCATGCCGGTGGTCACGGGCGCCTTCTCACGGGACCAGCGCCCGCTGAACTGCGTGAGATGGTCGGCCGACCGGGGGACCGGCAGGGTCGCCTCGATCCAGTGCACGTCCACGGGGTCCGCGCCATCGTTGGTCAGCTCGTACCGCAGCAGCACCAGGCCACCGGCGCCGATCTCCAGGTACGACCGCAGCGTCAGTCCCAGGCCCGCGTCGCGGGCCGTGACCACGAGCTCGGAGCTGTCCCGTTCCGCCTCGACGACCACCCAGCGCGGGTAGAGCGGGACGCCCTCCGCGACCAGCAGCAGGCCGGGCCGGCCGGCCCAGCCGTCGGCCTCCTGTGGCAGCAGCGACGGGCGCCACGCCGCGTCGAGCGTGCCCGGGGCGGTCTGCCGGCTGGTCGCCGCGTCGAGCGCCTGCAGGTCGGCGGGCGCGAGCTCGCCCAGGTCGGCACCCCAGTGGAGCACCAGCGGCAGACCCTGCGCGGGGTGCGCCACCACGACGGAGACCCCCTCACGTCGCAGGACCGACCACGTCGAGTTCTCGCCAAGGCTGTTCATCGTGTTTCCCTTCGCCCCCTCGGCCGCACCGTCGGCGCGGCCCCTGTCGAAACTTCCGCGTCAGACCACGGTGCGGACCAGGTCGTTCTCCGTGCGCAGCACCGGCCGGGCGACCAGCGCCGCCGGGTCGAGGCCCCGGCCCGTCACGTGGAACACTGCCGCCGCGCCCGCAGGCAGGTCGATCACCTGCTCGTCCACCCGTGCGTCCGGGTCGAGCCGGTCCACCAGCAGCGTCACGCCGAGCGCCAGCGACGTGGCCGTCACGTCCACGCGGTAACCGCCGTCCTCCGCCGTCACGGTGGCGCGCACCGGGGCAGGGTCGAGCGCGAGGTCCTTGCTCTCGGCCCACCGGTGCAGCGCGCGGGCCTCGCCGAACGTCACGACCAGCACCTCGTGCGCCGTGTCCGCGACGGCGGCCAGGTCGCCCGTGAGCGGGACCAGGGTCACCGACCGCGGGTCGACGGTCACGGCCTCCGCGGCCGGGTCCGACGCCGCCAGCACCTCACCACCGAGGGTGGTCCGCGCCGCGGCCACCTGCCCGGTCCACGGCTCGTCGCTGTCGTTCACGATCGCCGCCACCAGGTCGGACCCGCGCGGCTGCACGGTCACCACCCGGTCGGCGAACGCCTGCCGCATCGCGTACCAGAGCGGCTTGCGCCGTCCGTCGCCGTCGACCGCGGCCCAGGACGTCACGGGCCAGCAGTCGTTGAGCTGCCACACGATCGCGCCCGCCGTGCGCGGCCACCACGACCGGTAGTGCTCCACCGCGTACTGCACGGCACGCGCCTGGTTGAGCTGCGTGGCCCAGTGCCAGTCGGTGAAGTCGTCGGGCACGTCCAGGTGCGGTGCGAGGCCGCGGTCGAGCTTGAGGTTGCCGTCGACAGCCTTCTGGTGGAGCAGGAAGACCTCGGACTCCTTGAACCCGGGCGGGGCTGCCGCCGCCGGCCCGTCCGCGCCGACCGGGAGGATCGCGCGCTGCGTCGTGGCCCAGGTGGCCGGGCCCTGGAAGCCGAACTCCGAGGAGAACCGCGGCACGTCGTCGCGGTAGTGCGTGTAGTCGACCCGGTTCCAGACGTCCCACTGGTGGTGCGTGCCGTGGTCAGGGTCGTTGGGGTGCTTCTCCTCGGGCGTGAAACCGGGGGAGTACGGCGAACCGTCCGCGTAGGGCCGGGTCGGGTCCACCTCGGCCAGGACCTTCGGAAAGAGCTCGTAGTAGTACCGGGCGCCCCACGTCAGGTCGCCCAGGCGCTCCTTCCACCCCCAGTCCTCGTGGCCCCAGATGTTCTCGTTGCCGCCGTTCCACAGCACGAGCGAGGGGTGCGGGGCGAGACGGGCGGCGTTCTCGCGCAGCTCGGCCTCGAGCTCCGCCCAGTGCGGCGCCTCCTCCGGGTACGCGGCACAGGCCAGCAGGATGTCCTGCCAGACCATGACACCCTTCTCGTCGCAGACGTCGTAGAAGTCGTCCGACTCGTAGATGCCGCCGCCCCAGACCCGCAGCAGGTTGAGGTTGGCGCCGAGCGCCTGGTCGACACGCCGTTCGAGGCGCTCGCGCGTGATGCGCGTCAGCAGGTGGTCGTCGGGGATCCAGTTGGCGCCGCGTACGAAGACCGGCTTGCCGTTGACGACGAACGTGAACGCCGTGCCGTGCTCGTCCCGGCTGCGGTCCACCTCGACCGTGCGGAACGCGACCCGACCGGACCAGGTGTCGAGCGGGTTCGAGCGGTCCTCGCCGATGCCCTCGTAGACGGCCACCTCTATCGGGTAGAGCGGCTGGTCGCCGTGGCCGGCCGGCCACCACAGGTCGACGTCCCCCGCGTCCACCTGCACGTCCACCACCCCGCCGGTCCAGCCGGCCGGGATCCCCGAGGTCACGCCGCGCTCGCCGACGGACACGTCGACGACCAGCGGCCCGGTGTCGGACAGCCCGGAGGTCTCGATCTCGACGCGCACGTCGACCAGCCCGGTGCCGTCGTCGGCCAGGGTGACCAGCGGCGTCACCCGGGCGATCCGGGCCACGCGCCAGCGCTGGATCCGCACGGGCTTCCACAGGCCGGCCGTCTGCAGGTCGGGACCCCAGTCCCAGCCGAACGAGCAGGCCATCTTGCGGACCATGTTGAACGGCTGGTCGTACGCCATGGGACGGGTGCCGAGGCGCTCCGCCTCGGCCTCGGCGGTCTCGAGCGCGGAGTCGAGGTCGATCACCAGGTTGGCCGGCGTCCCGACGAGCTCACGCACGTCGTACCGGTAGGAGCGGTGCATGTTCGCGGTGCGGCCCAGCTCGGTGCGGCCCTGGCCGACACCGGTCCGCTCCACGTCCGTGTCCACGACGACGGTGGCCACCGTGTCGACACCCTCGAGCAGCAGGTCCACGCGCTCGTCGGGCGCGGCGGCGGGCTCGTCGAGCACCGTCGCGTACCGCCACGTGGTGCGCTTCATCCAGGCCAGTGACGTCTCGTTGGTGCCCAGGTACGGGTCCGGGACGAGTCCCTGCTCCAGCAGGGCCGTGTGGCTCGTGCCCGGGACGGTCGCGGGAACCGGGACCCCGGCGAGATCCTCCGGGACGGGTCCGCCCGTCGCGGTCAACGTCCAGTCGGTCAGGTCGCGGCTGATCTTCATTGATCCTCGTCCTCCCAGAGCACTGCCCAGTTGCGTTCACGAGTGCGTTCACGAGCGGGCCCGAGCATAGGGCCGGGCGCGGCGCTCGCTCGAATCGATATCAGCGGGTGATTCGGGGGTGTCGCCCGCGTGGTCAGTCGGGGCGTACCACCAGGCCGAGCGCCTCGGCCAGCAGGATCGCCTGGGCCTCGCCCACGACGGCGCCGGTGAGGGTCGCGCTCCGTGGGTCGAGCGCCGACAGGTCGCTCCCGCGCAGGTCGGCGTTGGTCAGGTCGGCGTCCTCCAGGTCCGCGCCCGACAGGTCGCAGCCCATCAGCACCGCGCCGTTCGCCTTGACCCCGCCCAGGTCGGCCTCGCGCAGGCGGACGCCGTCGAGCTGCGCGCCGCCCAGGGTGGCCCGGTGCAGGTCGGTGAAGGACCAGTTGCCGCCGTCGACCTTGAGCAGGTCGAACCGGCAGTCGGTGAACCGTGAGCCGACGAGCTTGCAGCGCTCCAGCTTCGCGTCGAAGAAGACGCAGTCGGCGAACACGCACGACGTGAAGGCGAACTCCGTGAGGTGCGCACTGTTGAAGCGCACCCCACGGAACACGCACGAGTCGAACGTGGCACCCGTACCCGAGGCCTCCGTCATGTCCACGTCGGCGAACAGCGTGGCCAGATGCTCCTCGCCCGACAGGTCGCGGGCGTACCAGTCCTCGTTGGTGACGGAGAGCTCGGTCTCGGGCAGCCGGATCATGTGGACGACCCTACGGGGTCACACCGACACGGCCGGGGGTCAGGCGGCGTCGGGGAACGGGACCCCGGTGGTCGCGTGGCAGCGGTAGCCGTTCGGATTCTTCGACGCCGACAGGTACTGCTGGTGGTAGTCCTCGGCGTAGTAGAACGGACCGGCCTCGGCGGCGGGGGCGATCTCGGTGGTGATGGCGTCATACCCCTTCGCGCTCAGTACCTCTGCGTACCGCTTCGCCGTCTCCTGCGCGACCTCGGCCTGCTCGGGCGAGGTCCAGTAGATCGCCGAGCGGTACTGCGTGCCCACGTCGTTGCCCTGGCGGAAGCCCTGCGTCGGGTCGTGGCGCTCCCAGAAGATCTTGAGCAGCTCGGCCTCGGACACCGTGGCCGGGTCGTACGCGACCAGGGCGGTCTCGGTGTGTCCGGTCCGCGCGGTGCAGACCTCCTCGTACGTCGGGTTGGGCGTCGTGCCGCCCATGTAGCCGACGGCGGTGCTCACCACGCCGGGAACCTGCCAGTAGATCTCCTCGGCACCCCAGAAACAGCCCATGGCCAGGTACAGCACCCGCGTGCCCGGCGCCCACGGCCCGGTGATCGACGAGCCGAGCACGGTGTGGGGCTGCGGGGTGCGCAGCAGCGGCGCGGTACGGCCCGGGAGAGCGTCCTCGGGGGCCACCATGGTGGTCTTCGTGGAGCCGGAGCCGGGACCGAAGAGGGAGTTCAGGAACGTCATCAGGCGCACATCCTTTGGTCAGCATTCGTGCAGCATTCGTGCGAGAGCACGTTTACCTATCCCAACACGGACCGGCCGGGCGGTGTTCCGCGCCTCCACGCCACCCCGCGCGACGACGAGAAGGCGGTGCTCGTCGACTCCTCCCTGGAGCGCCGGGCCGAGGTGCTCGGAGGGCTCGACCCCGACGTGGGCACGGTCGTTCCTGAGGCCGGTCGCCTCGTGCCGCAGGGCATGGCACAGGGCCGTGGCCGAGGCCGAGGCCGGGGGCCGAGCCGCCGGGATGTCGGTGTCCCGGCGTAGCGTGCTCACCATGGCCGACGACGCTTCCGAGCTGCTGATCACCGACGTCGCCGCCTGGCGCGCCTGGCTCGACGAGCAC
>Ga0233375_1000037_pt1 | contig 94369 bp, 85 predicted proteins | sample ElkDunMinimDraft_10_FD_191539 | JGI IMG/M metagenome (GOLD analysis project Ga0233375, IMG submission 191539) | Fecal eukaryotic communites from dung pellets of Tule Elk in California, USA - Elk Dung E16 | ecosystem: Host-associated > Mammals > Digestive system > Large intestine > Fecal | place...
GACGACGTCGCTCCACGGCGCCGTGCGGTAGTGCCGGCGCAGCCCGAACCGCCGCACCGCGCGATCGGCCGCCGCCCGGTCGTCGAGCCCCACGAGCTGGCGCACCCGCGAGTGCAGCCCATCGCACGCCAGCAGCCAGCGCGCGTCGACCCCGCCCGCGCTGACCGTGGCCGGCCCCTGCTCGATCCGGGTCACCCGCTGGTGGCGGACGACCACGCCGAGCTGCACCGCCCGCACGGCGAGCGCGACGTGGAGCTGGGTGCGCCGGGCGCCCAGGCCAGGCCCGTCGGCGAAGCGGTGCTCGGCACGCCGGGCGCCGCTCACGTAGGCGATGCCCGCGAGGGGGAACCCCGTCGGGCGCACGCCGAGCCGCTCGAGCGCCCGCACGGCCCCGGGCATGAGGCCCTCGCCGCACGCCTTGTCGATCACCCCGCGCCGGGCCTCCAGCACCACGACGCCCAGGCCCGCCAACCGCGCCTCGATCGCCGCCGCGAGGCCGACCGGGCCGCCGCCGACGACCAGCACGTCGACGAGCGGGCTCACCGCGCCGCGGTGGCCGCCGGGGCCGCGGACAGCGCCCGCTCCTCGGCCGGGATCCGGAACCGGAGGAGCAGCACCGCGTTGAGCACGGTGAACCCGACCGCGGTGATCCAGGCGGAGTGGACGAGCGGGAGCGCCGCGCCCTCGAGGGCCACCGCCACATAGTTGGGGTGCCGCAGCCACCGGTACGGGCCGCGCGCCACCAGCGAGAGCCCCGGCACCACGATGATGCGGGTGTTCCACTGCGGCCCGAGCGTGGCGACGCACCACCAGCGCAGCCCTTGGCTGGCCAGCACCACCACGAGGGCGGCGAGCCCCCACCGGGGGTCGAACTCGCGTCCCGACCAGAACGCCTCCGCCACGCACGCCGCGAGGAGCCCGGTGTGCAGGGCCACCATCGGCGGGTAGTGGCCGCGTCCCGATTCGACCCCTCCCCGGGCGAACGCCCACGCCGCGTTGCGTTGCGCGACCGCGAGCTCGATGAGCCGTTCGACGGCCACGGCCGCCACCAGGAGCGTGAACAGGGCGAGGGGGGTCATGACAGTCCTTCCCATCGGAGCAGCAGGAGCTCGGAACTGACGCCCGGGCCCAGGGCGAGCAGCACCACCGGTGATCCCGGGGGCGCGCACGAGGTGGAGAGCGCGTCGGCCAGCACGTGCAGCACGCCGGAGGACGAGAGGTTGCCGGCGCGTGAGAGCACGCGGCGGCTGAGGAGCAGGGCGTCCGGCTCCAGGCCGATCGCGCGGCCCACGGCGTCGAGGATCTTGGGGCCGCCGGAGTGCACCAGCCACGCCGCGACGTCCGAGGCGGCCAGCCCGTGCGCGCCCAGGAACTGCTCGGTCGCCTGCCCGAGCGACGCCTCGACGACCGCCGGGAGCGTCGGGGACAGCACGATCCGGAAGCCGGTGTCGACCACGTCCCAGCCCAGCAGGTCCTCGGTCCCGGGGAACAGCCAGCTGCGGCTGGCCATGATCTGGGGCCCGGTGAGGCCCGCGCTCGCGGCCCGCTCCTCCCCGGCCACGACCACGGCCGTCGCCCCGTCGCCGAACAGCGCGCACGAGACGACGTTCGCCAGCGAGTCGTCGTCACGTTGGAGGGTGAGAGAGCAGAGCTCGACCGACACCAGGAGGGCGATGTCGGAGGGATGGCCCAGCAGGTGGTCGTGCACCCGGGCCAGGCCCGCGGCGCCCGCCACGCAGCCCAGCCCGAAGACGGGGATGCGCTTGACGTCGGGACGCATCCCCACGCGGCCCACGAGCAGCGCGTCGAGGGAGGGCGCCGCGATCCCGGTGATCGAGGTGAACATGATGAGATCGACGTCGTCGGGCGCCAGAGAGGCGGACTTGAGCGCCTGCCGTACGGCCTCCTCGGCCAGGTCCAGCCCGACCGAGATGAATAGGTCGTTCGCCTGGCCGAAGGACGTCAGGCCGGCGTACTGCTCGATGGGCAGGGCGAGGTGGCGGGTGGCGACGCCGCTGGCGGCGTTGAGGCGCCCGATCGCCCCGCGTCGGGCGGGGTCGGCGCTCAGCAGGGGGCCGATGTGCTCCGTCACCGTCGCCTGCGAGTAGGCGTGCGCCGGGAGGACAGGCGCGACCGCGACAATCCTGGACATTCCGGCATCGTGCCACGACACGGCCCGAACGGCGCGCGCGGTCGGCCTGCCCCTACTCTCGGTCCCGGGGGTGGTGTGGATGTCGGAGGGCCTGGGGACCTCGAGCCAGGTGCGCGGGGCGCGCCCGCCGGACCCCGGCGCGAGGGGCACGCCCCCCGCCGAGGAGCGGGGCCCCCGCGGCCTGCGCCAGCGTGCCGCAGCGCTGGTGCTGGCCAGCCACCTGGGCCCGACGCTCGCGGTGACCCTGTTCGCGACCGCGCTGTGCGCCGGGATGGGCGCGCCGGCGCCCACGTGGCTGGCCATGGCGGCCGCGGTGCTCGCCGGGCAGCTGTCGGTGGGCTGGTCGAACGACTGGGTGGACCACGCCCGGGACGTGAGCGCGGGGCGCGCCGACAAGCCCTTGGCGGCCGGGCGGCTCGGTGTCGGCGCCGTCCGGGGGGCGGCGTGGACCGCGCTGGCCGTGTGCGTCCCGCTGTCGTGGTCGCTGGGCTGGCGCTCGGGTGGCCTCCACCTCGTCGCGGTCGCGGCGGCGTGGGCCTACAACGTGTGGCTCAAGCGGACGGCCTGGTCCTGGCTGCCCTTCGCGCTCTCGTTCGGGCTGATCCCGGTGTTCACGGCGCTGGCCGTGCCCGGGCGGCCCACCCCGCCGTGGTGGGCGGTCGCCGCCGGCGCCCTGCTCGGGGTGGGAGCGCACCTGGTCAACGTGGTGCCGGACCTCGAGGACGACGCCGCCACCGGTGTGCGCGGGCTGCCCCACCGGATGGGTGCCCGCGCCTCGACCGTCGTCGCGGCCCTGGCCATGCTGGCGGCGACCGCCTGCCTGGTGCTGGTCCCCGGGCGAGGCCTCCGCGGCGCCGCCGGGGCAGGGCTCGCCGTGGCGGTGGTGCTCGTCGTGGCCTGCGCCGTCGTGGCGGCGGCGCGGCCCCGCAGCAGGCTGCCGTTCGCCCTGGCCATGGCGGTGGCCGCGGTCGACGTGGTGCTGCTGGTGGGCGCCGCCGAGCTGCTGGTGTGAGACCGGGGCCTCAGGCCGACAGCTCGGTCAGCACCAGCGGCAGCTCGTCGAGGAGCTCGCGGGCCAGGTAACCGCGATGCCCGACGTGCGCGGCGAGCCGGTCGCCCGCCGCGCCGTGCAGGTGCGTGCCCCAGCAAGCGGCCTGGTCGGGGCCGGCGCCGCCAGCCAGGACCCCCGCGACGGCGCCCGCCAGGACGTCCCCGCTGCCCGAGGTCGCGAGCCCGCCCGTGCCCGTCGACGCCTGCCACGCCGACCCGTCCGGCGCGGCGATCTCGCCGCGCAGCGTCACCACCGCCCCGTGGCGCGCGGCGATGCGCGCGGCGGCGCCTCGCAGGTCCTCCATCTCGCCGGAGTCCGGCTCGACCCCCAGCAGGCGCGCCGCCTCGCCGGTGTTCGGGGTGAGCACGAGGCGCCCGCGCAACGTGTCCCGCAGGGGCCCCGGCAGCCTGGCGAGCACGCCGAGCGCGAACGCGTCGAGCACCACGGGCGTGTCCGCGCCCAGCCGGGGGATGATCGCGGCGAGCAAGGCCAGCGTCTCCTCGGCGCCGTCGAGGCCAGGGCCGACCAGGACGGTGGCGGCGCGCTCCAGCTCGGCGTCGAGCACCGCGACGCCCGCGCCGTCGAGCAGCCCGTCCGCGGTCTCGGGCAGGGCGATCGCCGCGCACTCCGGCGCCGCCACCGCCACCGGGACGGCGACCGAGGCGCCGACGGCCAGGGTCAGGCGGCCGGCGCCGACGCGCAGGGCGGCCAGCCCCGCCAGCATGGCGGCGCCCGGGGTGCTGCGGGCGCCGCCCACCACGAGCACCGCGCCGCGGGAGTCCTTCGAGCCGGAGTCGCCAGCCAACGGCCAGCCCCGGAGCAGCGCCGGCGTCACGGCGGGGGGAGGCGTGATCGGGTCGGCGCTGTCGTCGTCGGGGTGCGGCATGGTCACGGATGCTCTCCCGGGTGCTCGGTGGCGGGGACGTCGAGGTCGTCGAGGTGGTCGGCTCTGTTGAAGTCGTGGACGGTCCAGGGCTCGTCGGCCCGGTGCTGCCGCAGCGTGGTCACGGACGCGTTCCGCAGCGGGGTCCGCCGGTTGATCTCCAGGACCTCCGACTCCGTGAGGCCTTCGCACACGTACCGCGCCACCATCACCACCGCGTCGTGGCAGACGACGAGCACCCGGCGGCCCGCCTCGACCCGCGCCACGTCGTCCACGAGCGAGCGCACCCGCAGCGCGACGTCGGCCCAGGACTCGCCGCCAGGGGGCCGGTAGTAGAACTTGCCGACCCACCGGCGCCGCTGCGCCTCCGCGGGCATCCGGACGTCGACGCCGTGGGCGGTGAGCGCGTCGAGGACTCCCAGCTCGCGGTCCCGGAGGCGTTCGTCGGCGCGGACGGGCAGTGCCAGCCCGGCAGTCTCCACGGCGATCTGCGCGGTCTGCCGCGCCCGCGCGTAGGGCGAGCACCAGACCGACTCCGGGCGCTCGTGCTCGGGGAGCCCGCCGAGCCACACGCCCAGCGCAGACGCCTGGGCGGCGCCCAGGTCGGACAGCAGGACGTCGGCGTCACGGGCGGGGACGTCGATCGCCTCCGCCCCGGCGGCCTCGGCAGCCGCCGCGGCGATGTTCGCCTGGCTCTCGCCGTGCCTGACCAGCAGCAGCGTCGTGGTGCTCATGCACAGAACCTAGGAGGCCGCGGGCCGGCGCGCAGGACGAGGACGCGCGAGCCGGGCAGAGCGGGCATACCGTGGAGCCGCTGGTCGAGGCGTTCACTGACAAGGGGGTCACGATGACTGAGGGAATCTCGCACGACACCCAGGGCCCGATCGCCCAGGTCCGGGAGGGGATGAAGGTCGTCGACGCGGACGGCGACGAGGTCGGCAAGGTCGCGTCGGTGCGCATGGGCGACCCCGAGGCCGTCACCGCGCAGGGCGAGGAGCCGCCGGGCGAGGGCGGCATCATCGGAGCGGTGGCGACGGCCGTCACCGGGGGCGAGTCGCTGCCGGAGCAGGCGAGGGAGGAGCTCGAGCGACTCGGCTACGTGAGGATCGACCGCCACAAGCTGGTGGGGCGCCACCTGTACGCCTCGTCCTCCCAGGTGGCGCGGGTCGCTGACGACGTGGTCCACCTGGGCGTGCGGGAGGCCGAGCTGGTGCGCTGAGCGCCGAGCGGTGTCGGCGCCACGGCGCGCTCTTAGACTGAGCAGGTGGGGACAGCGGGTCCCCCTGTGAGAAGAGACGCGTGATGCAGCTGATGGCCCGATGATCGAGATCCTCGCAGCCTCACCCCTCCTGACGATCCTGCTGGTGCTGGCGCTGGGCTCGCTGCTCGGCGCCGTGCCCTTCGGCCCGCTCCGCTTCGGCGCCGCGGGAGCGCTGTTCGTCGGGCTGGCGGTCGGAGCCCTGGATCCCCGCCTCGGCGAAGGGCTGGGCCTGCTGCAGAGCCTGGGCCTGGCCCTGTTCGTCTACACGGTCGGGCTCGCCGCCGGCAACAGCTTCTTCCGCGACCTCCGTCGCCAGCTGCCGATCATGGCGGTGTCGGTGGTGATCCTCGTCGCCGCCGCGGCGATCACCATCGTCCTGGCGGGTGGCTTCGGCATCGCCCCGTCCATCGCCTCGGGCATCTTCACCGGCTCGCTGACCAGCACACCGGCGCTCGCGGCCGCGACCGAGGCGGCGAACGGCAGCCAGGAGCCCGCGGTGGGATACGCGTTGTCCTACCCGGTGGGCGTCGCCATCTCGATCGTCGTGGTGGCGCTCACGGTGGGCCGCACGTGGCGGGCCCGGCGGGACCCCGAGTCCGCGGCGCGCCAGGGCCTGATCGACATCAGCGTCGAGGTGCACCGCCCGGGGCCGCTCGGCCAGGTGCCCGGGTTCAGCGACGGGTCGGTGCGGTTCTCGTACCTGGCGCGTGACGGGCACACCCGCGTGGTCACCGCCGACGAGGAGCTCCGCGAGGGCGACGTGGTGGTGGTGGTGGGCCCGCAGCCCGACGTGCGGCGCGCCCGGGAGTTCCTGGGGGAGCGGGTCGGGCAGCACCTCGCGCACGACCGCAGCGTGGTCGACTTCCGCCGCTTCCTGCTGTCCAACCCCAAGGTCGCCGGGCGCACCATCGGCGAGCTCGACATCCCCGGCAGGTTCGGCGGGATCGTGACCCGCGTGCGCCGGGGCGACCTCGACCTGCTGGCGTCGGACGACTTCGTCCTCGAGCTGGGCGACCGCGTGCGCGTCATCGTGCCGCGCGAGGAGATGGCCGCCGTCTCGGCGCTCTTCGGCGACTCGGAGCGGAAGGTCAGCGAGATCGACGCGCTGTCCCTGGGCGTCGGCCTGGTGATCGGCCTGCTGCTGGGCCTGGTCCAGGTGCCCCTGCCGGGCGGATCGACGTTCGCGCTCGGCGCGGCCGCCGGCCCGCTCGTGGTCGGCATGGTGCTGGGCCGGATCGAGCGGACGGGGCCGCTGGTGTGGGGGCTGCCCCAGTCGGCGAACCTGACGATCCGGCAGCTGGGCCTGCTGTTGTTCCTGGCGGCCACCGGTCTCGCGTCCGGTCAGGCCTTCGCCGGCCAGGCGTTCTCGAGCCTGGGCCTCAAGATCGTGCTCGTGGCGGTGGTCGTGGTGGGCGCCGCCTCGGTGCTGTTCGTCGTGCTGGCCAAGATGATCGGCGTGAGCTCGGCTCGCGCGGCGGGCGGGCTCGCGGGCTTCGTCGGCCAGCCCGCGGTGCTGGCGTACGCGAACAGCCGCACCGTGGACGAGCGGGTCGACGGCGGCTACGCGGCGATCTTCGCCCTCGGCATCATCGTGAAGATCGTCCTCGCGCCCCTCGTGGTCCTGTCCTAGGAGGCCGCGTCCTGCGCTGCTGGGCCGCTGCGGGCGGCGTCGACCGCAGCGTCGATGCCCTGGGCCCGGTCCCGCTTGATGGCCACCAGCGGCGAGTCGCCGGCCAGGGACGGGTTCGCCGCCAGGAACCAGGCGCGGGTCGCCGCCTCGTCGCGGGAGTCCGCGACCTGCCGCCACACGCGGTGCGCGAGCCTCAGCCGGCGCGCCGCGTCGGGAGTCGGCGCGGGGCCGTCCGGGGCCGCCCAGGCGGCGACGTGGTCCTTGCTGGCAGCCCCCGCGACGGCTGCGACGTAGGTGGCCCCGAGCCCGGCGACGAGCTCGCGCACGGCGGTCCGCGCACCGGCCCCCCGCGCGGCCAGCGCCTCCCGGATCGGGCCCTCCGGGTCGCCGGCGTCACGGGCGGCGTCGAGGGCGTCCTGCAGCGCTGTCTCGGCCTGCTCGGCGGCGGCCACGGCGCGCGTGATCACGAGCAGCCGCTGCTGCTCCGGGGAGGGATCGCTCTGCTCTGGCATCCGCACATCGTCCCATCCGGCGGTGCGCGGGGCGGGGATCGGCGCGACGCGCCCGGCCCGCCTCAACGGTCCACCGGCTCTGTCGCCCCCCACCCGGGCCGGCTCTCGCGGGTGGGCTCGACGCCACGGCTGCGGTAGACCACGTACGGGCGCCACAGGTAGAACAGCGGTGCGCTGAACACGTGCACCAACCGGGTGAACGGCCACAGGGCGAACAGGATCATCGCGACCAGGGCGTGCGCCTGGAACCCGATCGGGGCCTCCGCCATCAGCTCGGGCTGCGGTTGCAGGGAGAAGATCCCGCGCCACCACACGGACACCCCCTCGCGGTAGTTGTAGTCGCCCTCGATGCTCGGCGCGGCGCCCGAGGCGGTGTTGAACACGCCGAGCACGATGACGAGCGCGAGGAAGAAGTACATGACCTTGTCCATGCGGGTCGTCGCGCGGAACACGGGTCCCACGGTGGCCCGGCGGTAGATCAGCAGGGTGAGCCCGACCAGGGTGCAGAACCCGGCGATGGACCCCACGCCCACCGCGAACGCGTGGTACGCGCCCTCAGAGATGCCGATCGCGTCGGTCCACGACTCGGGGATGACGAGCCCTGCCACGTGCCCCACCAGCACCGCGAGGATGCCGAAGTGGAACAACGGGCTGCCCCAGCGCAGCAGCCGGCTCTCGTACAGCTGCGAGGAGCGGGTGGTCCAGCCGAACTTGTCGTACCGGTAGCGCCAGATGTGCCCGCCGATGAAGATCGCCAACGTCACGTACGGCAGCACCACCCACAGCAGGAGGTCGTCCGAGCTCATCGTCGTGCTCCTTCGCGTGGCGGCCCGGGGATGCGCGGGTCGGGCATGGGCAGGGTCGTCGGCGCGCGCAGTGCCGGGTCGTGGAGCCCGTAGGGCTCGAGGCCCACGGACTCGTCGGGCGGCCCCTGCGCGACGAGACGGGCCACCGCGTCACGGTCGCCGCCGGCGAGCGGGGGCAGGGTGGCGCACACCGCCGTGACCGCCCCGGCGTACGGCGAGCCCGCGTCCTGCAGGGCGAGGCGCAGCACCTCGAGCCCGGCCCGGTGCTCGAGCAGCAGCGCGGTGCCCGCCGCGAGGTCCTGGGTCGCGGAGAACTCCAGCACCACGCACAGGTGGTCCGGCAGCTCGTCGTCGCGGAGCAGGAGGCCGGCGGCGCGGTACGCCTGCTTGAACGCGAGCAGGGCGACGCCGCGCTGGCGGGTGTCGCCGTGGGCGTAGTAGGTCAGGTAGAGGCAGGCGCGCCGGCGCAGGTCGAACGTCTCGACGTACGCCGCCCCGGCCTCCTGGGGCGGCGTCGCCGCCAGGTGGTCGACGACGCCGAGGAGGTGGTCGCGCACCGCCTCGGGGAGGGTGGCCGCGGCGGCGCGCACGGCCGGCAGCCGGCGCAGCAGCTCGTCGTCGGGATAGTCGAGCAGCAGCGCGGCGAGCCGGTGCGCCAGCGCGCGCTGGCCGTCGTCGGCGCCTGATCGGCGCCCGTGGCCCCGGCGGAGCCGCCCAGGCGCCCGGCTCATCACCGCGCCTCCGGATCGGGCCGCGGGTCCGGTCGCGGCCCGGTGTCCGTGTCAGGCTCGGCGGGGCCGGTCGGCTCTGCCCGCGGCGGGAACATGCCGGGCGCCACCCCCCGGCCGTCCCAGTTCAGCAAGTTCACGCGGGCGCCGGTCTCGGTGGTGTCCGCGACGCCGCCCGACGTCTGCCTGTCCTGCAGGGCGCGGAAGTTCTCGACGGCGAGCGGGGTGCCCGTGCCCGAGCCCTCGCCGAACGGCCCCGAGCCGCCCATCCCCGGCCCGCCCTCGTAGTCGAGGCTGCACTCCGTGGCCAGCTCCTCCAGGTTGTGCGCCTGCTCCGCATGGGCCGGGGGGATGACGTACCGCTCGTCGTACTTGGCGAGCGCCAGCAGCCGGAACATCGCCTCCATGTCCTGGGCGGACATGCCGACGGCGCCCGGGATCGACGGATCGCCCTCACGGCCCATGTTCAGGTCGCGCATGTAGGACCGCATCGCGGCGAGCTTCTTGAGCACGTCGGTGACGGGCGCCGGGTCGCCAGCGGTGAACAGCTCGGCGAGGTACTCCACGGGGATGCGCAGCGTGTCGATGGCGGCGAACAGGTTGTCGGCCGCCTCGGCGTCCTCGCCCGTCTCCGCGACCACGTCGACCACGGGGGACAGGGGCGGGATGTACCAGACCATGGGCATCGTCCGGTACTCCGGGTGCAGCGGCAGGGCCACCCGGTAGGTGTTGATGAGGGACCAGATCGGGGACCTCCGCGCGGCCTTCATCCAGTCGAAGGGGATGCCCGCCTCCTCGGCGGCACGGGCGACATCGGGGTCGTTCGGGTCCAGGAGGACGCTGCGCTGCGCCTCGAGCAGGTCGTGCGGGTCCTCCACCGCGGCCGCCTCCAGCACCCGGTCCGCGTCGTACAGGACGAGGCCGATGTAGCGCAGCCGCCCCACGCACGTCTCCGCGCACACCGTGGGCAGTCCCACCTCGATCCGGGGGAAGCAGAACGTGCACTTCTCGGCCTTGCCGGTGCGGTGGTTGAAGTAGACCTTCTTGTACGGGCAGCCGGTGACGCACTTCCGCCAGCCCCGGCAGCGGTCCTGGTCGACGAGGACGATGCCGTCCTCGGCGCGCTTGTAGATGGCGCCCGAGGGGCACGACGCGGCGCACGACGGGTTGAGGCAGTGCTCGCAGATCCGCGGCAGGTAGAACATGAAGGTCTGCTCGTAGGAGAGCTTGACCGTGTCGGAGACCTTCGCGAGGACCGGGTCCTGGTCGAGCATGGTCGACCCGCCCAGGTTGTCGTCCCAGTTGGCGCTCCAGGTGATCGCGGTGTCCTCGCCGGTGATGAGGGAACGAGGACGCGCGACCGGGGTGTGCTCCTGGCTCGGGGCGTCGGTCAGCACCGAGTAGTCGTACGTCCACGGCTCGTAGTAGTCGTCGATCGACGGCATCTTGGGGCTCGCGAAGATGGTCAGCAGGTTCTTGAACCGCCCGCCGGCGCGGAGCTGGAGCCGGCCCTTGCGGTTGAGCTCCCAGCCGCCCTCCCACTTCTCCTGGTCCTCGTAGCGCCGGGGGTAGCCCTGGCCGGGCCGGGTCTCGACGTTGTTGAACCACACGTACTCGGTGCCCGAGCGGTTCGTCCACGCCTGCTTGCACGTCACCGAGCACGTGTGGCACCCGATGCACTTGTCGAGGTTCATCACCATCGCCATCTGGGCCATGACGCGCATCAGTACTGCACCTCCTGCGAGCGGCGGCGGATCACGGTGACCTCGTCGCGCTGGTTGCCGGTGGGCCCCAGGTAGTTGAAGGCGAACGACAGCTGCGCGTAGCCGCCCACCAAGTGGCTGGGCTTCATGAGGATGCGGGTCAGGGAGTTGTGGATCCCGCCCCGCTTGCCCGACGCCTCCGCGAGCGGCACGTCGATGAGGCGGTCCTGCGCGTGGTGCATGTACACGGTGCCCTCGGGCATCCGGTAGGAGACGACGGCCCGTGCCACCACGACGCCGTTGCGGTTGACCGCCTCGATCCAGTCGTTGTCCGCGACGCCGATCTTCGCCGCGTCCTTCTCGCTCATCCAGATCAGCGGCCCGCCCCGGGACAGGCTCAGCATCAGCAGGTTGTCCTGGTACTCGGAGTGGATGGACCACTTGTTGTGCGGCGTCAGGTACCGCACGGTGATGCCCAGCTCGCCGTGGGACCCCAGCTGAGGCTCTCCGAACAGCGCGCCCATGTTGAGCGGTGGCCGGAACACGGGCATCTGCTCGCCCAGCTCGATGAGCCAGTCGTGGTCGAGGTAGAGGTGCTGCCGTCCGGTGAGGGTGTGCCACGGCTTGAGGTGCTCGGTGTTCGTGGTGAACGGCGAGTACCGCCGGCCGCCCGTCTCCGACCCGGACCACTCCGGGGAGGTCAAAACCCCCACCGGCGCCGCCTGCACGTCCGCGAACGTGATGTGCCGCGACTCGTTCTCCACGGCGAGCTCCTCGACCATCGGCTGCCCTGTGAGGCGTTCGAGGTCTCGGAAGCCCTGCGCCGCCAGCGCGCCGTTGGTCGCCGCGGACTGCGCCAGGATCGCCTCGCAGGCGTGCACGTCGCGCTGCAGGGAGGGGCGGCCGTCGGCGACCCCGCCGCGGATCACGCCGTTCTTGCGGGCGAGGTAGGCCACCGCCTCGGTGAGGTCGTAGGTGATGGCCTTGGTGGTCGCGCCGAGCTTGTCGGCGAGCGGGCCGAGCGCGCCAAGCTTGTCGGCGACCGCCGCGTAGTCCCGTTCGACCACCACCAGCCGCGGCATCGTCCTGCCCGGCACGGGGTCGCACTCGCCGAGCTTCCAGTCCCGGACCCGGCCCGATGGGTTCGCCATCGCGTCGGGCGTGTCATGCATGAGCGGCACCGCGACGACGTCCTTGCGGGTCCCGAGGTGCGTCGCCGCCAGCTCGGAGAACCTGCGGGCGATCGTGTGGAACGCGTCGAAGTCGGTGCGGGTCTGCCACGGCGGGGCGATCGCCGGGTTGAACGAGTTCACGTACGGGTGCATGTCGGTGCTGCTCAGGTCGTACTTCTCGTACCAGGTGGCGGCGGGGAGCACCACGTCCGAGAACAGCGTGGTGCTCGTCATCCGGAAGTCCAGGGTCAGCAGCAGGTCCAGCTTCCCGGTCGTCGCGTGCTCCGGCCATGCCACGTCCCGGGGCCGCATGCCGGGCTCGGCCTCCTGGGCGCGCAGCGAGGAGTCCGTGCCGAGCAGGTGCGTGAGGAAGTACTCGTCCCCCTTGCCGGAGCTGCCCAGCAGGTTCGAGCGCCACACCGTCAGCAGCCGCGGATGGTTGGCCGGGGACTCCGGGTCCTCGCCCGCGAACCTGAGGCTGCCGTCCAGCAGCGCCGCCGGGACGTACTCGTCGACCGGGACGCCCGCCTGCTCCGCGTCGTCGGCCAGGGCCAGCGAGCTCCGGTCGAACGTGGGGTACGAGGGCATCCAGCCCATGCGCGCCGACTTGGCCAGCACATCGGCCATGGCCATGCCGGCGAACGCGCCGGTGTGTCCCGAGGCGAGCGCGTCGGCGCCGAACGAGTCGTAGCGGTACTGGCCCGAGTGCAGGTACCAGTACGCCGTCTGGATCATGTGGCGTGGCGGGCGGGACCAGTCGAGCGCGTTGCCGTACTGGTTGTTGCCCGTGAGTGGGCGCACCTTCTCCTGGCCGACGTAGTGCGCCCAGCCGCCGCCGTTGACCCCCTGCGTGCCGCAGAGCGTGGTCAGGGTGAGGAACGCCCGGTACATCGTGTCGGCGTGGAACCAGTGGTTGACGCCCGCCCCCATGATGATCATGGACCGGCCGCCGGACTCGGCCGCGTTGGCGGCGAACTCGCGGCCCACCCGGGCCGCCTTGGACGCCGCGACGCCCGTGATGGCCTCCTGCCAGGCGGGGGTGCACGGCTGGGACGCGTCGTCGTACCCGGTGGGCCACGTGCCCGGCAGGCCGGGCCGCCCCACGCCGTACTGCGCCAGCAGCAGGTCGTACACGGTGGTGACGAGGCGCCCGGCGACGACCCGCATCGGGACCCCGCGCCGGATCGTCTCGGCGGCGCCGTCGACCCCGTCGAACCGCGGCAGCTCCACCTGGACGCCCCGCGAGCCCTCGCCGGCGAGGCTGAGCATCGGCACGATGTCCCCCAGGTCGAGGTTCCACCGCCCCTCGCCCTGGGCGCCGAAGCGGAAGCCCAGGGAGCCGTTGGGGGCGAGAGGGCGGCCGGTGGCCTCGTCGAGGACCACCGGCTTGAAGTCCGCGTGCTCGCTCACCGAGCCCACGTCGGCCTCCGTGAGGAACTTCCCCGGGGCGAACCCGTCGCCACGCGGCTCGAGCGTCACCAGGAACGGCAGGTCGGTGAAGCGCCGCACGTAGTGCTCGAAGTGCGGGGTGGCGCGGTCCACGAAGAACTCCTTGAGCACCACGTGCCCCATGGCCATGGCCAGGGCTCCGTCGGTGCCCGGATGCGGGGCGAGCCACTCGTCCCCGAACTTCACGTTGTCCGCGTAGTCGGGGGAGATCGCCACGACCTTCTGCCCCCGGTACCGCGCCTCCACCATCCAGTGGGCGTCGGGCGTGCGGGTCACCGGGACGTTGGAGCCCCACATGATCAGGTAGCCGGCGTCCCACCAGTCGCCCGACTCCGGCACGTCCGTCTGGTCGCCGAACACCTGCGGGGACGCGACCGGGAGGTCCGCGTACCAGTCGTAGAACGAGAGCATCGCGCCGCCGATCAGCGCGAAGAACCGGGAGCCCACACCGTGCGACACCATCGACATCGCCGGGATGGGGGAGAAGCCGGCGATCCGGTCCGGCCCATGCTCCTTGATGGTGTGCACGTGGGCGGCCGCCACCATCTCCACGGCCTCGTCCCACGTCGCGCGGACCAGGCCGCCCTTGCCGCGCGCGGCCTTGTACGCCCGGCAGCGCTCTGGATCGGCCATGATGTCCGCCCACGCGAGCACCGGGTCGCCCGTGCGGGCCCGGGCCTCGCGGTACATCTCCAGCAGCACGCCGCGCACGTACGGGTACCGCACACGGGTGGGGGAGTACGTGTACCAGCTGAACGCGGCGCCGCGCGGGCAGCCGCGCGGCTCGTACTCGGGGCGCCCCGGCCCGGTGGTCGGGTAGTCGGTCTGCTGCGCCTCCCAGGTGATGATGCCGTCCTTGACGAACACCCTCCACGAGCACGAGCCCGTGCAGTTGACGCCGTGGGTCGAGCGCACCACCTTGTCGTGGCTCCAGCGGTCGCGGTAGAAGACGTCGGCCTGCCGGCCGCCGACCTCGTGCAGCGTGCGCAGGTCGGGCGACACCTCGTCCTTCTGGAAGAAGCGGCGGGTGCGCAGCAGGGCGCGGACGACGTCGTCGTCCATCTGCGGCGTCGTGGCGGGGTCGTCCTGGATCGACACGGGGGTCCTCTCCAGCGCATCCGGTCGGGCGGCGGTCAGGGGTGTGCGGCGTGGGAAGGGCGCCCGTCAGGGCGGCGGGCGGCGTGCCGAGCGGCGCAGCGGCCCCCAGGTGAAGAGGGCCGTCACCGCGCTCGTGAGCGCGAGCAGCGCCAGGCCTGGCGCGTAGCTGCCCGTGGAGCTGTAGAAGGCGCCCATGATCAGTGGCGGCACGAACCCGCCCAGGCCGCCCGCGGCTCCCACCACACCGGTCACCGCGCCCACCTTCGCGGGCGGCGCCAGTCGCGCCACGAGCGCGAAGGTGGCGCCGGCGGCCGCTCCGAGCGCCGCGGCGAGCCCGAGGAAGGCGATCGTGCCCACCGGGGCGAGCGGGAGCTCGAGCGCAGCCACCGCGGCCAGCGCCGCCGCGACCACGAAGCAGGCGCCCAGCACCGGGATCGGGTCGAACCGGTCGGACAGCCAGCCGCCCACCGGCCGCATCGCCACCGCGAGGACCACGAACCCGGCGGTCCGCAGCGCCGCGTCGGCGGGGGTCAGGTCGTACGCGTTGGTGAGGTAGGTGGGCAGGTACACGCTGAACGCGACGAACCCGCCGAACCCGATCGCGTACGGCCACGAGAGCTGCAGCGTGGCGGGCAGCTTGAAGGTCTCCCACGTGCGCCGCACGAACGACCCTGACGGGGGCGGGGTGCGCCCCGGGGCGTCCCTCAGCCACAGGGCCGCGGTGATCGCGTAGGCGACCAGGATGGCCGAGACCAGCAGGAACGGGGCGCCGTCGCCGAAGCGGTCGACGAGGTCCACCGTGGTGAACGCCGAGATGGCGGTGCCGCCCATCCCGACGCCGAAGATCCCCAGCGCGGTCCCGCGCCTCGCCGGTGGATACCAGGCGTTGACCAGGGGCACGCCGATCGCGAACGTGGTGCCGCCCAGCCCCAGGAAGAACCCGCCGACGAGCATCGCGAGGTAGCTCTGCGCCACGAACCCGACGTAGAGCACCGGGAGCACCGTCAGGAGGCTGATCAGCGGGAACATCAGCCGCGCGCCGTACCGATCGGTCAGCGCCCCGACGGGGATGCGCCCGAGGGACCCGACGATGACGGGCACCGCGACGATCATCGACTGCTCGAAGACGGTGAGGCCGAGGGACTCGCGGTAGCTCGACGCGAGCGGGCTGATCAGCGCCCAGGCCCAGAAGTTGACCGTGAAGCCCACCGTGCCGAGGAGCAGCATGAGCGAGGCCGGCGACGAGCCGCCCGCCTCGACACGTGCACGCCCCAGCTCGGACACGGCCGCCCCCCGGCGATGGACCTCACCCGTTCGGGCGAGATGCCCTCGTTTCGGACGCTAGCAGCGGGCGCCTGGTCCTGCGACAGCGCGAGCCGTCCGGCCCCCGCGGGACGGGGCGCCGACCCGGCTAGTGTGGACGCCCCATCCACCCGGCCTGGAGCGTTCTCCCACGTGGTCACCACATTCCTCGTCACCCACCGGTGGGTGTCCATCACGGTCTTCGGCGTCATCGTCCTGCTCGGGCTGCTTGCCGGCCGGTGGCTCGCAGGCCGCCGCCGGCTGTCCTGGACGCTCTTCGGCCTGACGCTCCTCCCGGTGGTGCTGCTGACGCTCGCCCCGTCGAGCCGCGAGGTGTTCGAGCGCTGCGCGGTGGGCTGGGCGCTGCCGTCGCCCGGACGAGTCGAGGTCCTCGCGAACGTCAGCCTGCTCATCCCGCCGGTGCTGCTCGCGGCCGTCGCGAGCAGGCGCCTGGCGATCGTGCTCGTCGCGGCGGTCGTGGGCTCGGCCGCGATCGAGGTGCTGCAGGCGCTGGCGCCCGGCCTGGGCCGGTCCTGCGACACGAACGACTGGCTGGCCAACTCGATCGGCGCCGTGATCGGCGTCGTCCTCGCGTGGGCGGCGATGGCGGGCTCTCGACGACAAGCCCCTGAGCTCGAGCCGGCCGTCGACTAGGAGGAGGCGACGCCGAGTCGGAGCAGCGCCGCACGGCGCCATGTCCGATATGCGAGATCGCCGATCATTGGCGCCGGAGTTCTCGGGCCTGCGGGCGAGAGTGGTGCCGTGAGCGATGACATGCGACATCCCGGGCAGGGCAGCCCCACGGAGGACCGGCGCGACGACCAGGCGGCGGGGGCGTGAACGCGCCCGCCCCGGAGCGCGCGCCGGTGCTGGTGGCCTGCTCGCACGGCACCGACGATCCCCGAGGACGGCACGCGATCCGCGGACTCGTGGCGAGCGTCCGGGCCGCACGCCCAGGGCTGGAGGTGCGGGAGGCGTTCGTCGACGTCCAGGAGCCCCGGGTCGACGCCGTCGTCCGGACGGCGTTGGACGAGGGCCGTGACGTGGTGGTCGTGCCGCTGCTGCTCTCGGCCGGCTTCCACGTCCACGTCGACATCGCCGCTGCGGTGGCCGCGCCGGACGCGGCGGCTGCGCCCCGCGCGGTGGCCGCGCACGCGTTGGGGCCCGATCCGCGGCTCATCGAGGTCCTGGCCCGGCGCCTTCGCGCTGCGGGGGCCGGCGCCGGTGACGCGGTGGTGCTCGCGGCCGCCGGGTCGAGCGACCCCCGGGCCGCACGAGACGTCGAGGCCGTGGTGGAGGGTCTGCGGTCGGGGTGGACGGCGGGGCCCGTCACGGTCGGCTACGGGGCGGGGTGCGCGCCCCGGGTGGCGGAGGCGGTGGCCGCCGCCCGGCTGGCGGGGGCCCGTCGGGTCGTGGTGGCCTCCTACCTGCTGGCGCCGGGGCATTTCCACGGCAGGCTGCTCGCTGCCGGAGCGGACGTGGTGACGGCCCCGCTCGTCGGCGACGGAGTGCTCGTGGACGTGGTCCTGGACCGCTTCGACGGGGCATCGCGGACACTCCCGACGCGGGAGCGGGCCTGATCGGCCTCCCCGGCTGCGATATCGATTTTTCACCTGCCCTCCGCTCGCCTCGGCGCTCATCGGAGCCAGCCCGCGGCCGATGAGGAGGAGGTGCCGACCCGGGATGAGGAACCGCGTGAGACATCGGGCGTGACGACGACCCTGATCCTGCGCTACGTGGAAGAGCGAGGCGGGCCGCAGGCCGTCGCCCAGACCGTCGCCGCGGCGCGGGTCCCGTTCACCGTCGAGGAGCTCGACCAGCCGTCGCACTGGATCGGCTACGACACGCGCATCCGGCTGTTCGAGGCGGCGACGGCTGTGCTCGGCGACCCGCGCACCGCCTTCGGGATCGGCGTCACCGGCCTCAAGCACGGCGTCCACCACGCCATCGTGCCGCTGCTGCGCGCATTCGGGTCCCCGCGCGAGGTCTACCGACAGCTGCCGCGGACCGTGCCGAAGTTCACGACCACCTCGACCATGGACCTCGTCGAGTGCGGTCGCAACGAGGCGACCATCCACTACCGGCTGCACGAGGGGTACACCCACTCGCGGCTGGACTGCCAGTACGCCCAAGGGCTGTTCGCCACGGTGCCCGTGATCTTCGGCTTGCCGCCCGCGCGGGTGCGGCACACGGAGTGCGAGTCGGACGGCTACCCCGTGTGCGTCTACCACGTGACGTGGTCGGGGAGGAGGCGGTGGTGGTCGCGCGCAGGGCAGGACGAGGTCGGGTTGGCCGCCCTGCGCGTGCAGCTCGAGGAGTTCCAGGACGCCGCCGCCGACCTGGTCAGCAGCGACGACATCGACGACGTCCTCCAGCGCATCGTCAGCAGGGCCGTGGCGGCCATCCTCGCGCCGTCGTACCTGCTGGTGCTGGACGGCGCGGACGGCCCGCCGTTGGTGCGCCACCACGGACTCGACCCGGGCCAGGCCGACGCCCTCGCCCAGCGGCTCGTCGCCGGGGAGTCGCTGGGGAGCTCGGCGGTGGTGGTGGACATCGCCTCGTCCCGCCGAGACCACGGCCGGCTCGCGGCCATCTACGCGGCGGGCCATCGCCCCCTCGAGGGCGACCACTCGCTGCTCCAGGCCTACGCGCGCCACGCGGCGGCCGCGCTCGACCTGCTCACCGCCCTCGAGGGAAGCCGGCTCGAGCAGAGCCGCACCGCCGCGCTGCTCGGCCTCGCGCACGAGCTCGCCACCGCGGACTCCGCCGCCGACATCGCCGCCGTCGTCGCGCGGGAGGCGCCGGGCATCACCGACTGCAGCGCCGTGGGCGTCCTGTTCTGGGACCAGGAGGCGGGCGCGCTCGAGCTCGTGGCCTCGTCCGGGCTCGAGCAGGGCATCCGGGAACGCCTCGCGGGGACGCCGTTCCGGGCGGACCGCACGCCCGAGATCATCGAGCTCCTCACGCAGCACAGCCCGCGGATGGTGCGGCAGCAGGACGCCAGCCGCGAGGTCGCGGCGGCGATGCAGCTGCTCGGCTCGGCGAACCTCGTCGTCGCGCCGATGCTGGCCGGGGACACGCTGCTCGGGGTGGCGGTCGCGGGGTGGACCACGGCCCGGACCCCTGCCGCGCAGCACACGATCCTGGCGCGGCTGTCCGGCGTCGCCGACCAGGCGGCCGCGGCCCTGCAGAACGCCCGGCTGCTGAGCACCGTGCGGCGGCAGGCGCACCACGACTCGCTCACCGGGCTGGCGAACCGGGTGCTGTTCTCCGAGCAGCTCGACGCCGTGCTGGAGCAGGAGCAGGACGGGTGGACGACCGTGCTGTTCTGCGACCTGGACAACTTCAAGACGGTCAACGACGAGCTTGGCCATGGCGCCGGGGACGAGCTGCTGCGCCAGGTGGCAGGCCGGCTGCGCGAGGCGATCGGCCCCGAGCACGCGGTGGCCCGGCTGGGCGGCGACGAGTTCGCCGTCGCGATGCGGGTCGAGGACGAGCGGGCCGCCGCCGCCGCCGGCCGCCGGTGTGTGGAGGCGGTCAGCGCGCCGTTCCGCATCGACGGCAACGAGCTGCGCGTGACCATGAGCGTGGGCGTGGCCCTGCACCGCGGTCCGGACGGGCGCGGGGAACGCCTCTTGGCAGCCTCCGATCGGGCGATGTACCAGGCCAAGCAGCGGGGCAGGAACCAGGTGGCGCTGGCCACGGACACGACCCAGGGGGCGCCCGGGCCGTCGCTCCAGGCCGAGCTGAGGACGGCGTTGCAGGAGGAACAGCTGCGCTTGCACCTGCAGCCGGTGGTCGACGTGTCGGCGCCAGGGCTGGCCAGGGTCGTGGGGGCCGAGGCGCTGGTGCGCTGGGAGCACCCTCGGCTCGGGCTGCTGTCCCCGGCGGCCTTCCTGACGCTCGCCGAGGAGACCGGCCACATCACCGCGATCGACCTGTGGGTTCTCGAGGCGGCCTGCCGATGGCTGGCCGCGACGCCGCCGGCCGGGGAGGAGCCCTTGCACGTCGCGGTGAACCTCGCGGGCCGCACCCTGGTGGACCCGCGGTTCCTCGCCACCGTCCGCGGAGCGCTGCGCCGCCACGGGCTGGCGCCCGGACAGCTCGTGCTGGAGATCGTCGAGAGCCGGTCGCTGGTCGACCTCCCCGGAGTCGTCGAGCGCCTCGCCGAGCTGCGGCAGCTCGGTGTCCGCGTCTCCCTCGACGACTTCGGCACGGGCTACTCGACGCTGGCGTGGCTGAAGAACCTGCCGGTCGACCAGATCAAGATCGACCGCAGCTTCATCACCGCCTTGCCGGGCAAGGCGTCGACCGCCCTGGTGCGAGGCGTCCTGGCCCTGGCCAAGGAGCTGGGAGTCGAGGTCGTCGCGGAGGGCGTCGAGCTGTTCGAGCAGCTCGAGGCTTTGCGGAACGCCGACTGCCACCTGGTGCAGGGCTACCTGATCGGCCGGCCGGAGCCCGAGCCCAGCCTCGAGACACGGAGGGTCGGCGTCGGCGCGCCAGCCTGATGCGGCGCCGGGCGGCTACCGCGCCTCGTGCAGGCCGCCGTCGGGGTCCTCGAGGTGGGCGCGGACGAACCACTGGTACAGCTCGATCCGACGCAGCTGGTGGATCATCACGGACCGCGAGACGTCGTCGAGGCCCTCGAGCCGGCGTGCGGCGGCGCGATGGGAGGACGCCACCCCGTCGTAGACCGCGTCGAGGGCCCGCAGGTGCTCGATGGTCGTGGACCGGCCGAGCGGGTAGTCCGCCCAGGGGCGCCGCCGCACCACCGAACCTGGCGTGCCGTGGGGGACCGCGCCCAGCGTCGCGATCCGTTCCGCGACCTTGTCGGCCATGCGGTGCACCGACGCGACCTGCGGGTCGAGCATCTCGTGGACCGCGATGAACCGTGGCCCCACCACGTTCCAGTGGATGTGCTTGAGGGTGAGGGCCAGGTCCACCAGCGCCGTCAGGCGCTCCTGGAGGACGCTCGCGGCCTCACCGCCTTGCGCGAGGCTCAGGCCCGGCGCCGTGTACCTGGGCTCGTCGTACGTGGGCTCGTCGTCGCTCGGCATCGCGCCCCCTCTGGTCGCGCGGCCCTGCGCGGGGCCGCACGGCCAACGTGCCTCACCGGCGCGGCGCCCGCATCCCGGGCCCGCGGGCCGGCGCCTCACTCCCCGACGGGCGCCTCGTCCGCGTGCGCCACGTGCCGCATCTGCTCCCACAGCAGCACCAGGGCGACCGCGGAGCCGACGAACGCGAACCAGAACGGCGCCGTCAGCCCCCACCGCTCCGCGAGCAGCCCTCCCACGCCGGAGCCGATGACCAGCCCGCCGAACGAGCCCATCAGGTTGACGCTGCCCACCCGCCCCTGGAGGTGCGTGGGCACCGCGCGTTGGCGCACCGTGACGGAGGTGGTGCCCCAGATGAACGCGTGCGCGCCGAAGACGAAGAAGATCGACATCGCGACCCACGCCTGCCGGGTGAGCGCCAGGCCCAGGTGCGTGAGCGTCTCGACGACGAGCCCGACCCGCATCAGGCTGCCGAGGCTGATCCGGCGGGTGATCCAGCCGTAGGCGCCCATCCCCACGAGGCCGCCCACCGCGCTGACCGTGGTGAGCAGGCCGAACCCGACCTCCCCCATGCCCAGGCGCTGGGTGGCGTAGAGCACCAGCACGGACCACGCGGCGCCGAAGGTGACGTTGAAGACGAGGATGGTCAGCACCAGGGTGCGGACGGCCGCGTGGCGCAGCACCCAGGCGACGCCCTCGGCGATGTCCTGCCGCACCCGAGTCTGGGCGTCGCCGGTCCTGCCGTGCGCTGGCAGCGTGATCCGCGAGACCATGAGGGCCCCGAGGGCGACTGCCAGCGCCTGGGTGGCGAAGGGCCACACCGCGCCCACCGCGAACAGGGCGGCGCCGATCGGCGGTCCGGCGAGCTGGTTGACGGTGACGAACCCGGCCTGCATGCGGGAGTTCGCGACGGCGAGGTCGTCGCGCGAGACGAGCATGGGCAGCAGGGTCTGCGAGGTGTTGTCGGCGAACACCTCGCACACCCCCACCGCGAACAGCGTGCCGAGCACGACGCCGATGGACACCCGGTCGGTGACCACGACCAGGGTCAGCACCACGAGCACCGCGGCCCGGAGCAGGTCGACGGAGACCACCAGCAGCCGTCGGTCGAGCCGGTCGGAGAGCGCCCCGGCGAGCAGGCCGAAGAGCAACGGGGGCAGCCACTGCAGCGTGGCGGCCAGTGCGACGAGGCGGGGGTCGTCCGTGAGGGACGCGACCAGCAGCGGTCCGGCGGCCAGCGCGATGCCGTCCCCGAGGTTGCTGGTCCACGAGGAGGCGAGGAGCCAGCGGAACCCCGTCCCGAGGCGCGTCGGGGCGACGATCTGGCCGAGTCGGGACACGCCGGAGATCGTAGCGACGCTCCGGCGCAGTGCCGTGGGGCGTCCGCCTCCGACCGCCCGCCGCCGGTCGCCCGTGCGCGCGGTCAGGACAGGCGCAGGGCCATGCCGACCGAACCCGGCGCGGTCTCGGTGAAGCCGTGGCGCGCGTACAGCCGCCTGCCGGGCGGGTCGGCGAAGAGCGTGACGTGGGCCCCCGGCGGCGCCTGGTCGCGGATCTCCTCGAGCAGCGAGGTCAGCACGGCGTCGCCGAGCCCGCGCCGCTGGTGCGCGGGCAGCACGGCCATGTCCACGACGAGGAAGCACCAGCCGCCGTCGCCGAGCACCCGTCCCATCGCGACCGTGTCCCCGGACGGGGTGTGCACGACGTGGCGCGCGGCCCAGCTGCCCGGCAGCCCCGCGGCGGCCTGGTCCCGGTTCGTCGGCGTGAGGCCCGACTCCCGGCGCAGGGCCAGGTAGTCCTCGACCTCGGGCGTCGTGCGGACGAGCTCGTACCCCTCGGGCAGCGCGGCGGTCATACGGCATTGTCGCGTGCGAGGGTGGGCGCATGGAGACCGCGCCGATCCTGCGACGCCTCGCCCCCGACCTGGGCGCCCCGCCCACCCCGGAGCCCTGGTACGCCCAGATCCCGGCGGTCGCGCAGGTGCTCCGGGAGGGCTGGGACCTGTCGGCCGCCACCGTCCTGGTGGGCGACAACGGCACGGGCAAGTCGACGTTGGTCGAGGCGTGCGCGCTCGCGAGCGGCACCGGCCCGGAGGGCGGGTCGCGGGGCTCGGGCTTCAGCACCAGGCCCAGCGAGTCCGACCTGTGGCGGCGCCTGGTGGTGGAGCGGCGGCCGGGGGCGCCACGGCGGGCCTTCTTCCTGCGGGCCGAGACCGCCCACTCCTTCTACACGTACCTGGAGGACAACCCCGGCTCCCAGCCGGAGCCGGTGTTCCACGAGATGTCGCACGGGGAGTCGTTCCTCGCCCTGGTGGGGGAGCGCATGAGGCGCCCCGGGCTGTACCTGCTCGACGAGCCGGAGTCGGCGTTGTCCTTCCACGGGTGCCTCGCGCTGCTCGCGCGGCTGCACGCGCTGCTGGCCTCCGGGTCGCAGGTGATCCTCTCCACGCACTCGCCGGTGCTCGCCGCGCTGCCCGGGGCGCGCATCTGGGAGGCCGGGGAGTGGGGGATGCGCCCGTCCGCCTGGGAGGACCTCGACCTGGTGCGCGGCTGGCGGGGGTTCCTCGACGAGCCGGCGCGGTACCTGCGCCACGTCCTGGACGGGGCCTGACCTCCAGCCGGCGGCGCCACGTGGCGCGTGCCGCACGGTCCTGCGGCCGGTCGAGCGATCGGGCAGGCCCGGGTCATCCCCGGCGACGCGCGGCCCTCTGGCGAGCGGTCGTGAGACGAGGCCCGGACCATCCCCAGGCCCGCCGCCACGGCGTCTGCGCGGGCCAGTGCAGCAGCACGGTGCGCATGCCGGCCCGCCACCGCTGGCGCCGGCCCGTCGACAAGGGCTGCGGTGAGATCCCCACCCGCAGGCTCCAGTCGAACCGCATGCGCCCCGCCAGGTGGTAGCTGAGGTCCGCGTCGTCGTGGACGTCGTGGCGCGTGCGGTGCACGTCGTCCCGCGCACGGCGCCAGGCCTCCGCGCGCATCGCGAGGTTGGAGCCGAACACCGGCGGGTGGGCCAGCGCCAGCGTCATCGCCGCGACGTAGGAGCGCATGTAGAGCCAGGACGCGGACCGGCCCAGCGGTGGCCACAGGCCGTAGAAGTCGCCAGGCCCGGAGATGACCTGCAGGTCCGGCTCGAGTTCGAACGCGCGCACGATCCGCTCGAGCCAGTCGTGCGGCAGCACCGAGTCCGCGTCGCAACGGGCGATGAGGTCGCCTCGCGCCGCGTCGTACCCGGTGGCGGCGGCGGACCACACGCCGGGCACAGGCTCGCGGACCACACGTGCCCCCGCACGCGCGGCGATCGCGGCGGTGTCGTCCCGGGAGCCGTTGTCGACGACGACCACCTCGAGCGGCGGGAGCGTCTGGTCCGCGAGCGAGGCGAGGCAGCCGGGCAGGCGATCGGCCTCGTCGCGGGCGGGGACGACCACGGAGACCCCCAGGCCCTCGGCCCGTCGGCTTCCCTCCGCCGGGCGGATGCGTGGCTCCCGGCCGGTCATCCGCGTCACGGGTGACTCGGCTGCGCGCGCCCGGCCAGGCCGCGCACCGGGTCTCGCCGGCTGTACCAGGTGGCGAAGAGCAGGCTCACGAGCAGGATCTCCGCGCCGTCGCCGCCGTAGTACATCCACCGGGCGGCCTCGGCGAGGGAGCCGTGGTGCGCGCCGCCGTCCTCGGTGGCGCGGGCGAACAAGGACTTCGCCAGGAAGGAGTGCGCGCCGGCGGCGACGACGAGCACCGCGAGGCGGGTGGCGAACGCTGGGCGGTGCGGCGCCGGGTCGGCGCCCGCGATGGACCAGGCGAAGAGGTAGCCCGCCAGCAGGAAGTGGCCCAGGACAGCCCAGCCGAGGGCGGCGTGGGCGTGGCTCAGGGCGTACAGCGGGGTGAGGTACAGGGCGAACAACGCGCCGACGGAGAGCACCGCCCCGGTCACGGGGTGGGTGGCGCCCCTCGCGACCCGGCTGCGGAGCACCCGGCTGACCCGCCGGCCGACGTGCGCCGGAGTGGACCCCAGCGCCAGGGCCAGCGGCGCGCCGGCGACGAGCGCCACCGGCGCGTACATGCCCAGCATCAGGTGCTGGGCCATGTGCGCGCGGTGGTCGTGGTGGGCGAGCGCGGTCACGACAGGGGAGACGGCGGCCGCCGCGAGCGTCGCGCCGCAGACCCAGGCGGCGGTCCGCCAGGGCGGGTGGGGCCGCAGCGTCGCGGGCCGGAGCCGGACCGCTGCCAGGTAGGGCGCGAGCAGCACGGCGGCCAGCGCTGCGGACGGCGCCCACGCCACGATCTGCGTCGTCATGAGATCCGCGCGTCCCGCCTGCCCCAGCGGCCGACGAGGACGCCCGCGGCCAGCAGCAGCAGGCCCGCGAGGATCCATGCCACGTCGTACGGCAGGAGGTCGACGTCGTACCTCACCTGGTGGACGCGCAGCACCTTGTGGTCCACGACGCCGTCGAAGACCTGGAACGCCCCCGCTCCGAGCAGCGTCCCGCTCCACAGGCCCACCCGGGACAACGCGCTGCGCCGCGCGAGGTCGGCCACCAGGAAGATCCCGGCCACCAGGACGACGAGCTCGGCCGCGTGCAGCAGGCCGTCCGAGAGGAGCGCGATCTCGGGGGTCCCGCGGTCGTAGAAGTGGTGCCACGCCAGCAGCTGGTGGAAGACGATCTCGTCGACGGCGGCCATCACCCCGATCCCGATGAGCGCTCCCACCCAGCGGGACCGGCGCCGGTCCACCACCCCGGCTGGCGCGGTCACCGTCTCGCGTTCCTCACAGCAGGGCCCCGGAGGGGCTGAACACCGCGCGCACGCAACCGTCAGCCTTCGACTTGAACAGCTCGTAGCCCAGCGGCGCGTCCTCGAGCGACATGCGGTGCGTCGCCAGGTGCCGGGTGGTCAACGAGCCGTCCTCCATGCGGCCCAGGATCTCGGGGATGTACCGGGCCCCGTGCATCTGCGCGCCCTGGACGGTGAGGCCCTTGTTCATCAGGGCGCCCGCCGGGAACCCGTCGACCCAGCCGACGTACACGCCCAGGATGAACACGCGGCCGCCCTTGCGGCAGCCGTGCACCACCTCGCGCAGGACCCCGGGCCGACCGGTCTGCAGCCGCAGCTGCTGCTTGGCCATGTCGACGGCGCCCATCACCCCGGCAGGGTGGGGCTCCATGCCCACGGCGTCGATGCACACGTCGGGTCCGCGCCCGCCGGTGCGGTCGCGCAGCTCGGGCACGACGTCGTCCCGCTCGGCGTCGATCACCTCCGCGCCGATCACGTCGGTCACCTGGGCGAGGCGCTCCGGGAGGCGGTCGATGACGATGACCCGCTCGGCGCCGCGCAGCATCGCCGCCCGGGCCGTCATCTGCCCCACGGCGCCGGCGCCCCACACCGCGACCACGTCACCGGGCCCCACGCCCGACTGGTCGACGGCGGTCCACCCGGTGGGCGCGGAGTCGGAGGCGAAGAGGGCCGACTCGTCGTCGACGCCACCGGGGATGGCGAAGGCGCCGACATCGGCGTACGGGACGCGCACGTACGCCGCGTGGCACCCGGCGTAGCCGCCCATGGCGTGCGAGTAGCCCAGGCACCCGCCCGGCGCGTACCCCCAGAGGGCCTCGGTGATCGCCGGGTTCGGGTTGCCGTCGTCGCACAACGAGAACAGGCCCTGCTGGCAGTACCAGCAGCGGCCACAGCTCACGAACGAGCTCACCACCACCCGGTCGCCTGGCTTGTGGGTCCGGACGCCCGGCCCGACCTCGACGATGGTGCCCATGAACTCGTGGCCGAGCACGTCGCCCGAGCGCATCGCCGGGATGTACCCGCCGATCAGGTGCAGGTCCGAGCCGCACGTGGTGCTCAGCCCTACCTCGACGATCGCGTCGCCGTCGTTGAGGATCTGCGGCTCGGCGACGTCCTCGACGCCGAGCCGGTTGACCCCTTGCCAGCAGAGCGCGCGCATCACAGCACTCCTTTCGTCCGCGACCGGGAGACGAGGGCGTCCATCGCCCAGCCGGAGGGCGTGGCCTTGCGCCGTCCGTGCGGTGGCGTCCCCAACTCGAGCACCTCGCCGGTCTCGGCGATCTGCTTCGCCGACCGCAGCAGCCCGCGCACCGTGTCGGCCACCTCGGCCTGGGCGAGGTCGGGTCCGCTCACGGCGACCTCGGTCCCGCGGCCGCCGGGGGCGGGGGCCAGCTCGACGCGCAGGCCCGCGGGGATGTCGAGCAGCGGGCCCGGCAGCGGGTCCAGCTCCTCCACGGACCGGTAGACCGTGACGACGACGCGCCGGGCGGCACGGCGGCCCGCCGGGCGGCGCCGCGCGGCCCACACCGCGGCGCCGACGGCCGTGGCCACGAGCACGAGGGCCGCGGACCGGCGCGCGCTCATGACGTCCCCCGGCGCCCGACGGCCGGGCTCATCGCGCGACCCGGGCGGCGCGCGGATCCGTCACGCGAGAGCGGTCGGGCCACAACGCGATGGCGAGGCCGGCGAGGGTGCTGACGATGTGCAGGACGTTGTCGGCGCCGTTGATGTTGAGGATGTTGGCGTCCGGGTTGTCGACCACGATCAGGCCGTAGACCGACGCCGCGCCGTAGCCGATGGCCAGGATCCAGCCGTAGGCGCGGGCGTTGGACGGGGTGCGCCACAGCACGACCCCCAGCAGCCCGATCAGCAGGTGCACGATGTTGTGGAGCGGGTTGATCGCGAAGCCGATGAGGGTCTGGTCGTGGTCGTGCTCCACGAAGCCGTCGAAGCCGGTGATGAAGAAGCCCACGATGCCGATCAGCAGGTACACGACCCCGATGACCAGCGCCAACCACTGGTAGGGCCTGCGCGTGCTCTGGGTGGGCTGTCCGGTGCTGCCGGTCGGGGTGGTCATGGCGTACCTCCTCAATCGCGACTAATGGGCCATGGCACCTTCTCGTGTCTCTTCGCAGGCCGCATCACGAGCGCCCTGCGGCGCCGGGGCCGTCCCCGGCGCCGCAGGACCTGGCCTAGACCGCTCTCGGGTGCCATCCCCAGTGGCCGTGGCCGCGGGACGAGGCGGGCTCGGCGCCGTTCCCGTTGCCCTTCCCCTTGTGCCCGTGCCCGTTGCCGTCGCCCTTGTCACGCGACGAGGTCAGCCCGTCCCGGGCGAGCAGGACGGTGCTGTCCAGCTGGCCGTCGGCGGTGTCGGCGACGGCGACGATGATCGTCGCGGGCTCGCCCGCGGTGACGCTCGCCTCGCACGTGAGCTCCTGGGTGAAGCCGTTGAGCTCGGTGTCGTGGCCGCCCGCCGTGGGGTCATTGCCTGAGAAGTTGGCCACGTACTCCTCGGAGTTGGTCGTCTCGTTGATCGTGCCGGTCGAGACGAGGTCACTGGTGCCGGGCACGTGCGAGCACGGCTCGCCGTCGACCCAGATCGCGAAGGAGTCGGTGTAGTCGCGCGCGGCCCATCCCGCGTACTCCTCGCTGCCGAACACGTACCTGAGCGAGATCCGGGAATGGCGCGGGACCACCTCCATGGTGAGCACGGCCGCGTCGTAGTTGGTGGCGCCGAAGAGCGAGTCCAGCTCCGCGGAGCCCTCGCCCCCCAGGTCGCCGGTGGTGGTGAGGCTCGTGTTCGGCCCGAGGAGCGCGGACCGCGTGAAGTCCACGTCGTCGGGGGACTGCGGGTCGGAGGCGATGACGGAGCCGCTGCTCAGGGCGACGCCACGTGCGAGCCCTGTGTCGCCGAGACCGCTGAACCGTCCTGCCTGGACGTCGTCGCCGGTGAAGGTGGCCTCCAGGACGTCGATGTTCCGGCCGGCGATCGCGTCGGCGAGCGACTCCGCGTCGATCTGGCGCAACGAGGTGACTGTCTGGCCGTCCGAGGCCTGCGCGACAGCCGCGCCCCCCGCGGCGGCCAGGACGGTGACGACGGCTGAGGCCACGGTGCGCTGAGTCCATCTGTGGCGACCGCCGTCACGCACGGCACGACTGGGTTGTGTTGGGTGCTTCATGATGCTCCATGAGTTCGTCGGGATGCGCCTGAGGCGCCGCCACGCGGATGCGTGGCCCTGGCTCGATGGAGGGGGTGGTCGCCCGTATTCGACCGAAGCACGTGTGACGGACGGCGCCCGCGCCGGTCCGTCAGGGGCAGTGACCTGCCCAGATCTTTCACTTCCCGGCGCCGAGCATCCACAGCCAGCAGGCCCACGACCCGGAGTCCGACTTCACGTCGAAGTGGACCCGGGCGGACGCCCTGCAGATCCGCGCATTCTCCGACCCGGCGGCGCCAGCGGGGGAGAACTCCCTGCCCACCGAGTACACGATGCCGGACATCCCGCAGGACTTCCCGATCATGACGGACCAGGACGGCCAGCAGATCTGGGTCTGGGACACCTGGACCCTCACCGACGAGGAGGCCAACCAGCTGAGCTTCAAGGGGTGGGAGGTCATCTTCTCGCTCACCGCCGACCCGAACGCCGGCTACACCTTCGACGACCGGCACACCCACGCCCGGATGGGCTACTTCTACCGCAAGGCCGGCATCCCCGCGGACGAGCGTCCGGTCAACGGCGGCTGGATCTACGGCGGCCACGTGTTCCCGGAGGGCGCCGCAGGGGGCATCTTCGAGGACCAGTCGTTCTCGACGGTCACCGAGTGGTCCGGCTCGACGCGCCTCATGGAGGGGAACAAGCTGCGGATCTTCTACACCGCCGTGGCCTTCTACCGTGACGCGAACGACCAGGAGATCCAGCCCGCCGACCCGCGCATCGTCCAGACCGAGGCGCGGATCTTCGCCGACGAGGACGGGGTCTGGCTCACCGGCGCCCGCGTCCAGCACGAGCTCCTCGTGCCCGACGGCACGTACTACCAGACCAGGGAGCAGAACCCGTTCGTCAACTTCCGCGACCCGTTCACGTTCGAGGACCCGGCCAACCCCGGTGACTCGTTCATGGTCTTCGAGGGGAACACCGCCGGCGAGCGGGGCGCCCTGGCCTGCACCGAGGCCGACCTCGGCTACCGCGAGGGGGACCCGTACGCGGAGGAGCCGGAGACCGTCACCGCCTCGGGGGCGAACTTCCAGATGGCCAACGTCGGGATGGCGCTCGCGGACAACCTGGCGCTCACGGACTGGCACTTCCTGCCGCCGATCCTCTCGGCCAACTGCGTCAACGACCAGACGGAGCGGCCGCAGATCTACCGCGCGAACGGCAAGTACTACCTGTTCACCATCAGCCACCGGAACACGTATGCGCGTGGGCCGGAGGTCGACTCTGCAGAGCCGCGGTTCTGGTACATGGACGGTCCGGACGGCGTCTACGGCTTCGTGGGCGACGGCATCCGGTCGGACTTCCAGCCCATCAACGAGAGCAGCGGGCTCGCCCTGGGCAACCCGACGAACCTCAACTACCCCGTGGGGACGCCGGCCATCCCCGCCGCGGGCCAGGACCCGAACACCTTCCAGTCGTACTCGCACTACGTGATGCCGAACGGCCTCGTCCAGTCGTTCATCGACGCCATCGGCAACCCGGCGGTCCGTCGCGGGGGGACGCTGGCGCCCACGACGAGGCTGCAGATCGCCGGCAGCAGCGCGGTCGTCGACCGCTCCTACGGGAACGGCGGCCTCGGCGGGTATGGCGACATCCCGTCGAACGCCGAGCAGGACGTCCCTGACACACCCGACCCGCGCCCGGTCCCCTAGACGGGGATCGGCGCCTGATCGCACGGCTGGGCGGCCCGCGAGCGGGTCGCCCAGCCGTGCGCGACCAGCGAGAGCGATGAGTGCCCCGAGTGGGATTCGAACCCACACTGGATCGGGTTTGAGCCGAACGCCTCTGCCGATTGGGCTATCGGGGCCCGGGCAGCAGAGTACCGTGCGGCGCGTCCGGCGTCGGCGAGGGGTCCCGGGGCCACGCCGAGGATCGGCACGATCTCGCGCTGATGGACGTGGCGTCCGGCCACGTCATCCCTCGCGCGGCATTAGGCTGACGACGTGAGCACGAATGAGGAATCCCCGAGCACGACGCCCAGCACCGAGGGTGCTGGCACCCCTCTGGACCTGAGCGGCTCCGCCGCGCCGTCTGCCCAGGAGGCGCCGGAGCAGGTGCAGGCGCGCCCGGCGCGCCGCGCCGTCGTCGCCGAGGACGAGGCGCTGATCCGCATGGACGTCGTCGAGACGCTCCGTGAGGCGGGCTTCGAGGTCGTGGGCGAGGCCGGTGACGGCGAGACGGCCGTGGCCCTGGCGCTCGAGCTCAAGCCCGACGTCGTCGTGATGGACGTCAAGATGCCCGTGCTCGACGGCATCTCCGCGGCCGAGCGCATCGGCAAGGCGCACGTGGCGCCCGTCGTGCTGCTCACGGCGTTCTCCCAGACGGAGCTGGTCGAGCGCGCGCGCGACGCCGGCGCGATGGCGTACGTGGTGAAGCCGTTCAGCCCGGCGGACCTGCTGCCGGCCCTGGAGATCGCGATCTCCCGGTACGCGCAGATCTCCGCCCTCGAGTCGGAGGTCGCCGACCTCGCCGAGCGCTTCGAGACCCGCAAGCGCGTCGACCGCGCCAAGGGCCTGCTGATGGCCAAGATGGGCCTCACCGAGCCGGAGTCCTTCCGCTGGATCCAGAAGACGTCGATGGACCGCCGCCTGACGATGCGCGAGGTCGCCGACGCCGTGATCGAGCAGGTGGGCGGCAGCGGCAGCTGACCCACCTCGCACCCGAGCCCGGACCTCCCCACAGGCGTGGAGGGCCGGGCTTTCGTGCTGCATGGGTGACTTCACACGGCCATCTAGGTTACAAATAGGCCACAACCGGGCTGAGCGGGATCCAAGTCACGCAATGGACACAAAGGATGGCTAGGTTTCCCGCACAGTTCGATCCGCCCTGCCAGCAGATGGGCGGGACCGTAGCCGAAGGGGTACCGCGCATGATTCGCTCGTCGCATGGATTCCGAGTCGCCGCCCTCGCGGGCGCCGTCGCACTGGCACTGACAGCTTGCTCCTCCGACTCGGAGACGTCAGCGGGGGAGACCTCGGGGAGCTCGGGAGGCTCCGGTGACGCCCTGGTCATCGGCACCCTGCTGCCGCAGACCGGTACGCTCGCCTTCCTCGGGCCGCCCGAGATCGCCGGCGTGAACCTGGCAGTGAACGAGATCAACGAGGCGGGAGGCGTCCTGGGCAAGGACGTCGTGGTCGAGCACGCCGACTCCTCCGACGCCGACCACGCCGAGGTCGCGACCCAGTCCGTCACCGACCTCATCGGCAAGGACGTGCAGGTCATCATCGGCGCCGCGGCCTCCGCGGTGACGCGCAACGTGGTGGATGACATCACCAACGCGGAGATCGTGCAGATCTCGCCGGCGAACACCGCCACCGACCTCTCCGGACGGGACCCGTTCTACTTCCGGACCGCGCCGTCCGACCTCTTGCAGGGCGCCTCGCTCGGCAACCTCATCCTCAACGACGGCCACCAGAACGTCGCGGCCATCGTCTTCAACGAGGACTACGGCACGTCACTGCGCGACGTGCTCCAGGACACGGTGGAGTCCGCGGGCGGCACGATCACCTACGGGGCCGCGGGCCAGGAGTTCGACCCCACGGAGCAGAACTTCAACACGATCGTCAGCAGCGCGATGGCCACGAACCCCGACGCCATCGCGATCATCGCGTTCGCGCAGACCAAGCTCATCGTCCCGGAGCTCGTGGCCCAGGGCTTCGACACGTCCAAGCTGTACTTCGTCGACGGCAACCTCGCCGACTACAGCGCCGACTTCGCCCCGGGCACCTTGACCGGCGCCCAGGGCACGACGCCGGGCGCGTACCCGGACGACGAGTTCAAGGCGCGGCTGCTCGAGGAAGACAGCGGCCTGAAGGACTTCACCTACGGGCCCGAGTCCTACGACGCCACGATCCTCGCCGCGCTGGCCGCCGTGAAGGGCGGGGCCACCGACGGGCCGACGATCCAGAAGAACCTGGCGGCGGTCTCGGGCGCGAACGGCGGGACCGAGGTCACGACCTTCGCCGAGGGCGTCAAGGAGCTCGAGGCGGGCAACGAGATCGCGTACAAGGCGGTGTCGGGCGCTGGCCCGTTCAACGACACGAACGACCCGTCCTCCGCGTTCATCGGGATCTTCCAGTACGGCGAGGACAACACGTACAAGTGGATCAAGGCGGAGTTCGGCGAGCTGTGACGCTCTGACCTCACGCACCAGAAGGGCCCGGCGGGATGACCGCCGGGCCCTTCTCGTCGTGCGTGGGGAAGGTCCGTCAGGCCGACTCGGCGCCACCCTCGACGTCGGTGGCCAGCGTCCCCAGGTAGAGCTCGATGACCTTCGGGTCGTGCATGAGCTCCCGGCCCGGGCCGGAGTAGGCGTTGCGCCCCTGGTCCAGGACGTACGCGCGGTCGCAGATCTGCAGGCACCGGCGGGCGTTCTGCTCGACGATGACCACCGAGACCCCGGCCCGGTTGATCTTGCGGGTGCGGATGAACGTCTCGTCCTGGCGGACGGGGGACAGGCCGGCCGAGGGCTCGTCGAGCAGCAGCACCGACGGGTCCATCATCAGCGCGCGCGCCATCGCCACCATCTGCCGCTCGCCGCCCGACAGGGAGCCGGCTCGCTGGCGCCGCCGGTCGCCCAGCGTGGGGAACAGGTCGACGATGAACTCGAACCGCTCATCGAAGGACTTCGGCGCTTGGAACACGCCCATCTGCAGGTTCTCCTCGATGGTCAGCGAGGGGAACACGTTGTTGTTCTGCGGGACGAAGCCCACCCCACGCCGCACCAGCGAGTCCGCGCGGTGGTTCGTGATGTCCTCGCCCTTGAGCGTGACAGAGCCCGACCGGATGCTCACGAGCCCGAACAGGGCCTTGAGCAGCGTCGACTTGCCGGCGCCATTGGGCCCGATGATCCCGACGAGCTCGCCCGGGTGGACCACCAGGTTGCATCCGCCGAGGATGTCGACGCCGGGCACGTACCCGGCGACGAGATCGGTCGCGGCGAGCAGCGGCTCGCCCTCGGGGGCGCCGCGGTGGACGTCGGCGGGCGCCCCGACAGGTCCTGGCTGGGTGCTCATCGTTGCTCCTCCTCGGCCTGCGCCTCTGCTTCGAGCTGTACGGCCACGTCGTCCTCGAGGAGGCGGTCGTCGCCCAGATCGGTGTCGTGGTGGGCGCCCAGGTAGGCGTCGATGACCGCCTGCTCCTGCATGACCGACTCGGGCGGGCCCTCGGCGACGATGCGGCCCTCGGCCATCACCACCACCCAGTCGGAGATGTGCCTCACCATGTGCATGTCGTGCTCGACGAACAGCACGGTGGTGCCCTCGTCGCGCAGCGCCTGGATGTGCCCCAGCAACGACTGGGTCAAGGCGGGGTTCACCCCGGCCATCGGCTCGTCGAGCATCACCATGGTGGGCTTGCTCATCAGCGCGCGGGCCATCTCCAGGAGCTTGCGCTGGCCGCCCGAGAGGCTGCCCGCGAAGTCGTCCTTCTTCTCAAGCAGCTTGAAGCGCTCGAGCAGCTCGAGGGCCTGCTCGGTGATCTGCGCCTCACGGCGGCGCCACAACGGGGGCGCGAGCGCGACGAACAGGTTCTCGCCGCTCTGACCGGTGGCTCCGAGCCTCATGTTCTCCATGACGGTCATGCGGGACAGCGCCTTGGTGAGCTGGAACGTGCGCACCATGCCGGCCTGGGCGACCTTGGCCGCGGGCACCCGGGCGAGAGAGCGGCCCTCGAAGGACCACGAGCCCGAGTCGGGCCGGTCGAACCCAGTGAGCAGGTTGAACAGCGTCGTCTTGCCGGCGCCGTTCGGCCCGATGAGCGCGGTGATGGCGCCGCGCTGCACCTCGAGGTGGTCCACGTCGACGGCGGTCATGCCGCCGAAGGTCCGGGTCACGTCCTGGGCGCGCAGGATCGGGTCGGGCTTCGCCGAGCCGGGGACGCGCTCGACGCCCGCGAGTGCGGGCCGGGCCGCGGCGCGGCCGGGAGGGGTGTCAGCGGACATCGATCGCCAGCTCCTTGCGGTCGCCGAGGATTCCTTGTGGTCGGAAGATCACCAGGAGCATGAGGGTCACGCCGACCAGCACCCAGCCGAGCATCTCGATCTGCTCGCTGCGCAGCACGGTGGCGGGGATGACGTCGCGCAGCACGGTCTTGACCAGCATGAGGGTGGTCCACAGCAGGATCGAGCCGAGCACCGGCCCGAAGACCGTGGCGGCGCCGCCGAGCAGCAGGATCGTCCAGATGTAGAACGTCATCGGGCGCCCCATCGAGTCAGGCTGGACGGCGCGTGGCAACGCGTACACGATTCCGGCGATCGCGCCGATGGCGCCGCCGAGCACGAGCGCCTGCATCTTGTAGGCGTACACGTTCTTGCCGAGGGAGCGCACGGCGTCCTCGTCCTCGCGGATGCCCTTGAGCACCCGGCCCCAGGGGCTGTTCATCCACCGCCACACCAGGAAGCAGGCGAGGGCCACGAGCGCCCAGCCGACGATCCGCACCCACCACGAGTTGGACAGGTTGGTCGAGTACGACCATGGGCCGATCGCGAAGTTCCCGTCCGGCAAGGGGGACAGGTCCTGGAAGGAGCCCTTGAAGCCGTCTCCGGCGAGGCCGGCGTTGCCGCCGGTGACCGCCGTCATCGAGGTGGACCGCCCGACCATGCGGATGATCTCCGCCGCGGCGATGGTCACGATCGCGAGGTAGTCGCCGCGCAGCTTCAGCGTCGGGATGCCGAGGATGAGGGCGAAGACCACCGCGCAGGCCAGCGCGACCAGCACCGCCGCCCACACCGGCCATCCCGCGATGGACGCGATCGCGTAGCCGTAGGCGCCGAGGAGCATGAAGCCGGCCTGCCCGAAGTTGAGCAGCCCTGTCATGCCGAAGTGCACGTTGAGGCCGATCGCGGCGAGCGCGTACGCCGCGGTGGTCGGGGCGATGATCTCGCCCGCGACGTTGGTGAGGATCTGCTGCCAGTCCATGGGTGGCCTCCGTCAGCCGATGCGCTCGGCCCGGCCCAGGATGCCCTGGGGTCGGACGAGAAGGACGAGGATGAGGATGACGAGCGCGCCGGCGTAGCGCATGTCGCTCGGGATGACGAAGGTCGACAGCTCGACGACCAGGCCGATGACCAGCGACCCGACCAGGGCCCCCCATGCGGTGCCGAGCCCGCCGAGGGTCACTGCCGCGAACATGAGCAGCAGGATCGCCCCGCCCATGTTCCAGTTGGTCGCGTTGAAGTACAGGCCGAGAAGCACGCCGCCGAGCGCGGCGAGGCCTGCCCCCAGCGTCCACACGATGCGCACGATCCGCTCGACGGTGATGCCGGACGCCGCGGCCAGCGCCGGGTTGTCGGACACCGCGCGGGTGGCGCGGCCGGTGCGGGTCTTCACCAGGAAGAAGGCCACCGCGGCGATCGCGACGATGGCGATGCCGGCGGAGGTCAGCGACTGCTGCGTGAACAGCATCCCGCCGATCCGCACCGGCTTCGGGTTCGCGGTGACGATGCGCAGCGGGCTGCCGCCGAGGAAGAACTGGTAGGTGTACTGCAGCGCCATCGAGAGGCCGATGGTGACGATCATCTGCTGCGTGGTGCCGACCCGGCGGGCGCGCAGCGGGTGCCAGATGGCCGCGTCCTGCAGCCACCCGGACGCCGCTCCCACGAGCACCGCGATGGCGCCGGAGACCAGCAGCGGCAGGTCCAGCAGCTGGCAGCCCACGTAGGCGAGCAGCGCGCCCAGGGTGACCTGCTCGCCGTGCGCGAAGTTGCTCAGCCCGGTGGTGCCGTAGATCAGCGACAGGCCGACCGACGCGAGCGCCAGCAGGAGGCCGAAGACGATCCCGTTCACGGTCTGCTGCGCAACCCGCTGCGCGGTGACGCTGCTCGGCTTCGAGCTGTCCGGCGCGGTGACGGAGGGGTCCGATCCGGGCGCGTCGCTCGGCTCGTCGCCGGTGGGCGTCGATCCGCTCCCGCCGCCGGCGGCGGGCTCTCCGAGCGGGAACAGGGCGCCGACGCTGGCGCCGAGCCGCACGGTCACGGTCCGCGGGTTGGCGGCCGGGTCCCGCAACGTCTCCCCGGCGGGGAGGGTCGTCTCGTCGACGGCCACCTCGTACTCGCCGGCCGCGGTCACGGGGACCGACCATCGGCCGTCGGCGCCGGTGGCGGCCTCGAGCGTCTCGCCCTGGCCCGTGATCGTCAGGGCGATCCCGGCCGCCGGCTCGCCCGCGGCGGTCCGGATCGTGCCGCCCACGCACCCCGTGGCGGGATCGGCCGCGCAGGCCACGGCGGCCGCCTGGGCAGGGCTCGCCGCCAGGAGGGCGGCGAGGACGCTGAGCAGCACGGTGAGCAGTGGGAGGAGGGCCGCCCGAGGAGGGCGCCCGTTCCGTGTGCGCGACGAGCTGGTGAATCGGTCCGGTGACGCGGCTCGGCGCACAGGGACCTCCGTCCGGTCGTTCGATCGGTGGTTCACGGTCTTCGGCGCGGTGCCGAGGGGAGCTGGGCTCCGAGTGGGGAGGAGACTAGGAGCGGATTGTGTCCGGTGCATTACGCACAGCGCGAGAGTATGCAGGACCAAGCGGTCATCATTCACTATTTGGGGTGATCTGCCGCGTGGCGTGCGGGTGTGGCGGGCCCGCGTCGGCGCCACGACTAGGCACACGGCCTCGGCTTTGCGATGATCGGAGCGCGCGACGGTGTGCCGTCGCGGTGGCGAGGACGACAGGACAGGAGGCCGACGCCGGTGCGTCCAGGTGCCCAGGTGCGACCCGCGGAGCCGGGGGACATCCCTGCCCTCGTCGAGCTCTGCCTGGCCGCGCGGAGCGAGTCCACGATGGGCGCGCAGCTGTGCAGCGACGACGGCGAGCGCCTGCGCGACCAGCTCGGCGCCCTCGTCGCCTCACGCGGGGGACAGTTGCTCGTCGCACTGCTCGACGGTGAGCCGGTGGGCCTGCTGCTCGGGCAGCTCGTCGGCCCTGGCCCGTTCACGGACCTGGTGAGCCTCAACCTGGAGGCCATCTACGTCGCCCCGCGGGCGCGTCGACGGGGCCTCGGCCACGCGCTGATGACCGGCGCCCTCGAGGTGGCCGAGGCCGGCGGCGCGACCGAGGTGTACGCGGCGCCGTTGCCCGGGGCACGCGGGATGCAGCGCTTCTTCGTCCGGCTCGGCTTCGCGCCGGCCGCCGCGCACCGCGTGGTCAGCACGTCCGCCCTGCAGCGCCGACTGGTCGGTGAGACCGCTGGCGCGCAGTCCCGCCGCGGCGCCGGGCGGGGCATCGAGGACCTGATCGCCCGCCGCCGCCAGGTGCGCGCGGCGTCACGCGGCGACACCGGCGCGGCCCGCACCGCGCAGGCCGCGGCTGGTCAGCGGTCTCGCGCCGCCATCACCATGCAGGTCAACCGCGCGGTGCAGACCCGGCGCGACTCCGAGTCCTCGACGACGATCTCGTAGGTCGCGACCCGCGAGCCCAGGTGCAGGGCGCGCGCCGTGCCCGTCACGGTCCCCGACGTCACACCCCGGTGGTGCGTCGCGTTGAGCTCGATCCCCACGGCGATCTGGCCCTCGCCCGCGTGCGCCATCGCCGCCACCGAGCCGAGCGTCTCGGCCAGCACGGCGGACGCGCCGCCGTGCAGCAGCCCGTAGGGCTGCGTGTTCCCCTCGACCGGCATGACGCCGACCACCCGTTCGGGCCCCACCTCGAGGATCGTGATCCCCATCCGCTCGATGAGGGTCCCCGCATAGCTCGGCCGCACGGCGTCGTCAGTCATGGCAGATAGGTTGGCACCCGTGAGCGACGTTCAGCCAACTGCCGACCAGACGACCGCCCCCGACCCCGCGGCGACTGCCCCTCCGAGCGGCGCCGCCCCCGCGCGCCTGCTGCTCATCGACGGTCACTCGATGGCGTACCGGGCGTACTTCGCGCTGCCGGTGGAGAACTTCTCCACGTCCACGGGCCAGCCCACCAACGCGGTGTACGGGTTCACGTCGATGCTCACCAAGATCCTCGCCGACGAGCAGCCCACCCACCTGGCGGTCGCCTTCGACATGGGCCGCACCACGTTCCGCACCGAGAGGTACCCGGAGTACAAGGGCACGCGCGACGAGACCCCGCAGCCGTTCCGCGGCCAGGTCCCGCTGATCCGCGAGGTGCTCGAGACGATGCGGGTGCCCGTCATCGAGCGGGAGAACTACGAGGCGGACGACGTGCTGGCCACGCTCGCCACCCAGGCCCGGGCCGCCGGGATGCAGGTGCTCGTGTGCTCGGGCGATCGCGACGCCTTCCAGCTCGTCAACGACGACGTCACGGTCCTGTACCCCATCCGCGGCGTCTCCGAGCTCACCCGCATGACCCCGGAGGCGGTGCGCGCGAAGTACGGCGTGGGCCCCGACCGCTACTCCGACCTCGCCGCGCTCGTGGGCGAGACCAGTGACAACCTGCCGGGCATCCCCGGCGTCGGTCCGAAGACCGCCGCCAAGTGGATCACCGCCTACGGCGACCTCGACGGCATCATCGCCGCCGCGCCCGACATCAAGGGCAAGGCGGGGGAGTCTCTGCGGGCGCACCTCGACCAGGTGGTGCTGAACCGCGAGCTCAACCACCTGCTCACCGACCTCGAGCTGCCGCTCGGCCCCGCGGACCTCGCCGTCCAGCCGTGGGACCGCGAGGCCATGCACAGGGTCTTCGACTCGCTGCAGTTCACCGCCCTGCGCGAGCGGCTGTTCGCGGCCATGCCCGGCGAGGCGGCCGCCCCCGTCGAGGCCGGCGAGCCGGTCGACGTCGCGGAGCTGGCGCCCGGCGGCCTGGGCGGGTGGCTCGCCGCCCGTGCCGGGCGCACGCTCGGCATCGACGTGCGCGGGACGATCCGGCCCGGCAGCGGCGACGCATGGGGCCTGGCGATCGCCGACGACGGCGCGGCCGCCGTCTCGCTCGACCTGACGACCATCGACCCGCGCGACGAGGCCGCGCTCGCGGCGTGGCTCGCGGACGCCTCGGCGCCCAAGTCCGTGCACGGCGCGAAGTCGGCCTGGCACGCGCTCACCGGTCGGGGCCTGCCGATCGCGGGCGTGGTGTTCGACACCGAGGTGGCGGCGTACCTGTGCCACCCCGACCAGCGGTCCTACGACCTGCCCTCGCTGTCGGTGCGCTACCTGCACCGCGAGCTCACGTCGGGCGCCCCAGCCGCCGGCTCGCAGGGCGCGCTCGACCTCTCGCTCGACGGCTCCGACGAGCACCAGCACGCGGCGGCCCGGGCGGCCGCCGTGGGCGAGCTCTCCGGGGTGCTGGCCGACGCGTTGGCCGACCGTGGCGCCACCGACCTGCTCGCACGCCTCGAGCTGCCCCTCGAGGATGTCCTCGCCGCCATGGAGCACCGAGGTGTCGCGGCCGACGTCGACTACCTCCGCGAGCTCGAGAAGCTGTTCGACTCGCAGGTGCAGACGGCGGCCACCGAGGCCTACGACGTGATCGGCCGCGAGGTGAACCTCGGCTCGCCGAAGCAGCTCCAGGAGGTGCTGTTCGACCAGCTGGGCATGCCGAAGACCAAGAAGATCAAGACGGGCTACACCACCGACGCCGCGAGCCTGGCCGACCTGTACACGCGCACCCAGCACCCGTTCCTCGCCCACCTGCTGGCGCACCGTGACGCGATCCGGCTCCGCCAGACCGTCGAGGGCCTGCTGCGCTCCGTGGCGGACGACGGGCGCATCCACACCACCTTCCAGCAGACCATCGCGGCGACCGGACGGCTGTCCTCGACCGACCCGAACCTGCAGAACATCCCCATCCGCACAGAGGCGGGCCGCCAGATCCGCCGCGCGTTCGTCGTCGGGGAGGGCTACGAGACGCTGCTCACCGCGGACTACTCGCAGATCGAGATGCGGATCATGGCCCACCTGTCCGGGGACGAAGGGCTCATCGAGGCGTTCCGCTCCGGCGAGGACCTGCACAACTACGTCGGCTCGCGGGTGTTCTCGGTCCCGACGGACCAGGTCACGCCCGCGATGCGCTCCAAGATCAAGGCGATGAGCTATGGGCTGGCGTACGGGCTCTCGTCCTTCGGGCTCTCGAAGCAGCTGAGCATCGAGGTGGGCGAGGCCACCCGGTTGATGGACGACTACTTCTCGCGCTTCGGCGGCGTGCGCGCCTACCTGACCGGCGTCGTCGACGAGGCCCGCGCCACCGGCTACACGGCGACGATCATGGGCCGGCGGCGATACCTGCCCGACCTCACCAGCGACAACCGCCAGCGTCGGGAGATGGCCGAGCGCATGGCGCTGAACGCGCCGATCCAGGGCAGCGCGGCGGATCTGATCAAGGTGGCGATGCTGGGGGTGGAGCGCGAGCTCGCCGCCCGCGGCCTGCGCTCGCGGCTGCTGCTGCAGGTGCACGACGAGCTCGTCCTCGAGGTGGCGCCGGGGGAGCGGGAGGAGGTCGAGTCCGTGGTCCGGGCCCAGATGGGGTCCGCGGCGGCGCTCGACGTGCCGCTGGACGTGTCGGTCGGGGTCGGCGCGAGCTGGCACGAGGCCGGTCACTGATCAGCCCCAGCGGGGACCACGGAGGGAATTGATTCGCTCGTTTGTCGTATTCACGGCGATTTACGTGACTTACGGGCGTGGTGTGCGTCACAGTGGGTCGCGGCGGCAACGGGGCCGCCACGACCCACGGAGGCACGATGTCCGAGGTTGCCCAGCAGAACGAGACCGACTACGAACGGGTGCAACGCTCTCCGGAGTTCCAGGCGCTGCGGCACCGGTTCCGCCGGTTCGTCTTCCCCATGACCGCGCTCTTCCTCGCCTGGTACCTGCTCTACGTCCTCCTGGCCGACTACGCCCACGACTTCATGAGCACGCGGGTGTCGGGCAACATCACCGTCGGCCTGCTGTTCGGGCTCGGCCAGTTCGTCTCCACGTTCGTCATCACCATGGTCTACGCCCGATGGGCCAACAAGCACCAGGACCCCGTGGCCGCTGAGCTCCGCGCCGAGATCGAAGACGGGAAGCTCGCATGAGCGCCCGGGTCATGGCCGCAGCCGACGCCGCCCAGATTGGCGATCCGGCCATCAACATCGGCATCTTCCTCGCGTTCGTCGCGGTCACCCTGGTCGTGGTGTTCCGCGCCTCCAAGTCGAACCGCAGCGCCGCCGACTACTACGCGGCGGGCCGCTCGTTCACCGGCCCCCAGAACGGCACCGCGATCGCCGGGGACTACCTCTCGGCGGCGAGCTTCCTGGGGATCTGCGGGGCGATCGCCATCAACGGGTACGACGGGTTCCTCTACTCGATCGGCTTCCTCGTGGCGTGGCTCGTCGCGCTGCTGCTGGTCGCCGAGCTCATGCGCAACACCGGCAAGTTCACGATGGCGGACGTGCTGTCGTTCCGCCTCAAGCAGCGCCCGGTGCGGATGGCGGCGGCGCTCGCCACCCTCGCGGTGGTCTTCTTCTACCTGCTGGCGCAGATGGCGGGAGCCGGCGGGCTCGTCGCGCTGCTGCTCGGCATCGAGAGCACCGCGGGCCAGGGGCTCGTCATCGCCGTGGTCGGCGCGCTGATGATCCTGTACGTGCTGGTCGGCGGGATGAAGGGCACCACCTGGGTGCAGATCATCAAGGCGGTGCTGCTGATCGCGGGCGCGGGCATCATGACGATCTGGGTCCTGGGCAACTTCGGCATGGACTTCTCGGCGGTCCTCCAGGGCGCCATCGACCAGGCGGGGCCCGACGGCGAGGCGTTGATCGAGCCGGGCAAGCAGTACGGCGCCACGTCGATGACCCGGCTGAACTTCCTGTCCCTCGCGCTGGCCCTGGTGCTCGGCACCGCGGGCCTGCCGCACGTGCTGATGCGCTTCTACACCGTGCCGAGCGCCAAGGAGGCGCGGCGCAGCGTGGTGTGGGCGATCTGGCTGATCGGCATCTTCTACCTGTTCACGCTCGTCCTCGGCTACGGCGCGGGGGCGCTGGTGGGGCCCGATGCGATCCGGTCGGCGCCCGGCGGGGTGAACTCCGCGGCGCCGCTCCTCGCCTTCGAGCTCGGCGGGACGGTGCTGCTGGGCCTCATCTCGGCGGTGGCCTTCGCGACGATCCTCGCCGTGGTGGCGGGGCTGACGATCACGGCGGCGGCCTCGTTCGCGCACGACATCTACGCCTCGGTCATCAAGGACGGGAAGGTCGAGCCGGACAAGGAGGTCCGGGTCGCCCGGATCACCGTGGTCGTGATCGGCCTGCTCGCGATCGTGGGGGGCATCTTCGCGAACGGCCAGAACGTGGCCTTCCTCGTCGCGCTGGCGTTCGCCGTCGCCGCGAGCGCGAACCTGCCGACCATCCTGTACTCGCTGTTCTGGAAGCGGTTCAACACGTCCGGGGCGCTGTGGAGCATGTACGGCGGGCTGATCTCCTGCATCGTGCTGATCGCGCTCTCGCCGGTGGTGTCCGGCAAGGTCGACCCGACCACGGGGCTGAGCCTGTCGATGATCAAGGACACGTCGGTGGACTTCGCGATCATCCCGCTGGAGAACCCGGGCCTGATCTCGATCCCGCTGGCCTTCGTGCTCGGCATCGTCGGCACGTTCCTCAGCAGGACGCCGGCCGCCCCGGGCAAGTTCGCCGAGATGGAGGTGCGCTCGCTCACGGGCGCCGGCGCCGAGAAGGCGACGACGCACTGACAGTGAGGCGCCGGGGGCGTCAGCCCGGGAGGTGGGTCACGAAGATCGCCGTCCCGGGCAGGCGCTCCCCGCGCACCGGGCCCCAGCCGCCCCAGGTGCGGTCGTGGCCCGCGGGCCACTCGGGCTCGACCAGCCGGTCGAGCACGAGGCCCGCGGCCACGACCTCGCCGACATGGTCCCCGAGCGTGCGGTGGTACTCGGCGTACAGCACGTTCCCCGAGGCCCCGAGCTCGACGTAGGGCCGGCGGTCGAAGTAGGACCGCGTCGCGGTGAGCCCACCGGCGCCCGGGTCGTCGGGGAAGGCCCAGCGCAGCGGATGGGTCACCGAGAAGACCCACCGGCCGCCGGGGCGGAGCACCCGCGCGACCTCCCGGTGCACGCGGGCGGCGTCGGGGACGAACGGGATGGCGCCGAAGGCGGTGAACGCGACGTCGAAGGAGCTGTCGGCGAAGGGCAGGGCCCGTGCGTCCGCCTGCGCCATGGGGGTGCGGACCCCGATGGCCTCGTCGTAGCGGGCGCCGGCGGCCAGCATGCCGACGGAGACGTCGGTGGCCACGACCTGCGCGGCTCCGTGGCGCAGCAGCCAGCGGGAGCACTGCGCCGCGCCCGAGCCGACCTCGAGGACGCGGGCCCCGGTCACGTCGCCCAGCAGGCGCGCGTCGGCCTCCCGCAGGCCCTCGGGGCACCAGCAGAACTCGTCGGGGCCGAGGAAGGCCCCGTGCTCGTCGAGGTACTCGGCAGCGTTCGCGTCCCACCAGCGCCGTCCGGCCCGGCCGCCGGCCTCGTCGGGGACGTCGCGATAGCCCGCTTCTGCGAGCCTGTCTTCGGAATCCATGGAAATCGCCCTTTGACACGGTAGGTTTCGGCAGATCCGAGGATGTACTCGGACGTAACACCCGCGTGACGTGGCGCGCCTACTGTCGGGGACTCTTCCCCCGGTGGCGCGATCATGCCACCGGCCCGTCGACGAGGGGTGATCATGTGAAGACCTTCCTAAGGGTCGCCGCACCGGGCGCAGCGCTGGCGCTGGCACTGACCGGATGCGCCGCCAGCGACCGTGACACCGATGCGGCCCAGACCGAGACGGGAGGCGCCCGCGACACGTTCGTCTTCGCGGCGTCCTCCGACCCCGCCTCGCTGGACCCCGCTTTCGCCAACGACGGCGAGACGTTCCGGGTGGCCCGGCAGATCTTCGAAGGGCTCGTGGGAACCGTGCCGGGAACGGCCGACCCGGCCCCCCTGCTGGCTGAGTCGTGGGACGTGGCCGACGACGGCCTCGAGTACACGTTCCACCTGAAGGAGGGCGTCTCCTTCCACGACGGCACGGACTTCGACGCGGAAGCCGTCTGCTACAACTTCGACCGCTGGAACAACTTCACGGGCGTGATGCAGTCGGAGAGCCTGTCGTACTACTGGCAGAAGGTGAACGGCGGCTTCGCGTCGAGCGACGTCCCCGGACTCGACGGCACGGGGAAGTACGAGAGCTGTGAGGCCACGGACCCGGCGACGGCCGTGATCCGCCTCGCGAGCCCGCTGCCCGAGCTGGTGTCGGCGCTGTCGCTGCCCTCGTTCTCGATGCAGTCGCCCACCGCGCTCGAGAAGTACGACGCGGACGGGGTCAGCGGCGGCGAGGAGGCGCCGGTGCTGCCGGAGTACGCCACGGCGCACCCGACGGGCACCGGCCCGTACGTCTTCGAGAGCTGGAGCCCTGGCGAGCAGGTCGTCCTGGCCTCCAACCCGGACTACTGGGGTGAGACGGGCCAGATCAAGAAGATCGTCTTCACGGTGATCTCCGACGCGACCGCGCGGCGCCAGGCCCTGCAAGCCGGCGACATCGACGGGTACGACCTGGTCGGGCCGGCGGACGTGGACGCGCTCGCGAGCGCCGGCTTCCAGATCGTCAACCGCGACCCGTTCAACGTGCTCTACCTGGCGATGAACCAGGCCAACCCCGAGCTGACGGACGTGCGCGTGCGGCAGGCGATCGCCCACGCGATCGACAAGGAGTCGCTGGTCGCGCAGACGCTGCCCGAGGGCACGGAGATCGCCACGAACTTCGTGCCGCCGGCCGTGGACGGGTGGAACGCGGATGTGCCCACCTACGACTACGACCCCGAGAAGGCCAAGGCCCTGCTCGCGGAGGCGGGGAAGTCGAACCTGACGATCGACTTCAACTACCCGACCAACGTCTCGCGGCCGTACATGCCGACCCCCGAGCAGGTCTTCACCGCGATCTCGGCCGACCTGGCGGCCGTCGGCATCACCGTGAACCCCGTGCCCGAGCCGTGGAGCCCGGAGTACCTGGACCGGATGCAGGGCACTCCCGACCACGGCATCCACCTGCTGGGCTGGACGGGCGACTACAACGACACCTACAACTTCATCGGCGTGTTCTTCGGCGCCCCGGCGAACGAGTGGGGCTTCGACGACCCGGCGCTCTTCCAGGCCATCGGCGACGCCCGGTACCAGGCGGACAAGGAGGCCCAGACGGCGGCCTACGAGGCCGCCAACGCGCAGATCATGGAGCTGCTCCCCGGCATCCCGCTCGCGCACCCGGTGCCCTCCCTCGCGTTCAAGGCCGACATCCACGGATACCCGGCGTCGCCGGTCCAGGACGAGGTCTACAACGTGATCACCATCGGCGACTGAGGAGCAGCACCCCCCGATGACCCGACTCGTCCTGCGGCGCACGGCGCTGCTCGTCCCGACCCTGCTCGGGTTGTCGATCCTGCTGTTCTTGTGGGTGCGCGCACTCCCAGGAGGGCCTGCCACGGCCCTCCTGGGGGAGCGCGCCACGCCCGAGGCGGTCGATCGGATCAACGCCCTGTACGGGTTCGACCGTCCGGTGCTGCAGCAGTACACGGGCTACCTCGGCCAGCTGCTGCAGGGCAACTTCGGGGTCTCCACCAGGACCGGCCGCCCGGTCCTGGACGAGTTCCTCGCGCGGTTCCCGGCGACGATCGAGCTCACAATCCTCGCCCTGGTGATCGCCGTCGGGGTCGGCATCCCGCTCGGCTACCTCGCCGCCCGGCGGCAGGGCAGCCTGGTGGACAGCGGGACGGTGGTGGTCTCGCTGCTGGGCGTCACCATCCCCGTGTTCTTCCTCGCGTTCCTGCTCAAGTGGCTGTTCGCCGTGCAGCTCGGCTGGTTCCCCTCGGCGGGCCGCCAGGACCCGACCATGGTCGCGACCCATCCGACCGGGTTCTACGTGCTCGACGGCCTGCTGACCCGTGAGCTCGACGCGAGCTGGGACGCGGTCATGCACCTGGTGCTGCCCGCTCTGGCCCTCGGCTCGATCCCGCTGGCGATCATCACGCGGATCACCCGGTCCTCGGTGCTCGAGGTGCAGGGCGCCGACTACGTCCGCACCGCGCGCGCCAAGGGCTTGGGACGGGTCCGGCTGCGCAACCGCGTCATCTTGCGCAACGCGATGCTTCCGGTCTCCACGACGATCGGCCTGCAGGTCGGGCTGCTGCTGTCCGGGGCGGTGCTCACCGAGACGGTGTTCGCCTACCCCGGCATCGGCAGCTTCTTGGCCCAGGCGGTCTTCAACCTCGACTACGCGGTGCTGCAGGGGTTCATCCTCATCATCGCAATCGTCTACGCGGTGGTGAACCTCGCCGTCGACGTCTCCTACGGCCTGATCGACCCCAGGATGAGGACCCGATGAGCGCGATCGAGACCCCCGAGGCCCTCGCCCCGGCGAGCGGCGCCCCGGCGCCGTCCGACCACGCGGGCGACTCGGCGTGGCGGGCCGCGGCCCGCAGGCTGCGGCGCAACCCCGGCGCCATCGCCGGCGCCGCGATCGTGCTGGTCTTCCTCGCGGTCGCCACGTTCGCCCCCTGGATCGCCCCGTTCGACGCGGGCGAGCTCCCCGGCCGCAGCCAGGTGCGGCCCACGTTCATCCCCGGGCCGTCGGCCGAGCACCTGCTGGGCCTCGACCGGTACGGCGCGGACCTGTTCTCCCAGCTGGTGTGGGGGGCGCGGGCCTCACTGCTCATCGGCGTGCTGTCCACCCTGGTCGGCCTGCTCGGCGGCATCATGCTCGGGGTGCTCGCCGGCGGGCTCGGAGGCTGGGTCGACACCGCGACGATGCGGCTGGTCGACCTGATGCTCTCGGTGCCGAGCCTGCTCCTCGCCGTGTCCATCGCCGCTCTGATCGGGCAGTCCTCGACCGCGGTGATCATCGCCATCGGCGTGGTGCAGGTGCCGATCTTCGCCCGGCTGCTGCGCGGCTCGATGCTCGCGCAACGGGGCCAGGACTACGTGCTCGCGGCATCGTCGCTCGGGTTGAGCCGGCGCACCGTGACCATGAGCCACGTCCTGCCCAACAGCATCTCGCCGGTGATCGTGCAGGCCACGCTCATGCTGGCCACCGCGGTCATCGAGGCCGCTGCGCTGTCCTTCCTGGGGCTCGGGGGCGGGGCGCCGACGGCGGCGGAGTGGGGCCGGATGCTGACCGCGGCGCAGAACGAGCTCGAGGTGGCGCCGCGCCTGGCGCTCTGGCCGGGGGCGTGCATCGCGGTCACGGCGCTCGGGTTCACGTTGTTCGGCGAGGCGCTCCGCGAGGCGCTCGACCCACGGACGAGGAAGCGGTGAGCGGCATGGGTGTCACGACGCGGGCGGAGGCTCAGCCGTTGCTGAGCGTGCGAGGGCTCGAGGTGGCGTTCACCTCTGACTCGGGGCGGACGGTCGCGGTCACCGGCGTCGACCTGGACGTGCACCCGGGCGAGACCGTCGCGATCGTGGGGGAGTCCGGATCGGGCAAGTCCACGACAGCGGCCGCCGTGATCGGGCTGCTCGCCTCGAACGGAGCGGTGACCGCCGGCAGCGTCCGGTTCGACGGGCAGGACCTCACGGCCGCCGGGCCCGGGGCGGTGGCGCGCCTCCGCGGCGTCGAGATCGGCATGGTCCCGCAGGATCCGATGTCCAACCTGAACCCGCTGCAGCGCGTCGGCACGCAGGTGGTCGAGGCCCTCGAGGCCGGTGGAGTGGCACGGGGCCGCGCCGCCCGGGCGAGGGCCGTGGAGCTGCTCGAGGAGGCCGGGCTGCCGGACGCGGAGGTCCGGGCCCGGCAGTACCCGCACGAGTTCTCGGGCGGCATGCGGCAGCGCGCGTTGATCGCGATCGGCCTCGCCTGCCGCCCGCGCCTGCTCATCGCGGACGAGCCGACCTCCGCGCTCGACGTCACGGTGCAGCGCACGATCCTCGACCGGCTCACCGGGCTGACGTCCGAGCTCGGCACGGCGGTGCTGCTCATCACGCACGACCTGGGCCTGGCCGCTGAGCGGGCGGACCGCGTCGTGGTCATGTACCGCGGCAGGATCGTGGAGCAGGGGCCGGCGCGCGACCTGCTGCGCGACCCGCAGCACGAGTACACCCAGCGGCTGCTCGCCGCGGCGCCGTCCCTCGCCTCCCGCCGGATCGAGATCGCCAAGGCGGAGGGCGACGAGGCGGCGCTGGCCCAGGACCTGCTCGTGGTGGGGGCCCGCGACGAGCCCGAGGCCGCGGCGGAGGCCCCCGACGCCATCGTCGAGGTGTCGCACGTCAGCAAGGTCTACCGGCTCCGCGGCGCCCGCCTGCTGTCCCGGTCGGCCTCGTTCACCGCGGTGGACGACGTGAGCCTCTCGGTGCCGCGCGGGCGGACCGTCGCCGTGGTGGGGGAGTCGGGCTCGGGGAAGTCGACGCTCGCGAAGATGATGCTGGCCCTCGTGGAGCCGACGTCGGGCACGATCACCTTCGACGGCGAGCTCGTGGGCGGCGCCGACCGCGCGGCCGAGGTCGCGTTCCGGCGGCGCGTGCAGCCCATCTTCCAGGACCCCTACTCCTCGCTGGACCCGCTGTTCACGGTCTACCGCACCATCGAGGAGCCGCTGCGCGCGCACGGCGTGGGCGACGGCGCGTCCCGCCGGGCCCGGGTCGAGGAGCTGCTCGACGAGGTCTCCCTGCCCGTCGAGGTGCTGCGCCGGTACCCGGCCGAGCTCTCCGGCGGGCAGCGCCAGCGCGTCGCGATCGCCCGTGCGCTCGCACTGCACCCCGAGCTGGTGGTGTGCGACGAGGCGGTGTCCGCGCTCGACGTGATCGTGCAGGCGCAGATCCTGCGGCTGCTCGCGGACCTGCAGCGCAGGCTGGGGCTGAGCTATCTGTTCATCAGCCACGACCTGGCGGTGGTGCGCCAGATCGCCGACACGGTCTGCGTGATGCAGAACGGCGCCGTGGTCGAGCAGGGTCCCGTGGACGCCGTGTTCGACGCCCCGCAGACCGACTACACGCGCACGCTGCTCGCGGCCATCCCGGGGCGGGACCTGGAGCTGGCGACCGGCCCACGGTGACGCGCGGGCGGCGTCCGGGGCGTCTCGCGTGGGACCCAAGGCCCGGCGCGCCTGGCCGGAGGTGGATACGCTGACCTGGACGGGGGCGCGACGACGCGTGAGAGCCCGTCTCCAGGCAACTTGAAGGAGTGCTCGCGTGCGTGTCGGACTGCTCACCGGAGGCGGGGACGTCCCCGGTCTGAACGCGGCCATCCGGGCCGTCGTCAAGCGAGGCGAGGGCGAGCACGGACACTCCATCGTCGGCTTCCGCAACGGCTGGCGCGGGGTCGTGGACGGCGACGTGATGCCGCTCACCCGCCAGCACATCCGCAACGTCCTCCCCGTGGGCGGGACGCTGCTCGGCACGGCGCGCTACCACCCCAAGGCGTCGGACGGCAGCCTCGACGCCGTGATGCAGACCCTCGAGGCCGAGCGCATCGAGGCCCTGATCTGCATCGGCGGCGACGGCACGCTGCACGCGGCGAGCAAGGTCGCGGAGGCAGGCGTGAAGATCGTCGCGATCCCCAAGACGATCGACAACGACGTGTGGGGCACGGACCGCTCGATCGGCTTCGACACAGCGGTCACCATCGCCACCGAGGCCATCGACCGCGTGCACACCACCGCGGAGAGCCACAACCGCGTCATGATCGTCGAGGTCATGGGGCGCCACGCCGGCTGGATCGCGGTCACGTCGGCGATCGCCGGCGGGGCCGAGGTGGTCCTGACGCCCGAGGAGCCCTTCGACATCGACAAGGTGATCCGGTTCCTCAAGCACCGCCACCGTGCGCACGCGAGCTTCTCGATCGTGGTCGTCGCCGAGGGCGCCGTGCCCGCCGAGGGCACGTCCATGTCGTACGAGGCCCCGGTGGGCAAGTTCGGCGAGATCGTCGCCGGCGCCATCGGCGAGCGGGTCAAGGCCGAGATCGAGCAGCGCACCGGGTTCGACACGCGCGTCACCGTGCTGGGCCACGTGCAGCGCGGTGGCATCCCCACTCCGGAGGACCGGATCCTGGGGAGCCGGTTCGGCGTGGCGGCGATCGACGCGATCACCCGCGGCGAGTCCGGCGTGATGACGGCCCTGCGCGGCGAGGACGTCGTCCTCACGCCGCTGACCGAGATCGCCGGCAAGGTCAAGCACGTGCCCGCCTCGCTGATCCAGGTCGCCCAGGCGCTCGCCTGACCGGTGGGCCGTCCGCCCTGGCTTTGACCCGCCTGCCGGTCAAAGATAAGGTTGACGCGGTGTCGCACGTCTGTCTGCTGCCGGTTCGCCGACGTCGTCGACGTGCACTCACAACACCACACATCCGCCGGGATCCTTGCCCGCACTACTTCCTGTCCGCATCGGAGTCCATCACTACATGAGCATTTCCACCGCGAAGCCCGCCACGCCGCAGGTCGCGATCAACGACATCGGCTCGGCCGAGGACTTCCTCGCCGCCATCGACGCCACCATCAAGTACTTCAACGATGGTGACATCGTCTCGGGCACCATCGTCAAGGTCGACCGCGACGAGGTGCTGCTTGACATCGGTTACAAGACCGAGGGCGTCATCCCCTCCCGCGAGCTGTCCATCAAGCACGACGTGGACCCCGGAGAGGTCGTCCAGGTGGGCGACGAGGTCGAGGCCCTGGTCCTCCAGAAGGAGGACAAGGAAGGCCGACTGATCCTGTCCAAGAAGCGCGCGCAGTACGAGCGCGCCTGGGGCACGATCGAGAAGATCAAGGAAGAGGACGGCGTCGTCACCGGCACCGTCATCGAGGTCGTCAAGGGCGGCCTCATCCTCGACATCGGCCTGCGCGGCTTCCTCCCCGCGTCGCTCGTGGAGATGCGTCGTGTCCGCGACCTCCAGCCCTACGTGGGCAAGGAGATCGAGGCCAAGATCATCGAGCTCGACAAGAACCGCAACAACGTGGTCCTCTCGCGCCGTGCCTGGCTCGAGCAGACGCAGTCCGAGGTGCGCTCGACCTTCCTGCAGACGCTGCAGAAGGGCCAGGTCCGCCCCGGTGTCGTCTCCTCGATCGTCAACTTCGGCGCGTTCGTGGACCTCGGCGGCGTCGACGGGCTCGTCCACGTCTCCGAGCTGTCCTGGAAGCACATCGACCACCCCTCCGAGGTCGTCGAGGTCGGTCAGGAGGTCACCGTCGAGGTTCTGGACGTCGACTTCGACCGCGAGCGTGTCTCCCTGTCGCTCAAGGCGACGCAGGAGGACCCGTGGCAGGCCTTCGCCCGGACGCACGCCATCGGCCAGGTCGTCCCCGGCAAGGTCACGAAGCTCGTCCCGTTCGGCGCGTTCGTGCGCGTCGAGGACGGCATCGAGGGCCTGGTCCACATCTCGGAGCTGGCCGTGCGCCACGTCGAGATCCCGGAGCAGGTCGTCCAGGTCGGCGACGACGTCTTCGTCAAGGTCATCGACATCGACCTCGAGCGTCGCCGCATCTCGCTCTCGCTGAAGCAGGCGAACGAGGGCCTCGACCCGAACAGCGACGACTTCGACCCCGCGCTGTACGGCATGGCGGCCGAGTACGACGAGCAGGGCAACTACAAGTACCCCGAGGGCTTCGACCCGGCCACGAACGAGTGGCTCGAGGGCTTCGAGGCTCAGCGCGAGGTGTGGGAGGCGCAGTACGCCAAGGCCCACGAGCGCTGGGAGGCCCACCGCAAGCAGGTCGCCGAGGCCAGCAAGGCCGACGCCGAGGCCGCGAACAACGAGGGCGTGGTGAGCAGCAGCAGCAGCTCCTCCTCGTCCGCCTCCTCGTACTCCTCGACCCCCGCGGAGGAGGCCACCGGCACCCTCGCGTCCGACGAGGCCCTCGCCGCGCTGCGCGAGAAGCTCACGGGCAACTGACGCCTGGCGCCTCGGCGCCGTCGTCACGCTCTGACCAACGGGCCGGCCACCTTCGGGTGGCCGGCCCGCTGTGCTTTGCCGGGGCCGTGACCAGCGCCCGCTGCCATGATCCGGCGGCCATGGCCCCGAGCCGTGAGGCGGCTCGGCCCTCGTGCAGCGCCGACTCGGGGGGACTCGGGCAGGATGGGGCGATGCAACGCATCGGACTCACCGGCGGGATCGCAGCGGGCAAGTCAGCCGTGTCGGCACGGCTCGAGGAGCTGGGCGCCGTGGTGATCGACCACGACCTGCTCGCCCGGGAGGCGGTGGCGCCCGGCACCGCGGCGCTCGGCGACATCGTCGACGCGTTCGGGCCGGAGATGCTCGACGCGGACGGCGCCCTGGACCGCGCGGCCCTGGGGAGCGTCGTCTTCGCGGACCTCGACGCGCTGACCAGGTTGAACGGCATCGTCCACCCGGCCGTCCGCCGGCTGTCCGTCGAGCGCGAGGCCGCGGCGGCGACCGCCGACCCAGGCGCCGTGGTGGTCCACGACATCCCCCTGCTGGTCGAGACCGGGCAGGCTGACGCCTTCCACGTGCTGGTGGTCGTGCACGCGCCCGCCGCGCTACGCGTGGCCCGGCTCGTCGAGCTGCGCGGCCTGACCCCGGACGAGGCCCAGGGACGGGTGGCCGCGCAGGTCGACGACGAGGCGAGGCTGGCCGTCGCCGACGTGGTCCTCGACGGCGCCGGCGCGGTCGAGGACCTGCGCGCCCAGGTCGACGAGCTGTGGCAGCGGCTCGCGGAGGTGCGCGCCGCCGAGCTGGCGGCGGAGACCCCGTGACGGCTGCCGCTCGACGCGCCCGGTCCGGGCGCCGCCCCGCCCGTGGGGCGCCCGGCCTGGTCGTGTCAGCGGGACGACGTACGGTGGTGACATGCGCCCTGTGACGGATCTGGAGCGAACGGTCGCGCCGTTCAAGGTGGTCTCCGACTACTCGCCCTCGGGTGACCAGCCCACCGCCATCGCGGAGCTGACGCGCCGCATCCAGGCGGGGGAGAAGGACGTCACCCTGCTCGGCGCCACCGGCACCGGCAAGTCGGCGACCACGGCATGGCTGATCGAGCAGCTGCAGCGCCCCACGCTGGTGATGGCGCCGAACAAGACCCTCGCCGCGCAGCTCGCCACCGAGTTCCGCGAGCTGCTGCCCAACAACGCCGTCGAGTACTTCGTCTCCTACTACGACTACTACCAGCCCGAGGCGTACATCGCGCAGACGGACACCTACATCGAGAAGGACTCGTCCATCAACGACGAGGTCGAGCGCCTGCGGCACTCGGCGACGAGCTCGTTGCTGACGCGACGCGACGTCGTGGTGGTCGCGTCGGTGTCGTGCATCTACGGCCTGGGCACCCCGCAGGAGTACGTCGACCGGATGGTGCGGCTGGCGGTCGGCGACCAGGTGGACCGGGACCAGATGCTGCGCCGGTTCGTGGCGATGCAGTACACGCGCAACGACATGGCCTTCACCCGGGGCACCTTCCGGGTGCGCGGCGACACGGTCGAGATCATCCCGGTGTACGAGGAGCTCGCGATCCGCATCGAGTTCTTCGGCGACGAGATCGAGTCCATCCAGACCTTGCACCCCCTCACCGGGGACGTCATCCGCGCCGAGGAGTCGGTGTACCTGTTCCCCGCGACGCACTACGTCGCCGGCCCCGAGCGCATGGAGCGCGCGATCGGCACCATCGAGTCCGAGCTGGCCCAGCGGCTCGAGGAGTTCGAACGGCAGAACAAGCTGCTCGAGGCCCAACGGCTGCGCATGCGCACCACCTACGACATCGAGATGATGCGCCAGATCGGGTCGTGCTCGGGCATCGAGAACTACTCGCGGCACATCGACGGACGCGCGCAGGGCACACCGCCGCACACGCTGCTGGACTACTTCCCCGAGGACTTCCTGCTGGTCATCGACGAGTCGCACGTGACCGTGCCGCAGATCGGCGCGATGTACGAGGGCGACATGTCCCGCAAGCGGAACCTGGTGGACCACGGGTTCCGCCTGCCGAGCGCCATGGACAACCGGCCGCTGCGCTGGGAGGAGTTCGTCGAGCGGATCGGCCAGACCGTGTACCTGTCCGCGACGCCCGGCGCGTACGAGCTGTCCATGTCGGACGGCACCGTGGAGCAGATCATCCGCCCCACCGGGCTGGTCGACCCGCAGGTGGTGCTCAAGCCGACCGCAGGGCAGATCGACGACCTGCTGGACGAGATCCGCACCCGCACGGAGAAGAACGAGCGGGTGCTGGTCACCACGCTCACCAAGAAGATGTCCGAGGACCTCACCGACTACCTCCTGGAGAAGGGGGTCCGCGTCCGGTACCTGCACTCCGAGGTCGACACGCTGCGCCGGGTCGAGCTGCTGCGCGAGCTGCGGCTCGGAGAGTTTGACGTCCTGGTCGGCATCAACCTCCTGCGTGAGGGCCTCGACCTGCCCGAGGTCTCCCTGGTGGCGATCCTGGACGCCGACAAGGAGGGCTTCCTGCGCTCCGCGACCTCGCTGATCCAGACGATCGGGCGCGCCGCCCGCAACGTCTCGGGCGAGGTGCACATGTACGCCGACAAGATCACGCCGGCGATGGCGATGGCCATCGACGAGACGAACCGGCGGCGGGAGAAGCAGGTCGCGTACAACCTGGAGCACGGCATCGACCCCACGCCGCTGCGCAAGAAGATCGGCGACATCACCGACATGCTCGCGCGCGAGGACGTCGACACCAAGGAGCTGCTCGAGGGCGGCTACCGCCAGCCGCCGCAGCGGGGGAAGGCGCCCGTGCCGACCGGCGGCAGCGGCTCCCGGGCGAGCCTCGCGGGCGCGGCCGCGGGCGATCTCGCCCAGCTGATCCAGGAGCTCAGCGACCAGATGCACGCGGCTGCCGCCGAGCTGCAGTTCGAGCTCGCGGCGCGCCTTCGCGACGAGATCTCCGGCCTCAAGAAGGAGCTGCGGCAGATGCAGGCCGCCACCGCCTGAGCGCGGCGCCGGACGCCCGCGACGCGGACGCGCGGCCGTGCTTTATGCTGGGGCACTTGGTGGAGGGGAGTATCCCGACACGGCTTCCTCGTCATCACGGCCAGCTCAGCAGCGGCCCGGGGGGCCGGCTGGCCGGCTCGGCTGGTGGGAGAGACCTCCGGTACCCGATCTCGTACCGGAGGTACGCCTGTGTCTGTTCCGTTGTGGGTCTGGGGCGCGACTGTCGCGCTCGTCGTGGGAATGGTCCTCTTCGACTTCTTCTCGCATGTGCGGACGCCGCACGAGCCCACGTTCAAGGAGTCCGTGCGCTGGTCGGTGTTCTACATCGCGCTGGCCATCATCTTCGGCATCGGGCTGGCCCTGGTGTGGGGCGGTGGCCACGGCACCGAGTACTTCGCGGGGTACATCACCGAGAAGAGCCTGTCTGTCGACAACCTCTTCGTCTTCCTCATCATCATGACGAAGTTCAAGGTGCCGCGGATGTACCAGCAGAAGGTCCTGCTGGTCGGCGTGGTCATCGCCCTCGTGCTGCGCACCGTGTTCATCCTCGCGGGCGCCGCGGCCATCGAGCGCTACTCGTGGGTCTTCTACATCTTCGGCGCGTTCCTCATCTACACGGCCCTCAAGCTGGCCTTCGAGAAGCACGAGGACGAGGACCCGGAGGCGGCGGCCGCCGCCCGCAAGGACGGCCTCGCCGTGCGCATGATGAAGAAGGTCGTCCCCACCACCGACGTCTACCACGGCGACCGTCTCACCACGGTCATCGACGGCAAGCGGTTCATGACGCCGATGCTGGTGGTCATGGTCGCGATCGGCAGCACCGACGTGCTCTTCGCCCTGGACTCGATCCCCGCGATCTACGGCCTCACCAAGGAGCCGTTCATCGTCTTCACGACGAACGCGTTCGCGCTGCTGGGCCTGCGCCAGCTGTACTTCCTGCTCGGCGGCCTGCTCGAGCGGCTGGTCTACCTGGCGCAGGGCCTGTCGGTCATCCTCGCGTTCATCGGCGTCAAGCTGGTGCTCGAGGCGCTGCACACCAACGAGCTCTCCTTCATCAACGGGGGAGAGCACGTGGCCTGGGCGCCGGAGATCCCCATCTGGCTCTCGCTCAGCGTCATCCTCGGCACGCTGGCGGTGGCCACCGTGGCGAGCCTCGCCAAGACTCGCAAGGACGCGCGGCTCGCCGCCCAGCCTGGCGAGTGACGTCCGCGTGACCTGCCGGCAGGTGGCGGGGAGCGGCTAGGGTCGGTCGCATGCCCGATCGCGCCCCGACCATCCTCGCCACCTCCGGCGGTCTCGCCCCTGGCTCGCGTACCCGGCTGGAGCTCGGCCCGCTGATGCGCCACGCGGTGGACCTCTCGGGCGCCGCCGGGCGGCCGCGGGTGTGCCACCTGGGCACGGCCGGCGGGGACCAGCGGTGGTTCAACGCCGAGCTCGACGACGCCGCGCGCGTGGCCGGCGTCGAGCTCACCCACCTCAACCTCTTCCCGATGCCGAACGTCGAGGACGTCGAGGCGCACCTCCTCGCCCAGGACGCGGTGTGGGTGGGCGGCGGGTCGGTCGCGAACCTGCTCGCCGTCTGGCGGGTGCACGGCCTAGACGCGATCTTCCGGCGCGTGTGGGAGGCAGGGGTCGTGCTGGCGGGGGTGAGCGCGGGCTCCATCTGCTGGCATGTCGGCGGCACGACCGACTCGTTCGGCCCCGAGCTCCGCGCCGTGACGGACGGCCTCGCGCTGCTGCCCTACGGCAACGGCGTGCACTACGACTCGGAGGCGGGGCGGCGCCCGCTGGTCCACCGGCTCGTCGCGGAGGGCGTGCTGCCGCAGACGCACTGCACCGACGACGGGGTGGGCCTCGTGTACCGCGGGACCGAGCTCGTCGAGGCGGTCGCGGAGCGCCGCGGCGCCGGCGCCTACGTGGTGGTCCAGGACGGATCGGGATCGGTCGTCGAGGAGCGCGTCGAGCCGCGCGTCCTGCCGGGCGCCCGCTGACGCGCGGGCCGGGGCCCGTCAGGCCTCGGCTGCCCAGGGTCCGAGCACGATGTTCCACGGCCGCACGCCGACCGAGCTGATGACGCCGGCGCCGGCGAACGGGTCGGCGTCGAGCAGCGCGTCCAGCTGGGCGCGGTCCTCCACCCGGAACACCAGGAGGGCCCCGGGGTCGCCCGCGGTGTACGGGCCTGATCCGAGCAGCAGGCCCTGGTCGGCGAGGCCGCCCAGGTAGGCGCGATGGGCAGGGCGCACCTCGTCCTGGAGGTCGCGGCGGTCGTCGTAGGCGTACTGGACGGCGTAGATGGGCATGGGGCCATCCTGCCGCACGACCGCTGACCTGGGCCGTGGCGTCGCCCGGCCCCGTCGCGAGGCGGGCCCTCGCGGATGAGAGCATGAGGGAATGACCACTGCACCAGCCCTTGTCCCCGACGTGACGCTGCTCGACGGGACATCGATCCCCCAGCTCGGCTTCGGCGTCTTCAAGGTGGACGACGACACCGCCGAGACGGCCGTCGCCCACGCCCTCGCCGCCGGCTACCGGCTGATCGACACCGCCAAGCTCTATGGCAACGAGGCCGGCGTCGGCCGCGCGGTGCGCGCCTCCGGCCTCCCGCGCGAGGACGTGTACGTCACCACGAAGATCTGGAACGAGGACCACGGCCGCGAGCGGACGCTGCGCGCCTTCGACGCGTCGGTCGAGCGCCTCGGCCTCGGGGTCCCGGACCTCTTCCTGATCCACTGGCCGATCCCCGGCCAGGACCTGTACTCCGAGACGTGGAGCACGCTCGTCGAGCTGCGGGACGCCGGACGGGTCCGCTCGGTGGGCGTCTCCAACTTCCAGCCGGCCCATCTCGCGCGCATCATCGCCGACTCGGGCGTGACGCCCGTGGTGAACCAGGTGGAGCTGCACCCCTACCTGCAGCAGCGGGCGCTGCGCGAGGTCCACGCCGAGCTGGGGATCGCGACCGAGGCATGGTCGCCGCTGGGCCGCGACACGGGGCTGCTCGACGACCCGGTGCTCGTGGCCATCGCCGCACGGCACGGGGTGACCCCGGCGCAGGTCGTGCTGCGCTGGCACCTGGACATCGGCAACATCGTCATCCCCAAGTCGGTGACCCCGTCCCGCATCCAGGCGAACCTCGACGTGTTCGACTTCGCGCTCACCGAGGAGGACCTCGAGGAGATCGCGGGCCTGGACCGCGGCGCCCGCATCGGCCCTGACCCCGACGTGCTGGGAGCGTGACGAGCATGGCCGCGACGAGGACGGCGGTGCTGGGCGAGCACCTCCTGGCGAGGATCGCCGAGAGGGCGCCGCTGCACGACAAGGCGAACACCTTCCCGCACGACGATCTGAGCGACCTCGTCGCGGCCGGCTACCTCCGCGCCTTCGTGCCGGAGCGGCTGGGCGGCCTGGGCCTGACCCTCGAGCAGGTCGCCGAGGAGCAGGTGCGGCTGGGCGCCGCGGCGCCGGCCACCGCGCTGGCGGTGAACATGCATCTCGTGGTGACCGGCATCGCGGCGGCGCTGGCCGCCCGCGGGGACGACGCGCTCGAGTTCGTGCTCGAGGACGCCGCCCGCGGCGAGGTCTTCGCCTTCGGGAACTCCGAGGGCGGCAACGACCTGGTGATGTTCGGATCCCGGACGCGCGCCGAGCCGCAGCCGGACGGCGGGTACCGGTACTACGGCACGAAGATCTTCACGTCGCTCTCGCCCGTGTGGACGCGGCTGGCGACCTTCGGGCGCGACGACTCCAACCCGGACGACCCCCGGCTGGTGCACGCTGTGGTCTCCCGCGAGGACGGCGGCATCGAGGTCCGCGACGACTGGGACACCCTCGGGATGCGGGCGAGCCAGTCCTGCACCACGGTGCTGGACGGCGCGTACGCCCGCCCCGAGCGGGTGTACCGGTCGTTGCCGCCAGGCCCGAGCGCGGACCCGTTCATCTTCGCGCTGTTCGCCACCTTCGAGATCCTGCTGGCGGCCGTCTACACCGGCATCGGGCAGCGGGCGGTGGAGCTCGCCGTGGAGGCCGCGCAGCGGCGCACGTCGATGAAGAACCACGGCCGCACGTACGCGCAGGACCCCGACATCCGTTGGAAGATCGCCACGGCGGCGATCGCCCAGGACGGCATGCTGCCGCAGATCCGCTCCCTCGCCCGCGACGTCGACGAGCGCGCCGACCACGGCAGCAGGTGGTTCCCGCTGCTGGTGGGGCTCAAGGTGCGGGCGACCGAGAACGCGCGGTTCGTCGTCGACCAGGCGCTCCGCGTCTCCGGCGGGGGGTCGTACTTCTCGGGGAACGAGCTCGGCCGCCTCTACCGCGACGTGCTGGCGGGGATCTTCCACCCGTCGGATGACGAGTCGGCGCACGCCACCGTCGCCAACGCCCTCCTGGGCCCGATCCAGCCCTGATTTTGTGGTGGCCACCCTGCCGGTCCGGCTGGCAGGGTGGCGCGATGACGACGACGACCGACGTGGCGGTGTGGCCGCTGGCAGGGCTGCGCGCGGTGCACGGAGAGCTCGAGCTGCGGTACCTCTCCGACGAGCTGCTCCACGAGCTCGCCGCCGTGGCCGCGGGCGGGGTGCACCCGCCCGACGAGATGCCGTTCGCCAAGCCGTGGACCCGGGGGACACCCGACGAGGTGGCCCGCAGCGTCCTCGTCTACCAGTGGGGGCTGCGTGCTGCCGTGACCCCTGAGAAGTGGGCGATCGAGCTGGCGGTCGTCCTGGACGGCCGCGTCGTGGGGGTGCAGGGCGTGTACGCCCAGGACTACGCGATCACCCGCGAGGTCACGACCGGCTCGTGGCTCGGCCTGCCCTTCCAGGGCAAGGGCACGGGGACCCGGATGCGCGCGTTGGCGCTCGAGCTCGCCTTCGAGGGGCTCGACGCCCTGTGCGCCCGGACGGAGGCGTTCGCGGACAACCCCGCCTCCAATCGCGTCACGCGCAAGCTCGGCTACCTGCCCGATGGCGTCGAGACCTCCGTCCGGGACGGCCGGCGGGCGCTGTCGAACCGGTACCGGCTCGACCGGGAGGGATGGGAGCGTCGCGCGGGGGCCGGAGGGCGCGTGCTCGACCGCGTCGAGCTGCACGGTGTGGCGCAGACGCGCCACTTCCTCGGGATCGGCTAGCGCGCCGGGCAGCGCGTGCTCGGAGGGGCGTCGGGCTGGCCCGCCTGCTCACCAGCGGCGGGCGCGCCATTCCGCGAGGTGGGGGCGCTCGGCGCCCAGGGTGGTGTCCCGCCCGTGCCCCGGGTAGACCCAGGCGTCGTCCGGCAGGGCGGTGAACACGCGCTGCTCGAGGTCGTGCATCAGGCTGTCGAAGTCCGGCCCGCCCGAGGTGCGCCCGGGGCCTCCCGGGAACAGGGAGTCGCCGGTGAGCACGTGCGCGCGTCCCGGCGAGGCGCCCGGGGCCCGCGCGTCGGAGGGCTCGCGATAGACGAGGGCGATCGAGCCCGGGGTGTGGCCGCGCAGCGCCACCACCTCGAGGGCCAGGTCGCCCAGCCGCAGCACGGAGCCGTGGCGCAGCCGCCCGTCGACGCGGACGCCCGCGGCGTCCGCGATCGCGTGCGCGTCGTCCACCCCGGCGTGCGTCCTGGCGCCGGTGACGGCGACGACCGAGGCCAGGGCGCCGATGTGGTCGTGGTGGCGGTGGGTGGTCACGATGCCGTCGAGCCGCGCCTCCGGCGAGCCCTCCCGGATGAGCTCCAGGAGCCGGTCCGGGTCGGCGGCGGCGTCCACGAGCAGCTGGGCGCCTGTGCGGCGGCACGTCAGCAGGTACGCGTTGTTGTCCATCGGGCCCACCGACGCCTTGCGGATGGTCAGGGCGTCCAGCTCGCGCACGTCGGCGGGGCCGCCCGGGCTCACGTCGCCGGTGTAGGTCATCGTCATCCTCCGAGCAGGGGTGGACGGGCAGGGGCAGGGTCGGCGGCCCGGCCCGTCGTCCGGCGGGCGAGCGCCCGTTCCACGCTGTGCGCGGCCTGGACCAGTGCCAGGTGCGACAGCGCCTGCGGGAAGTTGCCGACCATCCGCCCGCCGACGGGGTCGTACTGCTCCGCGAAGAGTCCCACATCGTTGCCGAGGCTGATCAGCCGGCCCAGCAGCGCGTCCGCCTCGTCGGCCTCGCCGCAGCGGGCGAGGGCCTCCACGAGCCAGAACGAGCAGGCGAGGAACGGGTGCTCGCCGCTGCGCATCCCGTCGTCGACGCGCTCGGCGCGGTAGCGCAGCAGCAGCCCGGGCGCGACCTCGAGCTCCTCGCGGATCGCCGCGATGGTGCCGCGCACACGGGGGTCGTCGGGTGGCAGGAACCCCACCTGGACCATCTGCAGGAGCGCCGCGTCGGTGTGCGAGGACCCGTAGTGCTGCGTGAACGCGCCCCGGCCGGCGTCGAAGCCGTGCTTGAGCACGTCCAGCCGGATGGCGGCCCGCTCCGCGCGCCAGCGTTCGAGCGGCCCGGGCAGACGGTGCTCCTCGACGGCGCGCACCGCCCGGTCGAGCGCCGCCCACGCCATGACCTTGGAGTGCGTGAAGTGCCGCGGCCGGCCCCGGACCTCCCAGATGCCGTGGTCCGGCTCGCGCCAGTGGCCGATGAGCTCTGCGACCAGGTGCTGCTGCAGCGACCAGGACTCCGTCGTCTCCCGCAGCCCCGCCGCGCGGGCGGACTCGAGCGCGACCATGACACCGCCCAGCACGTCGTTCTGCCGCTGCCCGACGGCCGCGTTGCCGATCCGCACAGGGCGGGACGACGCGTACCCGGCGAGGTGGTCGAGGGTGGTCTCGGGGAGGTCGCGCCGGCCGTCGGACCCGTACATGATCTGCAGGTCCGCGGGGTCGCCCGCGACCGCGCGCAGCAGCCAGTCCCGCCACGCGGTCGCCTCGGACCGGTAGCCGTACGCGAGCAGCGCGTCGAGCGTCATCGCGGCGTCGCGCAGCCAGCAGTAGCGGTAGTCCCAGTTCCGCTCGCCCCCGAAGGACTCGGGAAGGGAGGTGGTGGGCGCCGCGACGATCCCGCCGGTCTCCTCGTCGGTGAGCATCCTCAGCACCAGCAGCGAGCGCACGACCGCCTCGCCGTGGGGCCCGTCGTACCGGCAGAGCCGCGACCAGCGGGCCCAGCGCTGGCGCGTCTCGGCCAGCCGCTCGGTCACGGGGAGGCGGCGCGGCGCGCGGCGCCAGGACCTGGCCCACGTGGACGCGAGCTCCACGACCTCGCCCTCGGCGAGCCGGAACCGGTCGACGTGGGCGCGGCCGGCGCCGTGCGGAAGACGCGTCCCGCGCAGCAGCAGCGAGTCCGGCCCCGCGATGGCGCGGATCGTGTCGTTGCCCTCGTGGTCCTCGACGTGATGGACCCACGGGACGATCGTGCCGTAGCCGAAGCGCACGACCCACTCGTGCAGCACGTCCACGGACCCGCTCAGGCACTCGATCCGCCGCACCAGGTCGGCCCGCCCGTCGCCGAGCGGCATCGCCTCGGTGACCAGGGCCGTCCCGGTGGGCGAGGTGTAGGTGGTCTGCAGGACGAAGGAGTCGCCGAGGTAGGCGCGCCGCACGTCGGTGGCGTCCGGCACCGTCAGGAGCCAGCGGCCGCGGCCGGGCCCTCCGAGCAGCGCCGCGAAGCAGGCGGGGGAGTCGAAGCGGGGGAAGCAGAGCCAGTCGACCGAGCCGCGGCGGGACACCAGGGCAGCGGTGTGGCCGTCGCCGAGCACCGCGTACTCGCCGATCGGCTCCGATCCGCCGCGCGCCATCTCCCCATCATGGTCCGCGGCGGGCGGGCGTGAGACCTCCGCCACACTTCGAACACCTGTGCGATGTCAGCGCGTCGCCTTACCATGTCCGGGTGAATGATCGACTGATCGTGCAAGGAGCCCGCGAGCACAACCTGCGCAACGTCGACCTCGATCTCCCCCGGGACTCGCTCGTCGTGTTCACGGGGTTGTCAGGGTCCGGGAAGTCGTCCCTGGCGTTCGACACCATCTTCGCCGAGGGGCAGCGGCGCTACGTCGAGTCGCTGTCCGCGTACGCGCGGCAGTTCCTCGGGCAGATGGACAAGCCCGACGTCGACTTCATCGAAGGCCTCTCGCCCGCTGTCTCGATCGACCAGAAGTCGACGAACCGCAATCCCCGCTCGACCGTCGGGACGATCACCGAGGTCTACGACTACCTGCGCCTGCTGTTCGCGCGCGCGGGCACCCAGTTCTGCCCGGTGTGCGGCGAGCAGGTCACGGCCCAGACGCCGCAGCAGATCGTCGACCGGCTCCTCGAGCTGCCCGAGGGCACCCGCTACCAGGTCCTGGCGCCGGTGATCCGCGGGCGCAAGGGCGAGTACGCCGACCTGTTCAAGGAGCTGCAGTCCAAGGGCTTCGCCCGGGCCCGGGTCGATGGCGAGGTCGTGCAGCTCACCGACCCGCCGGCGCTCGAGAAGAAGCTCAAGCACGACATCGAGGTCGTCGTCGACCGGCTGGTGGCCCGCGAGGGCGTGCAGCGTCGCCTGACCGACTCGGTGGAGACGGCGCTCGGGCTCGCCGGAGGCCTGCTCGTGGTCGAGATGGTCGACGCGGACAAGGACGACCCCGAGCGCGAGCGCCGCTTCTCCGAGCACCGCGCCTGCCCCAACGACCACCAGCTCGCGCTCGAGGAGATCGAGCCGCGCACGTTCTCGTTCAACGCGCCGTACGGCGCCTGCCCCGAGTGCACCGGCATCGGCTCGCGGCTCGAGGTGGACACCGACCTGGTCGTCCCCGACGAGGACCTGTCGCTCGCCGACGGCGCCGTCGCCCCGTGGTCGCAGACGTCGAGCGAGTACTTCACCCGGGTGCTGACCGCGCTGGCGGGCGACCTCGGGTTCTCGATGGACGTGCCGTGGCGCGCGCTGCCCGAGCGGGCGAAGAAGGCCGTGCTGTACGGCGAGAACCACGAGGTCCACGTCCGGTACAAGAACCGCTGGGGCCGCGAGCGGCAGTACTCGACCGGCTTCGAGGGCGCGGTGACCTTCATCGAGCGCCGCCACAAGGAGACCGAGTCGGACTGGAGCAAGGAGCGCTACGAGGCCTACATGCGCGAGGTCCCGTGCCCGGTGTGCCAGGGCGCGCGCCTCAAGCCCGAGGTCCTCGCCGTCCGGGTGGGCGGCCGCTCGATCGCCGAGGTCTGCGACCTGCCCATCCGCGAGGCGCGCGACTTCCTCGACGGCCTGCGGCTCGGCGAGCGCGAGCGCGCGATCGCCGTCGAGGTGCTCAAGGAGATCCAGGCCCGCCTCGGGTTCCTGCTCGACGTCGGGCTCGACTACCTGTCGCTGTCCCGGCCTGCCGCGACGCTCTCGGGCGGTGAGGCGCAGCGCATCCGGCTGGCGACGCAGATCGGCTCCGGGCTGGTCGGCGTGCTGTACGTCCTGGACGAGCCGAGCATCGGCCTGCACCAGCGCGACAACCGCCGGCTCATCGAGACCCTCACGCGGCTGCGGGACCTGGGCAACACCCTGATCGTCGTCGAGCACGACGAGGACACGATCCGGGCGGCCGACTGGATCGTCGACATCGGTCCCGGCGCCGGCGAGCACGGCGGCCACGTCGTGCACTCCGGGGACTTCGCCGGCCTCCTGGCCTCGCCCGAGTCGATCACGGGCGCCTATCTCTCCGGCCGGCGGGCGATCCCGATGCCGGCCGAGCGGCGACCGGTCGACCCGGCGCGGCAGGTGACGGTGGTCGGCGCGCGCGAGCACAACCTGCGCGGCATCGACGTGTCATTCCCGCTCGGCACGCTCACCGCCGTCACGGGGGTGTCCGGCTCCGGCAAGTCGACGCTGGTCAACTCGATCCTGTACACGGTCCTCGCGAACGAGCTCAACGGGGCCCGGCAGGTCGCCGGCAGGCACAAGCGGGTGACCGGCATGGAGCACCTCGACAAGGTCGTGCACGTGGACCAGGGGCCCATCGGCCGCACGCCCCGCTCCAACCCCGCGACGTACACCGGGGTCTGGGACCGCATCCGCAAGCTGTTCGCCGAGACCACCGAGGCCAAGGTCCGCGGCTACACGCCCGGCCGGTTCTCGTTCAACGTCAAGGGCGGGCGCTGCGAGGCGTGCTCGGGCGACGGCACGCTCAAGATCGAGATGAACTTCCTGCCCGACGTGTACGTGCCGTGCGAGGTCTGCCACGGCGCCCGCTACAACCGGGAGACCCTCGAGGTCCGGTTCAAGGGCAAGAACGTCGCGGACGTGCTGGACATGCCGATCGAGGAGGCCGCGGAGTTCTTCGCGCCCTTCTCCGCGATCTCGCGCCACCTGCGCACGCTCGTGGACGTCGGCCTGGGCTACGTGCGGCTCGGGCAGCCCGCGCCGACCCTCTCGGGCGGCGAGGCGCAACGCGTGAAGCTCGCCACCGAGCTGGCGCGGCGCTCGACCGGCCGGACGATCTACGTGCTCGACGAGCCGACCACCGGCCTGCACTTCGAGGACATCCGTCGGCTGCTGGAGGTGCTGCAGTCCCTCGTCGACAAGGGCAACAGCGTCATCGTCATCGAGCACAACCTCGACGTCATCAAGAACGCGGACTGGGTCATCGACATGGGCCCCGAGGGCGGCAGCGGCGGCGGCATGGTGGTCGCCGAGGGCACCCCCGAGCAGGTGGCCGCGCACGAGGGCAGCCACACGGGCACGTTCCTCGCCGAGGTGCTCGAGCCGGCCGAGGTCGCGATCAGCGCCTAGGCCTCGGCGGCCCCGACCACCGCGGTGGGGCGGGTGCGCGGCGGGGACGGCTCGTACCGCACCGGGAAGTTGACCGAGCGGGCGATGAAGCAGTGCTCGTGGGCGCGCACGTGCAGGGCGTCCAGGCGGGCGTCGTCGACGGCGCCGCCGTCCCGCGCCCGCGTCCCCGCGGCGAGCGTGACGGACGGCCGCAGCACCACCTCGGTGAACTGGCCGTGCCCTGCGGCCTCGACCCGCATCGTGCCGTGGGCGCGGTCCGTGTACCCGGTGACGACCACCCCGTCGGCCGCGGCCAGGTGGAGGAACCAGAGCATGTGGCACTGCGCGAGCGCCGCGACCAGCAGCTCCTCGGGGCTGTAGCGCGTCGGGTCGCCACGGAACGCGGGATCCGAGGACCCGGGGAGCGGGGGCTTGTCCCCGACCCGCACGTCATGGTCGCGGCTGTACGAGGTGTAGCTCGCGGTGCCGGAGGCTCCGGCCCCCGTCCACACGATGTCGGCGGAGTAGGTGTGCAGGGGTCCCATCGCGCCACGCTAGCGGTGCGGCGCGGGGCGTGGGCCGTGTTCGAGGTCAGGAGCGCGAACTAGGCTCGTGCGCATGGCCGACCCCGCGACCTATCGTCCCGCACCCGGTGAGATCCCCGACTCCCCGGGCGTCTACCGGTTCCGCGACGAGCACGGCCGCGTCATCTACGTCGGCAAGGCGAAGAGCCTGCGCTCCCGGTTGAACAGCTACTTCCAGGACGTCGCGGGGCTGCACCAGCGCACCCAGCAGATGGTGACGACGGCTGCGTCGGTGCAGTGGACGGTGGTCGGCACCGAGGTCGAGGCGCTCGCCCTCGAGTACTCCTGGATCAAGGAGTTCGACCCCCGCTTCAACATCAAGTACCGCGACGACAAGTCGTACCCGTACCTGGCCGTGACCATGTCGGAGGAGTTCCCCCGGGTCCAGGTGATGCGCGGCGCCAAGCGCCCGGGCACCCGCTACTTCGGGCCGTACGGGCACGCGTGGGCGATCCGCGAGACCGTCGACCTGCTGCTGCGCGTCTTCCCGGTGCGGACCTGCTCGGCCGGCGTCTTCAAGCGGGCGGGCCAGCAGGGCCGTCCGTGCCTCCTGGGATACATCGACAAGTGCTCGGCGCCGTGCGTGGGCCGGATCTCGCCGGACGACCACAAGGCGCTGGCCCAGGACTTCTGCGACTTCATGGCCGGGGACACCGCGAAGTTCACGCGCCGCCTCACCCAGCGCATGAAGGAGGCGTCGGCGGACCTGGACTTCGAGCGCGCGGCTCGCCTGCGCGACGACATCGCCGCGCTCGAGCGGGCCACCGAGAAGAACGCCGTGGTGCTGCCGGACGGCACGGACGCCGACATCTTCGCCCTCGTGGGCGACGAGCTCGAGGCCGCGGTCCAGGTGTTCCACGTGCGGGACGGGCGGATCCGGGGGCAGCGCGGCTGGGTCGTGGAGAAGGTCGAGGACGCCGCCGACGAGGACCTGGTCGAGCACCTGCTGCAGCAGGTGTACGGCGGGGAGGACGAGGCCGGGCGGGTCGACGGCGAGCGGCGGGGCGACACCCGCGCCGTGCCACGGGAGGTCCTGGTGCCGGTCCTCCCGACAGACGTGGAGCAGGTGCAGGCCTGGCTGACGGGGCTCCGGGGCAGCCGTGTCGAGGTGCGCGTGCCGCAGCGCGGCGACAAGAAGGACCTCGCCGAGACGGTCCGCCGCAACGCCGAGCACGCGCTCGCACTGCACCGCACGCGCCGCGCGGGCGACCTCACCACACGCAGCCAGGCGCTCCGCGAGATCCAGGAGGCGCTCGAGCTGCCCACCGCCCCGTTGCGGATCGAGTGCTACGACGTCTCGCACAACCAGGGCACGTACCAGTCGGCGTCGATGGTGGTGTTCGAGGACGGCCTGGCGCGCAAGAGCGAGTACCGGCACTTCTCGGTGCGGGGCGCCGAGGGCGACGGCGCGCGGGACGACACCGAGGCGATGCACGAGGTCATCACCCGGCGGTTCCGCCGCTACCTCGCCGAGCGGGCCGAGGCCGGCGACCTGGAGATGGGCGCCGACGAGGACGGCCATTCGCGGTCCGGCCCGATCGACGAGACCACCGGCAAGCCCGTCCGCTTCGCGTACCCGCCGAACCTCGTGGTCGTGGACGGCGGCCCGCCGCAGGTGGCGGCCGCCGCAGCCGCGCTCGCCGAGCTCGGGATCGACGACGTGGCGCTGTGCGGCCTGGCCAAGCGGCTCGAGGAGGTGTGGCTGCCGGGGGAGGAGTACCCGGTGATCCTGCAGCGCAGCTCCGAGGGCCTCTACCTGCTGCAGCGGGTGCGGGACGAGGCGCACCGCTTCGCCATCAACGCGCACCGCAAGCGCCGGAGCAAGGGCATGACGGTCTCGGCGCTCGACTCGGTGCCCGGGCTCGGGCCGGCCAGGTCCGCGGCGCTGCTCAAGCACTTCGGGTCGCTCAAGCGGCTGCGCGCCGCCTCAGCGGAGGAGATCGCCTCGGTGCCGGGCATGGGGGAGCGGACCGCCGCGGCGGTGGTGGCCGCGCTCGCCACGCCCTCGGGCGCCGGAGCCGCGTCCTCCTGAGCACGCCTGGCATGCTGGGGGCATGTCAGACGAGCCGTCCCCCATCACGGTGCCAGCCGGCATCCCCGCCCTCGAGGCAGCAGCCGAGGCCCCTCGCCTGGAGAAGCCTGAGGTCCTGATCATCACCGGCATGTCGGGCGCGGGCCGCACCCGCGCCGCCGCGGTCCTCGAGGACCTCGACTGGTACGTCGTGGACAACCTCCCCGCGCAGATGCTCACCCACCTCGTGGGGCTCATGACCCATGGCTCCGGAGGCGGCCTCCAGCAGCGGCTCGGCGCGGTGGTCGACGTGCGCGGGCGGGAGTTCTTCGCCGACCTGGAGCAGGTGCTCTCCGGGCTCGGAGAGGCGGGCATCGACTACCGCGTGCTGTTCCTCGACGCCTCGGACGAGGTGCTCGTGCGCCGCTTCGAGCAGGTCCGGCGCCCGCACCCGCTGCAGGGCGACGGGCGCATCCTGGACGGGATCGGCGCCGAGCGGGCGATGCTGCGCAGCACGCGCGAGCGCGCCGACGTGCTGATCGACACCTCCGAGCTCAACGTCCACGACCTCGCCCGGGAGGTGCGCGCCGCCGTCGCCGGCGGCAGCTCCGACGCGCTGCGGGTCAACGTCGTCTCGTTCGGCTTCAAGTACGGGCTCCCGCTGGACGCCGACCACGTGGTGGACGTCCGGTTCCTGGCCAACCCGTACTGGATCACCGAGCTGCGCCACCTGTCCGGGCGGGACGCCCCGGTGCGCGACTACGTGCTGGGCCTGCCGGGCGCGCAGACCTTCGTCGACCGCTACGTGGACGCGCTGGAGCCGGCCCTGGCCGGGTACCTGCAGGAGGAGAAGCGGTACCTGACGATCGCGGTGGGGTGCACGGGCGGCAAGCACCGCTCGGTGGCCATCAGCGAGGCCATCGCGGCACGCCTGCGCGCCCGCGGCGCCCGGGTGACCGTCTCGGCACGGGACCTCGGCAAGGAATGAGCGCGCACGCGGGCGCCGCCCCCGCGTTCGTCGCGCTCGGCGGGGGGCACGGCCTCTCGGCGACGCTCTCGGCGCTGCGCCTCATGTCCGACCAGCTCACGGCCGTGGTCACCGTCGCGGACGACGGGGGCTCGTCCGGGCGGTTGCGGGACGAGCTGGGCGTGCTGCCGCCCGGGGACCTGCGGATGGCGCTCGCGGCGCTCTGCGACGACTCCGAGTGGGGGCGGACGTGGCGCGACGTGCTGCAGCACCGGTTCTCGTCCACGGGCGACCTCGACCATCACGCGGTGGGCAACCTGCTGATCGTGGCGCTCTGGGAGCTCTTGGGCGACACGGTCGAAGGCCTCGACTGGGTGGCGAAGCTGCTCGGGGCCCGCGGCCGGGTCCTGCCCATGGCCGCCGTCCCGCTGGAGATCGAGGCGGACGTCGACAAGGGCGACGGCGTGACGTGCGTGGTCCGCGGGCAAAGCGCCGTGGCGGTGGTCGGCGAGCGCATCACCCAGGTCCGGCTGGTCCCCGAGGCGCCCCCGGCCTGCCCCGAGGCGGTCTCAGCGATCGAGGCCGCCGACTGGGTGGTGCTCGGCCCGGGCTCATGGTTCACGTCGGTCCTCCCGCACCTGCTGGTCCCCGAGATCGCCGCGGCGCTGCACCGCACCCCTGCCCGCAGGGTCGTCGTCCTGAATCTCGCGCAGGACGCGGGGGAGACCGACGGCATGCGCGCCGAGGACCACATCGACGTGCTGCACCGGCACGCGCCGGACCTCCGGATCGACGCGGTGGTGGCCGACCCAGGCGCCGTCGAGGATGTGGCGGTGCTCGTCGAGCGCACCCGGGCGATCGGCGCCAGGCTCCTGCTCCGTCAGGTCGGCAGCAGCGACGGTTCCCCCCGTCACGACCCGTTGCGGCTGGCTGCGGCGCTGCGCGACGTGGTCGACGGGTATCTCGGCGACGTGGGGACGCGCACGACGGACTCGTAGGGAATGGCAGGATGACGCCATGGCGCTGACGGCACAGGTGAAGGATGAGCTCGCACGGCTCCAGGTCGACAAGACGTCCTGCCGCAAGGCAGAGGTCTCGGCGATGCTGCGGTTCGCGGGAGGGCTGCACATCATCTCGGGGCGCATCGTCATCGAGGCCGAGCTGGACACGGGAATCGCGGCCCGGCGGTTGCGACTGGCGATCTCCGAGGTCTACGGGCACGGGAGCGACGTCATTGTCGTCTCGGGCGGCGGCCTGCGCCGCGGCAGCCGCTACGTGGTGCGCGTGGTCAAGGACGGCGAGTCGCTGGCCCGTCAGACCGGACTGCTCGACAACCGCGGCCGGCCGGTGCGCGGGCTCCCGCCACAGGTCGTCTCGGCGGGCGTCGGCGAGGCCGAGGCGGCATGGCGGGGGGCGTTCCTCGCGCACGGCTCGCTCACCGAGCCGGGCCGGTCGTCCGCCCTCGAAGTGACGTGCCCCGGGCCGGAGGCGGCCCTCGCCCTGGTGGGCGCCGCGCGGCGGCTCGGCATCGCCGCGAAGGCCCGCGAGGTGCGGGGTGTCGACCGCGTGGTGATCCGCGACGGCGACTCGATCAGCGCGATGCTGGCGCGGCTCGGCGCGCACGACACGATGCTCGTCTGGGAGGAGCGCCGGGTGCGGCGCGAGGTGCGCGGCACCGCGAACCGCCTCGCGAACTTCGACGACGCGAACCTGCGGCGCTCGGCCCGGGCCGCCGTCGCGGCAGGCGCGCGCGTCGAGCGAGCCTTCGAGATCTTGGGCGCCGACCTGCCCGAGCACCTGCGCGAGGCGGGCGAGCTGCGGCTCGCCCACAAGGAGGCCTCGCTCGAGGAGCTGGGCAAGCTCGCCGACCCGGTGCTCACCAAGGACGCGGTCGCCGGGCGCATACGGCGGCTGCTGGCGACGGCCGACAAGCGCGCCGCCGAGCTCGGCATCCCGGACACCGAGGCGGGCCTGAGCCCTGAGCTCTTGGACCTCTGACCGGCGTCTCACGCAGACCAAGGTCCCGGCGTGATGCCTGTCACGGGTATAGGCTCGGGGTATCCGGTGGCCGGGGGAGGGCCAAGGGGGAGCACGACTCTTCCTCGCAGGACACCGGTGGCGCACATCGGCGTGCGTGTCAGTCAATCACCGTAAATGTGTGCGCCGACCTCCGTCGGCGCTGCCGAGGAGGGCAAGTGACCATCCGCGTCGGTATCAACGGCTTCGGCCGCATCGGACGTAACTTCTACCGGGCCATCCTGGCGTCCGGGGCGGACATCGACGTCGTCGCTGTCAACGACCTCACGGACAACAAGACCCTGGCGCACCTGCTGAAGTACGACTCCGTCCTGGGCCGCCTCCCTGCTGAGGTCACCTACGACGAGTCGTCGATCATCGTGGACGGCAAGGCCATCCGCGCCCTCGAGGAGCGCGACCCCGCGCTGCTGCCGTGGGCCGAGCTGGGCGTCGACATCGTCATCGAGTCGACCGGCTTCTTCACGGACGCCACGAAGGCGAAGGCCCACATCGAGGCCGGCGCCAAGAAGGTCATCATCTCGGCTCCGGCCAAGAACGAGGACGGCACGTTCGTCGTCGGTGTCAACCACACCGACTACGACCCCGCGACGCAGCACATCATCTCCAACGCGTCGTGCACCACGAACTGCCTCGCGCCGATGGCCAAGGTCCTCGACGAGGCCTTCTCGATCGAGCGTGGCCTCATGACCACGATCCACGCCTACACGGGCGACCAGAACCTGCAGGACGGCCCGCACCGCGACCTGCGTCGCGCCCGTGCCGCTGCGGTCAACATCGTCCCGACCTCGACGGGCGCCGCGAAGGCTGTCTCCCTCGTGCTCCCGCAGCTCAAGGGCAAGCTCGACGGCTACGCGCTGCGCGTCCCGGTCCCGACCGGCTCCGCCACGGACCTGACGTTCACGGCTGGCCGCGAGGTCACCGCCGCCGAGGTCAACGCCGCGGTCAAGGCCGCCGCCGAGACCGACGCGCTCAAGGGCATCCTGGTCTACACCGAGGACGAGATCGTCTCCTCGGACATCGTCACCGACCCGGCCTCGTGCATCTTCGACGCGAAGCTCACCAAGGTGATCGGCGACCAGGTCAAGGTCGTCGGCTGGTACGACAACGAGTGGGGCTACTCGAACCGTCTCGTGGACCTCACGGTCTACGTCGGCGAGCGTCTCTGATCGTCGACCTGACGTAGCACGACCATGCGTCCGCGTGCGCGCCGCGGCCTTCGGGTCCGGGGCGCGCACGCGGACGCTGTCATGTGTGGCGGGTCGCCGCGCGACCCCTGTGAGGAATGAGAAACGCCATGAAGACCATCGAGGACCTCGGGGACCTGCGGGGCAAGACCGTGCTGGTCCGCTCCGACTTCAACGTGCCGCTCGACGGCACCACCATCACCGATGACGGGCGCATCCGCGCCGCGCTGCCGACGCTGACCACGCTGCTCGACAAGGGCGCCCGCGTCGTCGTCGCCGCGCACCTGGGCCGCCCCAAGGGCGCCCCGGACGCGAAGTACTCCCTGGCCCCCGTCGCAGCGCGCCTCAGCGAGCTGCTGGGCAAGCCCGTCGCCCTCGCCGAGGACACCGTCGGCGACTCCGCCAAGGCGACCGTGGCAGCCCTGCAGGACGGCCAGATCGCCCTGCTCGAGAACATCCGCTTCGACGCGCGGGAGACCTCCAAGGTCGACGCCGAGCGCGAGTCGCTCGCCGAGGACCTCGCCGCCCTGGCCGACGCGTTCGTCTCGGACGGCTTCGGCGTGGTGCACCGCAAGCAGGCGTCGGTGTACGACGTCGCGAAGAAGCTCCCCAGCGCGGTGGGCCTGCTGGTGCTCAAGGAGGTCGAGTCGCTGAAGAAGGCGACCGAGAACCCCGAGCGCCCGTACGTCGTGGTGCTCGGCGGCTCGAAGGTCTCCGACAAGCTCGGCGTCATCGACAACCTGATCACGAAGGCCGACCGGATCCTCATCGGCGGCGGCATGGTCTTCACGTTCCTCGCCGCCAAGGGCTACTCGGTGGGCGCCTCGCTGCTCGAGGCCGACCAGATCGAGACCGTCAAGGGCTACCTGGCCAAGGCCGAGGAGCGCGGCGTCGAGATCGTCCTGCCCACCGACATCGTCGTGGCCGACGCGTTCGCCGCGGACTCCCCGCACGAGGACGTCGCCGCCGACGCGATCCCCGACGGCAAGATCGGCCTGGACATCGGCCCCGACTCCCGCGACCTGTTCCGCGCGAAGATCCTCGACGCGAAGACCGTCGTGTGGAACGGCCCGGCCGGCGTGTTCGAGTTCGAGGCGTTCTCGCAGGGCACCCGCGCGGTCGCGCAGGCGCTGGTCGACGCCGCCCAGAACGGCGCGTTCACCATCGTCGGCGGCGGCGACTCGGCCGCGGCCGTGCGCGTCCTCGGCTTCGACGAGGCCGGTTTCGGCCACATCTCCACGGGTGGCGGCGCCTCCCTGGAGTTCCTCGAGGGCAAGTCCCTCCCCGGCATCGCAGTTCTGGAGGGCTGAGCCATGACGACCCGTACCCCGCTCATCGCGGGCAACTGGAAGATGAACCTCGACCACAACGAGGCCATCCACCTGGTGCAGAAGCTGGCCTGGACGCTCAAGGACGGCAAGTTCGACTACGCCACGACCGAGGTCGTCGTGCTGCCGTCGTTCACGTCGATCCGCTCGGTGCAGACCCTCGTGGACGCCGACAAGCTCGAGCTCGGCTACGGCGCCCAGGACATCTCGCAGCACGCCAGCGGCGCGTACACCGGCGAGGTGTCGGCGACGCAGCTCGCCAAGCTCGGCGTCACGTACGTGACGGTCGGCCACTCCGAGCGTCGCGAGTACCACCACGAGACGGACGCGATCGTCGCGGCGAAGGCTGTCGCTGCGTTCGGCGCGGGCATCGTCCCGATCGTCTGCGTCGGCGAGGGCCTCGACGTCCGCAAGGCCGGCGAGCAGGTGCCGTACACGCTGGCGCAGCTCGAGGGCTCGCTCGCGGGCATCACCGCCGAGCAGGCCGCGACCGTCGTCATCGCCTACGAGCCCGTCTGGGCCATCGGCACCGGCGAGGTCGCCACGCCTGAGGACGCGCAGGAGGTCTGCGGCGCGATCCGCGGCAAGCTCGCCGAGCTCTACGGCCAGCAGGTCGCCGACGCCGTGCGCGTGCTCTACGGCGGCTCGGTGAAGTCCGGCAACGTCGCTTCGATCATGGCCAAGCCCGACGTCGACGGCGCGCTCGTCGGCGGCGCGAGCCTGGACGCCGAGGAGTTCGCGAAGATCGCGCGCTTCCAGGCGCACGAGGTCGGTCTCTGACCTCGGAGCACTGCTCGACCGGTGGGCGCGCGGGCCGCAGAGGCCCGCGCGCCCACCGGCGCGTGACGGCGCGCTCACCCGTTCGACCGGACGTCCTCCGGGATGTTGGCGGGCAAGGTGTGCCGTCGCCTAGGCTGGATCGCCTAGTCTTGACCCGATCACCTCTCGGTGACGGCCCGCACGAGTGAGGACAGACCCCCGACGTGGACGCCCTGCGCATCACCCTCCAGGTCCTGCTGGTGCTCTCCAGCTTCCTGCTGATCCCCCTGGTCCTGCTCCACAAGGGACGAGGCGGCGGTCTCTCTGACATGTTCGGCGGTGGCATCACCTCGAGCGCGGGCAGCTCCGGCGTGGCCGAGCGCAACCTGAACCGCATCACGGTCACCGTCGCGGTCGTGTGGGCGGTCATCATCATCCTGCTGGGCTTGATCCAGCGCGTGGCCTGAGGGGACGTCACGATGGCGAGTGGGAGTGCGATCAGGGGATCGCGAGTCGGCGCCGGCCCCATGGGCGAGGCCGAGCGGGGTGACAGCGCCCCGCGCGTGTGGATCTCGTACTGGTGCGCCAACGGGCACGAGACGCGCCCCAGCTTCGCCGAGGAGGCCGCCGAGGAGGCGCCCGTCACCTGGGACTGCCCGCGGTGCGGCTTCCCCGCCGGCCAGGACCAGGAGAACCCTCCGTCGCCGTCCCGCAACGAGCCGTACAAGACGCACCTCGCGTACGTGAAGGAGCGCCGCTCGGACGAGGACGGGGAGGCCATACTCGACGAGGCGCTGGCCGCCCTGCGGGCCCGTCGGGGACGCCGCTGATCGATGCCCGAGGCGCAGCCGCGTCCCGGGCGCCGCACCGCCACAGTCTGCGAACGCGAAGAGCGCCCACCCGCGAGGGTGGGCGCTCTTCGGCATTCCACGGGCGGGGTCGTGCTGCGGCCCGGGTGTGGGTGGTCGGCGCTAGCCTCTGGCCTCCATCGACCGGAGGGACACCATCCATGCAGATCAGCGACCTGGAGCAGTTCATCGTGCGCGCCAAGGCCGCGACGTACGCGGGGTCGGGGGCGGCGGAGCCCGGATCCCGGCCCGGCACCGTGGACCTGGCATACGCGGAGGGCGACTTCGGCTACCTCGACAGCTATGCGGGCGGCAGCGACTTCCTCGGGCGCGAGGTCGTCGCCTTCGAGGGACAGCCTGTGTGGGCGCTCGGGTACTACGGGTACCTGGTGCGTCCCGAGGTGATCGACGCGGGCCGGGCGGGCCAGGTCATCAAGGCGTCGCTGGCCGAGATGTACCGGGAGGGCCGGTTCCTGGGCGGGTACCGCGCCACGCAGGGGGAGGACGTCTACGTCGACACCAGCGTCGGCGACGTGGCCCGCTTCGAGGGCAAGGAGTGGATCGAGCGGTCAGGCGAGCGCGTGTACGAGCTCGTCTACCACGGTGGGCTGATCCGGCCATGACCGAGCGCGGCGGCCAGCCCGGCCCCGGCGGGCAGATTGCGCCGGGGCCGGGCCCTGCCCTCGCGTCGCCGCCGGGCCAGCCGTCGAGGTGGTCAGCCGGTGACGTCCGCGGAGGCTGCGTCGAGCAGCCACAGCGTCCGCTCCAGGCCGTAGACCCCCGAGGCGGGCGTCTGGGCCACCGGGGCGCCGGAGAGCGCTGAGGCGACCGCCTGAGCCTTCTCCGGGCCTGCTGCGACGACCCACACCTCACGGGCCGCGCGGATGGCCTCGAAGGTCAGCGAGACGCGTTCCGCGGGCGGCTTGGGGGAGCCGTGGACGCCGACCGTCGAGACGCCCTCGGCCGCCAGCGCGTCATGCCCGGGGAACAGGGACGCGACATGGCCGTCGGGGCCCATGCCGAGCATCAGCACGTCGAAAGCGGGCGTCGCGGCCCCGGCCGGCGCGAAGGCCGCCAGCTCGCCGGCGTAGAGGGCGGCTGCCTGCTCGGGCGTGCCGACCCCGTCGCCCGGGGCGGGCACGGCGTGCACGTTGCCTGCGGGGAGGGCGTCCCCCAGCGACCGCAGCAGCGCGTCGCGGGCCTGCGTCTCGTTGCGCTCCGGGTCGCCGTCGGGCAGGAAGCGCTCGTCGCCCCACCACACGTGCACCGCCGACCAGTCGACGGCCGCGCGCACCGGGTTGCGGGCGACGGCCGCGAGCGTGGCGATGCCCACCGAGCCCCCGGTGAGCACCACGTGCACCGGGCTGCGCTGGGACTGCGCGTCCAAGACCCGCGTGAGGAGCCTCGCTGCCGCCGCCTCGGCGACCACGGCCGCGTCGGGGTGCACCACGACCAGTCGCTCGGTCATGACGCGATCCTCGTGAGCCCTTCGCGGAGCACCTCGCCGTAGACCTCGTCAGGGTCCAGCCGGCGCAGCTCCTCCGAGAGGCACTCCTGCAGCTGGCGGATGGGCAGCGCGATGCGGTGCTCGGGCTGGCCTGGCTGCAGCAGGGCCGCCGTCTTGCCGTCCGGGCGGTCGAGGATGATCGGCCCCGCCTCGCGCTCGAGGCGCACCTGCGTGATGGCCGGCGCGCCCGCGACGCGCTCGACCTCGACGGGGCAGCGCAGCGCCTCGGCGAGCCAGGCGGCCATCAGGTCGACCGAGGGGTGCGTGCTCTCACCGACCACGACGGCCCGCTCTACCTGCTCGAAGGGCGGCTGGTCGAGCGTCGCCGCGATGAGCCCACGCCACAGGGTGGTGCGCGTCCAGGCCAGGTCCGAGTCGCCGTCCGAGTACACGGTCGCGAGGTGCCGGAGGGCGGCGGACGGGGAGTCCGCGTTGACCGTGTCGGTGATGCGCCGCTGCGCCATCTTGCCGACAGGATGCTCGGCGGGGTTCTCCGGGACGTCGTAGGGCCACCAGACGACGATCGGGGCGTCCGGCAGCAGGAGCGGGATCACGAGGGTGTCGGCGTGGCTGCGCAGGGCGCCGGCCGCGCGCAGCAGGATCACCTCGCTGGCGCCCGCGTCGCCGCCCAGCCGGATCTGCGCGTCGAGCGACGCCGGAGCCTCGCCAGGCTGGTCGGCGAGCACGATCACCCGGCACGGGTGCTCGCGGCTCGCCTGGTTCGCGGCGGCGATCGCCTCCTCCGGGTCATGGCCCGCGAGGTCGATGATGAGGGTCAGCACACGCCCGAGGGCCACCGCGCCGCCCTCGTCGCGGGCCTTGACGAGCCGCTTGTTGATCGCCCGGGTGCTGGTGCCCGGAAGGTCGATGATCACGGGAGCCTCCAGGCACGGCCGTCGCGGGCCATCATCTCGTCGGCAGAGGCCGGGCCCCACGTCCCGGAGCGGTACGGGTCGGGCTTGCCGTGCTTGGCCCAGTACTCGGTGATCGGGTCCAGGATCTTCCAGGACAGCTCGACCTCCTCGTGCCGGGGGAAGAGCGGCGGGTCGCCGAGCAGCACGTCGAGGATGAGCCGCTCGTAGGCCTCGGGGGAGGACTCGGTGAACGCGTGGCCGTAGCCGAAGTCCATCGTGACGTCGCGGACCTCCATGGCGGTGCCGGGCACCTTGGCGCCGAAGCGCAGCGTGACGCCCTCATCGGGCTGCACCCGGATGACCAGCGCGTTCTTGCCCAGCTCCTCGGTGGCGGTCGACTCGAAGGGCAGGTGCGGGGCACGCTTGAAGACCACGGCGATCTCCGTGACGCGACGCCCGAGGCGCTTGCCGGTCCGCAGGTAGAACGGCACCCCGGCCCAGCGGCGCGTGTCGATGTCGACGCGGATCGCGGCGAAGGTCTCGGTGGTGGAGCCCGGGTTGAAGCCCTCCTCCTCGGTGTACCCCGCGACCTTCTCGCCGCCCTGCCAGCCGGCGGTGTACTGCCCGCGGGAGGTGTGCTTGCCCAGGTCCTTCGGCAGCCGCACCGCGGAGAGCACCTTGGTCTTCTCCGCGCGGAGGCCCTCCGCGTCGAACGAGACCGGCTCCTCCATCGCGGTCAGGGCGAGGAGCTGGAGCAGGTGGTTCTGGATGACGTCCCGCGCTGCGCCGATGCCGTCGTAGTAGCCGGCGCGCCCGCCGATGCCGATGTCCTCGGCCATCGTGATCTGCACGTGGTCCACGTAGTGGGCGTTCCAGATGGGCTCGAAGAGCTGGTTGGCGAACCTCAGCGCGAGCAGGTTCTGCACCGTCTCCTTGCCGAGGTAGTGGTCGATCCGGAAGACGTCGTCCGGCCGGAACACCTCGGAGACCACCGCGTTGAGCTCGCGGGCGCTCTCGAGGTCGTGGCCGAACGGCTTCTCGATGACCACCCGGCGCCAGGTGCCCTCGCTCGGCTGGGACAGCCCCGAGCGGGCGAGCTGGCGGCAGACCACGGGGAACGAGCTGGGCGGCACCGACAGGTAGAACGCGTGGTTGCCCTCGGTGCCGCGCACCTTGTCGAGCTCGTGCACGGTGTCGCTGAGGCGGTCGAACGCGGAGTCGTCGTCGAACGTGCCCTCCACGAACCGGATGCCCTCGGCGAGCTGGCGCCAGGTGGCCTCGCGGAACGGCGTGCGCGCGTTCTCCTTGACCGCGTCGTGCACGATCTCGGCGAACTGCTGGGTGTCCCAGTCGCGACGCGCGAAGCCGGTGAGGGCGAACCCGGGGGGCAGGAGGCCGCGGTTGGTCAGGTCGTACACGGCCGGCATCAGCTTCTTGCGCGCGAGGTCGCCCGTGACGCCGAAGATGACCAGCCCGCACGGACCGGCGATGCGGGGGAGGCGCCGGTCGCGCGCGTCCCGCAGGGGGTTGTGGTCGGCGGAGACGTTCGCAGGGGTCATCGAGTCACCTGCGCGAGTCCGGCCGACACGGTCGACAGCAGGTCGTCCCAGCTCTTCTCGAACTTCTGGACGCCCTCGACCTCGAGGTCGCGCGTGATCTCGTCGAGGTCGATGCCGAGCGCCGCGAGGTCGGCCACCACACGGGCGGACTCCTCCTGGGTCCCGACGACGGTGTCGCCTCGCACCACGCCATGGTCGGCGAAGGCCAGCAGCGTGGACTCGGGCATGGTGTTGACGGTCCCCTCGGCGATCAGCTCCTCGACGTACACCGTGTCGCGGTAGGCCGGGTCCTTCACGCCGGTGGACGCCCACAGCGGACGCTGCGGGTGCGCCCCGTGCTCGGCGACCCCCTGCCACCGGTCGCCGGCGACGACCTCCTCGTAGAGCCCGAAGGCCAGGCGCGCGTTCGCGATCGCGGCCTTGCCGCGCAGGGCGGCCGCCTCGGGGGTGCCCAGCGCGTCGAGGCGCGGGTCGATCGCGGCGTCCACGCGCGAGACGAAGAACGACGCGACCGACCCGATCGTGCGCAGGTCGTAGCCGTTGTCACGGGCCTTCTCGAGGCCTTCGAGGAAGGCGTCCATGACCGCCGCGTACCGCTCGAGGGAGAAGATCAGCGTCACATTGACGCTGATGCCCTCGCCGAGCACCGCGGTGATCGCCGGCAGCCCCTCGAGGGTCGCGGGGATCTTGATGTACACGTTCGGCCGGTCCACGGCGGCCCACAGGGCCTTCGCGGAGTCGATCGTCCCCCGGGTGTCGTGCGCGAGGCGGGGATCCACCTCGATCGAGACTCGACCGTCGACGGCGTCCGTCGCGTCGTAGACGGGACGCAGCACGTCGGCCGCCTCCCGGACGTCGTCGGTCGTGATCGCGAACACCGCCGCGTCGACGTCGGCGCCGGCGGACGCGAGCTCGCCGAGCTGCGCGTCGTAGGCGTCGCCCTTCGCGAGCGCGCTCGCGAAGATCGACGGGTTGGTCGTGACCCCGACGACGTCGAGGTCCGCGACCAGCTGCGCCAGGTTGCCCGTGCGCAGCCGCTCACGCGACAGGTCGTCGAGCCACACCGCCACACCGGCTCCGGTGAGCCGGTCAAGCGGGTTGCCAGTGGTCTCGGTCATGGTGGATCCCCTTCCTCGCATGGCGGGCTGTCAGACGATCTGGTCGCCGGTCCCGCTCTGCGTCGGCGTTCCCGCCTCGGAGGCCGGGGTGTGCTGACCACGGGCGTCGGCGATCGACGCCCGCGCGGCCTCGGCGACGGCCTCGGCGGTGATGCCGAACTCCTGGTACAGGCGCTCGTAGTCGGCCGACGCCCCGTAGTGCTCGAGCGAGATGACGCGCCCGGCGTCGCCGACGAGGCGGTGCCACGGCAGGGCGATCCCGGCCTCGACCGCCACGCGTGCGCGGATCGAGGACGGCAGGACCTGCTCGCGGTACGCCTCGTCCTGCTCGGCGAACCACTCCAGGCACGGCGCGGAGACGACGCGCGTCGCGACGCCCTGAGCCTCGAGGGCCTCACGCGCGGCGACCGCGAGCTGGACCTCGGAGCCGGTGCCGATGAGGATGACGTCCGGCGTCCCGGTCGACGCCTCGAGCAGCACGTACGCGCCCCGCTCGACGCCGTCGGCCGTGGCGTAGCCGTCCTCGCCCCGCGGGAACGTGGGCACGTTCTGGCGGGTCAGGATGAGGCCCACGGGGCCGTGCGGGCGCTCGATGATCGTCTTCCAGGCCGCTGCCGTCTCGTTGGCGTCGGCCGGGCGGACGATGTCCAGGCCCGGGATGGCCCGCAGCGCCGCGAGGTGCTCGACCGGCTGGTGGGTCGGGCCGTCCTCGCCGAGGCCGATCGAGTCGTGCGTCCACACGTAGACGACCGGGACGCCCATGAGCGCCGCGAGGCGCACCGAGCCGCGCATGTAGTCGCTGAACGTGAGGAACGTGCCGCCGTAGGGGCGCGTCAGGCCGTGCAGCGCGATCCCGGAGAGGATCGAGCCCATCGCGTGCTCGCGGATCCCGAAGTGCAGCGTGCGCCCGTACGGGTTGCCCGCGAACTCCTTGGTGGATCGCTCGGTGGGCAGGAAGGACGGCTCGCCCTTCATGGTGGTGTTGTTCGAGCCGGCGAGGTCGGCGGAGCCGCCCCAGAGCTCGGGCAGCGCGTCGGCCAGCGCGGTGAGCACCTCGCCGGAGGCGGCGCGGGTGGCGACGGCCTTGCCGGCGGGGAACGTCGGCAGCGCCTCGGTCCAGCCCTCGGGCAGCTTGCCCTCGACGAGCCGGTCGAGCAGCGCGGCGCGCTCGGGGTTCGCTGCGCGCCAGGCGTCGTACTTGGGCTGCCACAGCTCCTTGGCGGCCTTCGCGCGGGCCGCGACCTGGCCGCGGGTGTGCGCGATGACGGCGGGGTCGACGTCGAAGGACTTGTCGGGGTCGAAGCCGACGACCTCCTTGAGCGCGCGGACCTCGTCGCCGCCGAGCTTGGAGCCGTGCGAGCTGTGGCTGTTCTGCTTGGTGGGGGAGGGCCAGGCGATGATCGTGCGCAGCCCGATGAACGACGGGCGGTCCGTGACCTGCTTGGCGGCCTCGATCGCGGCGTTGAGCGCGTCCACGTTCTCGGTGTAGCCGTCATCGCCGGCGGTCCAGTCGACGAACTGCACGTGCCAGCCGTAGGCCTCGTAGCGCTTGAGCACGTCCTCGGTGAAGGCGATGTCGGTGTCGCCCTCGATCGAGATGTGGTTGTCGTCCCACAGCACCACGAGGTTGCCGAGCTGCTGGGTGCCGGCGATCGAGGAGGCCTCGCTCGTGACGCCCTCCTGCAGGTCGCCGTCGGAGGCGATGACGTACACGAAGTGGTCGAACGGGCTCTCGCCCGCCGGCGCGTCGGGGTCGAGCAGGCCACGCTCGCGGCGGGACGCCATCGCGAAGCCGACACCGGACGCGAGGCCCTGGCCGAGCGGTCCGGTGGTGATCTCCACACCGGTGGTGTGCTTGTACTCGGGGTGGCCGGGGGTCTTGGAGCCCCACGTGCGCAGCGCCTCGATGTCCTCGATCTCCAGGCCGTAGCCGGCGAGGTAGAGCTCGAGGTACTGCGTCAGGCTCGAGTGGCCCGCGGAGAGGATGAAGCGGTCGCGGCCGAGCCAGCTGGGGTCGGCGGGATCGTGCCTCATCACGTTCTGGTAGAGCAGGTACGCAGCCGGGGCAAGGCTGATCGCGGTGCCGGGATGGCCGTTGCCGACCTTCTCCACGGCGTCAGCGGCTAGGACACGGACCGTGTCCACTGCCTTCTTGTCGAGCTCGCTCCAGCCAACTGACTGCGCCTCGGGGGCCTTGGCGTTCACCGCACCTCATTCCCGCCTGGGACTGTGTCTTCCCGGGCGTTGGATCGAACTGGCCGGCCGCCCTCGGTGGGGGCCGGTCACGAGCCCGACTCGGCCTGGTGGGGCTCCTCGCGCGCTCGTGCGCTTCGACCTTATCTCGACGCGGGCCCCTTCGAGTGAAGGCTCTCACAGGTTGGGAAGCGCTTTCCGCGCGTGTTCGCCGCTCGATCTCACACTGGGAGGGCCTCGGCTGGCCGCGCCGGGAGGCATGTCCCCGCGGGCAGCGCCGTAGCATGGGCATCCGACGAAGGTCCCGTGTTCCTGAAGAACGGAAGTCCGTAGCCCGTGCGCACCACGAGCCCAGCCCCCCTGGACGATGCCGGGGCGTCCGCCCGAGCAGCGGGAGTCTGGCGGCCCCCTGTCCTGGAGGCGCTCGACGCGCCCGTGGCGCAGGCCGCTGTCATACCCCCCGTGGACGGCGCGAGCGCAGGATCCCCGCGCTGGCAGACCGTGAGGCGGACGGTCGGCGGCTACGTCTCCCTCACCAAGCCGCGCGTGATCGAGCTGCTGCTCATCACCACGGTCCCCACGATGATCCTGGCCCAGGGCGGCTTCCCGTCGCCCGGGCTGATGGTCGCCACGCTGATCGGCGGCGCCGCCGCGGCGGGCGGGGCCAACGCGTTCAACTGCTTCCTCGACCGCGACATCGACGAGGTGATGAACCGCACCAAGCGCCGCCCGCTGGTCACCGGGGAGATCACCCCGCGTGCCGCGCTCGTCTTCTCCTGGGTGCTGTCGCTGGCGTCGATCGCATGGCTGGCACTGCTCGTCAACGTGGCCTCGGCAGCGCTGGCCGCCCTCGCGGTGCTGCTCTACGTCGTCGGCTACACCATGATCCTCAAGCGCCGGACGCCGCAGAACATCGTGTGGGGCGGCGCGGCGGGGTGCATGCCGGTGCTCATCGGCTGGTCGGCCGTGACCGGCGGCGTCTCCTGGGCGGCCGTGCTGCTGTTCGGGGTCATCTTCTTCTGGACCCCGCCGCACTACTGGCCGCTGTCGATGAAGTTCCGCCGCGACTACGCCGCCGCCAAGGTGCCGATGCTGCCCGTGGTCGCCGCGGACACCAAGGTCGCGCGTCAAATGATCGCCTACACGGTCGCGATGATCGCGTGCTCGCTGCTCCTGGCGCCTGTCGCCGGGATGACCTGGGTGTACACGGTGCTGGCGCTCGCGCTCGGCGCCTGGTTCATGGCCTCGTGCATCGGGCTCTACCGGCGGGCCGTGGACCCGGCCCGCGGCAAGCTCGCCGCGATGAAGGTCTTCCACGCCTCGATCACGTACCTCACGCTGCTGTCCGTCGCGATCGCGGTGGATGTCTTCCTGCCCCTCTGACGAGGGTGGGCCCATGCCCGAGTCCACGCTGCAGCGGACCCTGCAGGACTACCTCGCCCACCTGACGGTCGAGCGCGGCCTGTCCCCGAACACGCTGTCCGCGTACCGCCGCGACCTGGCGCGCTACCTGGAGCACCTCGCGTCGCGTGGCCGCGCCAGCCCCGCCGAGGTGACCGAGGCCGACGTCGAGGACTTCGTCACCGTGGTCCGCACCGGCGCGGACGGCCGCGCGCCCCTGTCCGCCTCGTCCACCGCGCGCAGCGTGGTGGCGGTGCGCGGGCTGCACCGCTTCTGGGCCCTCGAGGGCCTCACCGGCAAGGACGCCGCCAGCGCGGTCCGGCCGCCCGCGCAGCCCAAGCGGCTGCCCAAGGCGATCTCGACGGCCGACGTCGAGCGACTGCTGGAGGCCGCCTCGGTGGGCGAGGGCCCCGTCCCGCTGCGCGACCGGGCACTCCTGGAGCTCGTGTACTCGACGGGCGCGCGGATCTCCGAGGCCGTGGGCCTGGCCATCGACGACCTCGACCTGACGCCGGGCCGGGGCGCGGTGCGGCTGCTGGGCAAGGGCGACAAGGAGCGGATCGTCCCGGTGGGCTCCTACGCCATCGAGGCGGTCGAGGCCTACCTCGTGCGGTCGCGGCCCGTCCTCGCCGCGGGCGGCCGCGGCGTGCCGGCGCTCTTCCTCAACACCCGCGGCGCCCGGCTGAGCCGGCAGAGCGCCTGGGCCGTGCTGCGCGCCGCCGCCGAGCGCGCCGGGCTGCCCGCCGCGGCCCACATCTCGCCGCACACGCTGCGGCACTCGTTCGCGACGCACCTGCTGGCCGGCGGGGCCGACGTCCGCGTCGTGCAGGAGCTGCTCGGGCACGCCTCCGTGACCACCACGCAGGTGTACACGCTCGTGACGCGCGACACACTGCGCGAGGTGTACGCGACGGCCCACCCCCGCGCGATCCGGCGGTCCGCGCCGTCGTCGCCGCCCCCGGCGGAGGTCGCGCGGTAGAGCCCGCCCGGGCGTGTCCGGTCTGTCGCCGCCGCACGGCGCGCCCGCTCCGGTAGGTTGTCCGCGTGGCAACCGAGCAGACGACCGCGATGGAGCTCGACCCCGTCGGTCGACCCCTGCCGCTCTTCCCCGACCCCGCGCCCCTGGCCTCGCATGGCCCGGCCCGCGTGATCGCGATGTGCAACCAGAAGGGCGGCGTCGGCAAGACGACCACCACGATCAACCTCGCGGCCGCGCTCGCCGAGGTCGGCCGCAGGGTGCTCATCGTCGACTTCGACCCGCAGGGAGCGGCGTCCGTGGGCTTGGGCATCAGCCCGCACGAGCTCGAGCGGACCGTCTACAACCTGATGATGGAGCGCAACGCGTCGCTCTCCGAGGTGGTGCGCGCCACCGGCGTCCCGAACCTCGACCTGCTGCCCGCGAACATCGACCTGTCGGCCGCCGAGGTGCAGCTGGTCAGCGAGGTCGCCCGCGAGTCGATCCTGGCGCGCGTGCTCCGACCGGCGCTCGACGACTACGACGTGATCCTCATCGACTGCCAGCCGTCCCTCGGGCTGCTGACGGTCAACGCCCTCACCGCCGCGCACGGGGTGCTCATCCCGCTCGAGTGCGAGTTCTTCGCGCTGCGCGGCGTCGCGCTGCTCGTGGAGACCATCGAGAAGGTGCGCGACCGCCTCAACCCGCGCCTCGAGGTCGACGGGATCCTGGCGACCATGTACGACTCCAGGACGCTGCACGCCCGTGAGGTCGTGGCCCGGGTGCACGAGGCGTTCGGCGACACGCTGCTGCAGACGGTGATCGGCCGCACGGTCAAGTTCCCGGACTCCTCGGTCGCCGCGGAGCCGATCATCACCTACGCGTCGAACCACAGCGGCGCGAGCGCCTACCGCCAGCTCGCGCGCGAGCTCATCGCCCGTGGCGACGCCGCCTAGCCTGGTCGCCGAGCCGCCCGGCCCCCACGACACCGCCGACCAGGCGGCCGCCCCCAGCGACGAGGCAGCGCCACCCTCGAGGACGAGCCCCTTCGAGGTGCACCTCGACAACTTCAGCGGCCCCTTCGACCTGCTGCTCGGACTCATCGCCAAGCACAAGCTCGACATCACCGAGGTGTCGCTCGCCCGGGTGACGGACGAGTTCATCGCGCACATCCGCGCCGCCGAGGGCGCCGCCGCGGCCGGCGGGTCCTCCTGGGACCTGAGCCAGGCCAGCGAGTTCCTGGTCGTCGCTGCCACCCTGCTGGACCTCAAGGCCGCGCGCCTGCTCCCGCAGGGCGACGTCGAGGACGCCGAGGACCTCGAGCTGCTCGAGGCGCGCGACCTGCTGTTCGTGCGGCTCCTCCAGTACCGGGCCTACAAGGTCGTGGCCCGCGACATCGGCGAGCGGCTGGCCGCCGAGGGGCGGCGGTTCCCGCGCTCGGTGGTGCTCGAGCCGCACCTGGCCGCGCTGCTGCCCGAGCTCGTGTGGCAGATCGGACCCGAGCAGCTCGCCGTCCTCGCCGCCAAGGCGATGGCCCCGAAGGCCGCCCCGCCCAGCGTCGACCTCAGCCACCTGCACGCCCCCGCGGTGTCGGTCCGCGAGCAGGCCGCGCTGCTGGTCGAGCGGCTGCGGCGCGGCGGGTCGGCGACCTTCCGCGCTCTCACCGCCGACGCGGACTCGACCCTGATGGTCGTGTCCCGCTTCCTCGCGCTGCTCGAGCTGTTCCGCGAGGGAGCCGTCGGGTTCGACCAGGTGACGCCGCTCGGCGAGCTCACCGTGCGGTGGACGGGCGCGGAGGACGGCGACGTGCTGGTCTCCGACGACTTCGACGTGACGGACGTCTCACCTGATCCCCGCACCACCCAGGAGCCCGACGCATGAGCGAGACCCCTCCCGAGCCCTTCGACGCCGCGGCGGGAGCCGACGTGGGGGCGGCGGGCGTCGACGCGTCGGCGGCGCCGGCGGTCGACGCCGACGAGCTCGCCTTCGACGTCGACGACCTGCCAGGGGGCGCCCTCGCGGCCCTCGAGGCGGTGCTGATGGTCGCGGACGAGCCCATCCCCGCGGTGCGGCTCGCCTCCGTGCTGGCGCTGCCCACCGAGCGGGTCGAGGGCCTGCTGGAGGCTCTCGCCGCGGAGTACCGGGGGGAGCGGGGCGGGCGGGCGCGAGGGTTCGAGCTGCGCCTGGCGGGGGCCGGCTGGCGCATCTACTCGGCGCCCGCGTTCGCCGAGGTCGTCGGGCGGTTCGTGCTCGAGGGCCAGACGTCGCGGCTGACCCAGGCCGCGCTCGAGACGCTGGCCGTGATCGCCTACCGCCAGCCGGTCACCCGGGGACAGGTCTCAGGGGTCCGCGGGGTCAACGTCGACGGCGTGGTCCGCACGCTGACATCGCGTGGACTGGTGGCCGAGGCGGGGTCGGATCCGACCACTGGCGCCGTGCTCTACGAGACCACGGGATACTTCTTGGAGCGGATGGGGCTCGCGAGCCTGGATGAGCTGCCTCCACTTGCGCCCTATCTGCCGGACTTCGACACGCTCGAGGGCGTGGACATGGCGAACAGGGAGACACGATGAGCACAGCTGATGGACGACGGGGCGGCGCCGCGGGCGCAGGCCGGGGACGCGACGGGGCCGCAGGAGCGGGCCGTGGACGCGACGGCGGTGGACGCGCGGGCGCACCCCGCGGCGCGGGCGCCAGCCGGGGCGGGCAGGCTCGTCCGGCCCGCGGCGCCGGGCAGCCCGGGCGCCCTGCGCGCCCCGTGCGGTCCAAGGCCCCGGCCCGCGCCCCGGAGCCGCTGCCGGACATGCACGACCCCGAGGGCGTGCGCCTGCAGAAGGTGCTCGCGACCGCTGGGCTCGGCTCGCGCCGGGCGTGCGAGGACCTGATCTCGGCCGGTCGCGTGACGGTGGACGGGGTGCCGGTGGTCGAGCTGGGCGTCCGGGTCGACCCGCAGAAGGTCGCGATCCACGTCGACGGGATGCGCGTGCAGCTCGACACCTCGATGGTGACGATCGCGCTCAACAAGCCACTGGGCGTGGTCTCGACGATGCACGACCCCGAGGGGCGCCCGTCGCTCGCCGAGTTCGTGAAGAACCGCGAGGAGCGGCTGTTCCACGTGGGCCGGCTCGACGCGGAGACCGAGGGCCTGATCCTGCTGACGAACGACGGCGAGCTGGCGAACCGCCTGTCCCACCCCTCGCACGAGGTGCCGAAGACGTACCTGGTCGAGGTCGAGGGCCGGGTGCACCCGTCGCTGGGCAAGCAGCTGCAGAAGGGCGTCGAGCTCGAGGACGGCGTCGCGATGGTCGACTCGTTCCGGATCATCGACCAGGCCCCGCACGCCACCCTGGTCGAGATCGTGCTGCACGAGGGCCGCAACCGCGTGGTCCGGCGCATCTTCGACGAGGTCGGCTTCCCCGTCATGCGCCTGGTCCGCACCCAGATCGGCCCGATCAAGCTGGGCGACCTCCGCTCCGGCCGCACGCGTGTGCTGGGCAAGACCGAGCTGGGCACCCTCATGGCGCAGGTGGGGATGTGACCCAGGCGGTCGCGACGCAGGGCCCGGTGCGGGTGGTCGGCACCGGGCTCCTCGGCGCGTCCGTCGGACTGGGACTGGCCACGCGCGGCGTCGACGTGGTCCTGCACGACCCTTCTCGCACGGCGCTGGCCCTGGCGCGCGACGTGGGCGCCGGCCGCCCGGCCGCCTCCGACGACGCGGCCCCGGCCCTCGTGGTCGTGGCGGCGCCGCCGGACGTGACCGCTGACGTGGTGCGCGCCGAGCTGGCCGCCTGGCCGGACGCCGTGGTGACCGACGTCGCGAGCGTGAAGGGCTACGTCCTCGACGAGCTGCGCGCCTCCGGCGCCGACCTCAGCCGCTACGTGGGCTCCCACCCGATGGCGGGCCGCGAGCGGTCCGGGCCCGCCGCCGCCGTGCCCGACCTGTTCGTCGGGCGCCCCTGGGTGATCGCGGACTCCGGGACGTCGTCCCCGCAGGCGCTGCTCGCCGTGCGATCGCTCGCCGTCGACCTCGGCGCGATACCCGTCGAGATGGAGGCCGCGGCGCACGACGAGGCCGTGGCCCTGGTCTCCCACGTGCCGCAGGTCGCGTCGAGCCTCGTGGCGGCGCGCCTGCGCGAGGCCTCCGAGCCGGCGCTCGGACTGGCCGGCCAAGGGCTGCGGGACGTGACGCGGCTCGCCGCGAGCGACCCCGCGCTGTGGACGTCGATCCTGGCCGCGAACGCCGAGGCCGTGGCCGCTGTGCTGCGGGACCTGCGCACCGATCTCGACGCGGTGATCGAGGCGCTCGACCTGGCCGCCGCGGCCACAGGCCCGGAGACCGTGGAGCTGGGCGCCCTCGCGAGCATCGCGCAGGCCATCGGGCAGGGGAACACCGGCGTCGCGCGGGTCCCCGGCAAGCACGGCGGCGCCGCGCGTGCCTACGAGGTGGTCACCGCCCTGGTCCCCGACGTGCCCGGCGAGCTCGCCCGACTCCTCGCGGACGTGGGCGACGCGGGCGTCAACCTGGAAGACCTCCAGCTGGAGCACTCGGCGGGCAGGCCCGTCGGCATGGCGTCGATGTCGGTGCTCCCCGGACGGTCGGAGCACCTCGAGGCGGAGCTCAGTGCCCGCGGATGGAGATTGGTGAGTTGAGCACGGAACAGCAGGACGCACGGCGCCGGCAGGCGATCGTGGTCGCGATCGACGGCCCCTCGGGCTCGGGGAAGTCCAGCGTCTCGCGCATGGTCGCCGAGCGGCTGGGCCTCGCCTTCCTCGACACGGGGGCGATGTACCGGGCGGCCACGTGGTGGTGCCTCGAGCGGGGCGTCCCGCTCACGGACACCGACGCCGTGGCCGCGCTGGTGCGCGAGCTGCCCCTGGTGGTCGGCGTGGACCCTGCGGCCCCTGCCGTGCACGTGGGCGGCACGGACGTCGGCGAGGCGATCCGCACCACGGCGATCTCCTCGGCGGTCAGCGCCGTCGCCACGAACCTGGAGGTCCGTGCCGAGCTCGGCCGCCTGCAGCGCGAGGCCATCGCCGCCGAGCGCGTCCCGCAGTCCTTCTCCGAGGGCCGTGGCATCGTGGCCGAGGGCCGTGACATCACCACGGTGATCGCGCCCGACGCCGACGTCCGCATCCTGCTGACGGCCAGCGAGGAGGCCCGGCTCGCGCGCCGCGCCAAGGAGGTGCACGGCGCCGCTGACGCCGCCTCGGTGCAGGCCACGCGCGACCAGGTGCTGCGCCGCGACCGTGACGACTCGACGGTCTCTGCCTTCCATGTCGCGGCCGACGGCGTCGTGACCGTCGACTCGTCGGACCTCGACCTCGAGGAGACCGTCCAGGCGGTCCTCGACGTCGTGGCCCGGGTCTCCGGGCGGGTGGCGCTGTGACCGCCGAGGGGACCGCGCAGGCCGCGCCGCCGCGCGAGGCGGCGCCCGTGCCGGACGAGCGCCAGGCCCGGCGCGGCCACACGCTCGGCAAGTTCTTCGCCCATGTGCTGTGGAGCACCGAGGTGGTCGGCGCGGAGAACGTGCCGGCCGACGGCCCCGTGCTCCTGGCCGCCAACCACTCGGGCTTCGCCGACGGTCCCGTGCTCGTGGGCGCGTCGCCCCGGCCCTCGCACGTGCTGATCAAGGCGTCGATGTTCGCCGGCGTGGTGGGGGCCGTGCTCCGCAACATCGGGCAGATACCGGTCGAGGAGGACGGCGGGCGCGGGTCGCTCGCGATGGCGCTGGGCGTGCTGCGGCGCGGCGGCGTGGTCGGCGTCTTCCCCGAGGGGAGCCGGGGCCGCGGAGACGTCGCGGACGCCCGCGCCGGAGTGGCCTGGCTGGCGATCAACGGGGGCGCCCGGGTGGTCCCTGTCGCCGTGCTTGGCACCCGCCGCACCGGGGAGCCCGTGGGCCGGATGCCCGGGCTGCGCCGGCGCCTCGTCGTGGAGTTCGGCGAGCCGTTGTCGCTCGAGCGGGCGCCCGGCACATCGGGCCGAGCCGCCGTCGCCCACGCCAACGAGGAGATCCGCGTGGCGCTGGCCGCGCTCGTGGGATCGGCGGCGGAGCGGGCCGGCCTGCCGCTGCCCACGGACGACCCCAACCGGGAGGCTCAGGCAGCGCATTAGTCGTCCGGCCCCCGGGCAGGGGAGAATGGGTCCCATGACCGAGACCGACCCGACCGCGGGCATGCCCGACGACGCTGCCGCGACGGCAGCAGACACACCTCTGGACCCCGCACAGTCGGACGCCGCCCGCGAGGAGGCCCTGCGCGCAGGGCTGGCCGAGTACGACCTCGAGGCTGACGACCTCGCGCTCCTGGAAGACGAGGGCGCCGCCGAGGCGGGCGAGCCCGGGGGAGCCCCGCTGCCGGTGCTGGCCGTCGTGGGCCGCCCGAACGTGGGCAAGTCCACGCTCGTCAACCGCATCCTCGGCCGCCGCCAGGCCGTCGTCGAGGACAAGCCGGGTGTGACCCGCGACCGCGTGAGCTACCCGGCGGAGTGGGCGGGCCGCAACTTCACGCTCGTCGACACCGGCGGGTGGGAGGTCGACGTCCTCGGCATCGACGCCCGCGTCGCCGAGCAGGCCGAGGTCGCGATCTCGCTGGCCGACGCGGTGCTGTTCGTCGTCGACGCCACGGTCGGCCCGACGGCCACCGACGAGCGTGTCGTGCGCCTGCTGCGCAAGTCCGGCAAGCCCGTGGTGCTGTGCGCCAACAAGGTGGACGGCCCCCGCGTGGAGGCCGACGCGACCGAGCTGTGGAGCCTGGGCCTGGGCGAGCCGCACCCCGTCTCCGCCCTGCACGGCCGAGGCACGGGCGACCTGCTCGACGCCGCGATGAAGGCGCTGCCCCAGGTCTCGCAGCACGGCACGGCGATCCCCGCGGGGGGGCCGCGCCGCGTGGCTCTGGTGGGACGGCCGAACGTCGGCAAGTCGTCGCTGCTCAACAAGATCATCGGCGCCGAGCGGGTCGTCGTCGACGACGTCGCCGGGACCACGCGCGACCCGGTCGACGAGCTGGTGCAGCTCAAGGGCAAGACGTGGTGGTTCGTCGACACGGCGGGCATCCGCCGCCGCGTGCACCAGTCCCAGGGCGCCGACTTCTACGCGTCGCTGCGCACCCAGGCCGCGATCGAGAAGTCCGAGGTCGCCGTGGTGCTTCTCGACGCCTCCACGAAGCTGACCGAGCAGGACACGCGTGTCATCTCGCAGGCGATCGAGGCCGGCCGCGCGATCGTGCTGGCGTACAACAAGTGGGACCTGATGGACGAGGACCGCCGGCCGTTCCTCGAGCGGGAGATCGAGCAGGACCTGGTCCAGGTGCAGTGGGCGCCTCGCGTCAACCTGTCGGCCAAGACCGGCTGGCACGCCGAGCGGCTGGTCCCGGCGATCGAGCGCGCGCTCGCGTCGTGGGAGACCCGCATCCCCACCGGACGCCTCAACGCGTTCCTCGGAGAGCTCGTCGCCGCGCACCCCCACCCGCTGCGGGGCGGCAAGCAGCCACGCATCCTGTTCGCCACGCAGGCGTCGACCTCCCCGCCGAGGTTCGTGATCTTCGCCAGCGGCTTCCTCGAGGCGGGCTACCGCCGGTTCATCGAGCGCCGCCTGCGCGAGACCTTCGGCTTCGAGGGCACGCCGATCGAGATCTCGGTGCGGGTGCGGGAGAAGCGCAAGCGGTGACCCGGGAGGCGGCCGACGGCGGGAAGGCGGCCGTCGGCGCGCCCACGGACGGGAGCGCCCGATCGGCTGCGTTGGCCGGTCGGGCGCTCCTGCTGCGCCTGGGCCTGCCTCGCGACCCGGCGGCTCCCCGGCACCTGGCCGCGTTCCTGGTGGCGACCGTCGCGACGGTGCTGCTCACCCGCGGCGCGCTGGCGGCGACCGGGTACCCCCAGGTCGGGGGCGCCACCCTGCACATCGCCCACGTGCTGTGGGGCGGCCTGCTCCTGGCTGTCGCCGTGGTGCTGCTGCTCTCCTACGCCGGGCCGGTGGTGCGGCCGGTCGGCGCGCTGCTCGGCGGGATCGGGTTCGGGCTGTTCGTCGACGAGATCGGCAAGTTCGTCACCGCGGACAACGACTACTTCTACGAGCCGACCGCGTCGTTGATCTACGTGGTCGTGGTTCTGCTCGTGCTGCTCGCCGAGGCGTTGCACGGGCGCCGCGAGCGGGATCCCGTCGAGCTGCTGGCCGGGGCGGTCGACCACGCCGTGTCCGGCGTCACCGGCGGCTTCAGCCCGCGCGCCCGGCGCCAGGCGCGAGCCCTGGTGCGGGCGGCGGGGGACCAGCGGGGGACCGCCGAGGTGAGGGCGCTGCTGCGGGTGGTCGAGGACGACCACGAGGAGCTCCCCGACGTCACCGGCGCGGTGGCGCGCTGGGTCGTCCGGTGCACGTACCGGCTGGTGCGCGAGCGCTGGGTCCCGTGGGCCGCCGTCATCGTCCTCACCGGCGCCGGGGTGGCGACGGTCGGCAGGGGCATGGTCGCGTGGATCCAGGGCGCCGACGTGCCCGGGTGGGTCGTGACCGGGATGCTGCTCTCTGGCGCCGGCTCCCTGGCCTGTGCGGTGGTGGGCCTCGTGGTGGTCCGGCGCTCGCGGGAGAGCGGCTTCGCCTGGTTCCGCCGGGCGGTGCTGGTCAGCCTGCTGCTGACCCAGATCTTCCTGTTCCGGCTGGACCAGTGGGCCGCGGTCACGGGCCTGGTGGTCGACCTCGTCGTGCTCGCGGTGGTGGCCGCCGAGGCGGAGGTCGCGCGATCCCGCCGGGCTGAGGCCGAGGGGCCGTCGACGACGACATAGACTCATCTTGTGTCTATGTCGTCCACCACGCTCGCGACGCTGACGGGAAGCACTATGCCGATGCCCCCCGTGAGC